>OLSA01003836.1_pt1 | contig 10233 bp, 5 predicted proteins | sample 1672731 | NCBI WGS metagenome assembly OLSA01 (sample SAMEA3136718, study PRJEB25190) | human gut metagenome | biome: human gut; feature: human-associated habitat; material: faeces | place: Austria | collected 2013
CCCGTGGGGTCCGTTTCCGGTCCGGTCGGTTCCTTTCCGTACGGCCATTTCCAGTCGTACACCCATTCATAGACGTTGCCGCTCATGTCGTGGATGCCCAGCTCGTTGGGTTGCTTGGTCCCCACGGGGTGCGGCTGCTCGTCCTTCGCGTTGTTCCGGTTCCAGGAGACTTCGTTGGCGTCGTCGCCGCCGGCATACACGTAGTTTTCCGACCTGTTGCCGCCGCGTGCCGCGAACTCCCATTCGGCGTCGGTCGGCAGACGGTAGCCCGCGGCCGAGGAGTGGTCGTAAACTACGACGGCCGAGGAGATGCGTCCGCTTCCCTGCTTGTAGGTGACCTGTTCGAACCGGTAGGCCGGTTCGAGCCCCTTGATTTCGCTCAGCCGGTTGCAGAACTCCGCAGCGTCGTACCACGTGACGCCGGTCACCGGAAGGTCGTCACCCATGACCGTCGATTCGTTGAATCCCATCACTTTGGAGAAGACGTCCTGCGTCATTTCGTATTTGCCGATGGCGAAATCTTTCGTCAGCGTCACTTCGTGCTTGTTCTCTTTGGGGGATTTCGGGTGATCGCCGAGGATGAAGCTGCCGGCCTCGACATCGACCGTCTCCACCTGTACGTCGGTCAGTTCGACTGCCGTGGCGGTGTATTCGACCGTGGTCTGGCCGTCCTCGGAGGTGACGGTGTATTTGACCGGCGAGGAGAAGTTCTGGGCCGTACCCGAGGCGGGCGTGAGTTCGGCGTTGGCCGAACAATTGATCGTCGGTGTGAGCGACGAGCGGTCGAGGTCCGGTCTGACGTAAATGGTGATCGTCTTGGCTTCGGCGTCGAGCAGGGCGCTGTAAACGCCCGGGGTCGGTGCGGAGGTCTCCGGGTCGAGGAAGAGCATCCGGGTGATCTCGGCATTCGGGTTGGGCAGCATTTCGGCCATGATCGTATAGGTCACCTGCGTTACGCCGTCTTCGGCCGTGATGGTGATGGTCGCCGGGTCCTTGAAGGAGCTGTCCCACGAATCCACGAACTGAATCTCTCCGGCGGTGGCCCCTTCGGAGATTTCGTATTCCTGATAGGTGTAATACCAGGGCCATTGGTCGGAGTAGGGGACTTTGAGCAGCACGGTGTGATTCTCCTCGTCGATGATGCCTTTGACCACCGGTTCGGTCGTCACCCTGAACGACAGCAGCCTGGCTTCGGAACTCTTGGCGACCGAGACGGTGACCGTGTATTCGCTCCGCGACTTTCCGTCCTCGGCCGTCACGGTGTACTTGACCGGCTGGGAGAAGTCCTGCTCGGCGCCGCTGGCGGGAGAGACGGTCGCGCCTTCCGATACCTCGATGGTCGGAACGAGCCTGGTGACGTCCGTGCCGCGGGTGACCGTGACGGCGATCGTCAGGGCCTCCTGGTCGATCGTCGCCGGGCCGCTCTGCTCCTCGAACGAGAAGGCCGTGATGGAGGAGGCGGTCAGTTTGGGCTGCGCCTTCTGTACGACCGTCAGCGAGACGGGCGTGACGTAGGTGGCGTCGGAGAACACCTCGACGTCGGCCGTGCGTTCGGTCTCCTTGTCGGTGTAGGGGTCGATCGCAAGGCGGAGCTTGCCGGCCTCCACCGAGGCCTTGCACCAGGAGGTTTCGCCCGTTCCGGAGACCTTCGCCGCCAGATTGAGGTTGCTGATCGCTCCGCCGTCCTCGTCCGTGAGGCCGATCGAGACCGTCGCGCCGGAGGCGGTGACGGTGAGCTTGTTCTGAGAGAAGACGACGTTTTCGACACCGGAAAGCGGTGCGAATCCCAACGTCACGGGGTCGGGGGTGTCGGGGTCGTCGCTGCATGCGGCGAGGGCCGCCGCGGCGAAAATCCCCATGGCGAAGATTCGCCGGATATTGCGGAATTTTTTCATGGTCGTTTTTTTGATGGATGATGGGGAAGGGAGCGCCTCCTCGGCTGGAGGCGTGAAGAACGGAAGGGGCCGCATGGACCCGACCCCTTCCGTCGAAGGCCGGCAGGACGGATCAGCGGCGGATCACGACGCGGAATCCGATTCCCGACTGGCGGCACATGTTGTTGGGATTCATGTCGATACCGCCGGCTTGCAGACTCCAGTAGGTGATACGCAGGTTCCATTCGCTCGACGTGTCGTAGTCGCCGCCGCGGATAAATGCCAGGTCGTCCGCATCGCACGGCTCGTCAGGCCCGAACGGATCGGTCACCTCGTCGGTCGAGGGGAAGTCGCTCATGTAGGGGCGCTCGTACCAGTCGTGGTTCCACTCTCCGACGTTTCCGCACATGTCGTGGATTCCGATCGGATTGGCCGGTTTCTCGCCCACGGGATGCGTCTTCTCGCCCTCGTTCTCGCGCCACCAGCCCATTTCGAGCGGGTTGTCGCCTCCGGCGTAGAGATAGCTGTATTGGGCGATTCCCTCTGCGCCGCCCTTGGCCGCATACTCCCATTCGGCCAGCGTCGGCAGGCGGTATCCCGTCGCGCTCATGTCGCAGTTGCGCGTGGCCGTGAGGATGCGGCCGCTGCCGTCCTGTCCGTACTGGATGTCGGAGAGGTTGTAGAAAGTCGTGTAGCCTTCGCGTTTGCTCAGTTCGTCGCAGAACTGCATGGCATCCCAGATGGAAACGCTTTCGACCGGGTGGGTGGCTCCGTCCTTCTTGAACTCCGAGGGGTTGAAGCCCATCACCTCCTCGAACTGCGCCTGCGTCACCTCGTATTTGCCGATCGAGAACGACGTGAGGTTGCAGTAGCGGGCGTTCCCGATGACGCTTGTCGGATCGGGGCTGTCGCCTTGCAGGAAACGGCCGCCCGGAACGTCTATGAGCTCGATGAGCTGCGCGCCGACCTCGGTTCCGTCCTGCGAGATGCCGACCGAGCCGCTGCCGAAAAGCTTGGCTCCCGAGTTGTCGGTGCACGATACGGCGATCGTGGCGCGGCGGGCGTTCTCATCGGCGTTGGGATCGACCGTGAAGGTGAATGCGCCGGACGCGTCCACCTGGCTGACCTTCACCCAGGCGGCCGCTGCGCCGGACTTGGCGTCGGTGGCTTCGACCGCGAAGGTGTAGCCCGTCAGGTCGGCGATCGGGCTGCCCGAGTAGGTCAGCGATACCTTGACCGTCGTGGCCGCTGCGGCGCCTCCCGCCACGACCGTATAGTTGTTGCCCGAGAGGGTTACGCCTGCGGCGGGCTCTGCGGAGGTGTCGAGCACCACTTCGCCGCCGACGGTCAGCGTGACGGTGTATTCCCGGGTGGTTTTGCTGTCTTCGGCCGTCACGGTGTATTTCACCGGCTGGGAGAAGTCCTGCGCCTCGCCGCTGGCCGGCGACACGCTGGCTCCGGCCGAAATCTCGATTTCGGGCGTCAGGGCCGTGACGTCGGTTCCGAACGGCACGTTCACCGTGATCGTCATCTTCTCGTAGTCGATTTCGGCGGGCTGGGTTTGCTCCGGGATCGAGAAGTCGAGGATGTGGGCTTCGGCGCTCTTGGGCGTGGGAGCCTGCACGATCTTGAAGGTGAAGGGGTTGATTGAGACGCCGTTGCCCGATCCTGTGAGGCGCACGTCGATCGAACGGGCCGCTTCGCCGCCTTCGTAGGGCTGGACGGTGAATTGCAGCGCATTGTTCTTCGGTTCGATCTGGCACCACTCTTCGGAGGCGCTGTTGTTCGACAGTTCGACCTGGAGCGTTACGCCGCTCAGGGCCGAACCGTCGGCCTTCTTGACGGCGATCGAGGCCGAGGGATAGATGCCGTTATTGCTTACGTTGAGCGTGTTGGCCGAGAAGCTCACGCCTGTCAGAGAGGTCGAGGGGGAGAGAGTCACATCGGTCTTGACACCGTTTTCGCCGGTGTCGTCGTCGCTGCACGCCGCGAAGGAGCACGCCGCGAGCGCGAGGGCGAAGCCATACTGGAAGATACGTTTCATAATGCGATTGTTTTTAAGGGTTTTCGAATGGATGTGTCCGTTGGCCGGGGGCTCAGAGCAGGGCGCCGGGCATGTAGTTGGCCGGGTCCTTCGTGTCCGTGAGCGCGCCCATCCGGTAGGTTCCGAACGACTGCTTGAGCCAGGTCTTGCGGAAGGTCTTGCCCGTGAGGTAGTCGCAGAGCTTCTGTCCGCAGCCGTTGTCGAGCAGGGTCTGGGAATTTCCCACCGGATCGTAGTCCGTGTTGTAGCGGAGCAGTTTGGTCGTGCCGTTGGGATTTTCCAGGATGTCGAACGTGAAGACCGCCTGATAGAGGCCGAACTCCACCTCCATGTCGATATAGGGCCGGCCTTCGAGCTCGCCGAAGCGCATGTAGATATCGCCCAGCGTCATGCGGAACACGGTGGAGATCTCCTTGCCGAAATTGACGAGCTGCTGCGCGATCTCGCACGACGTGTCGCCGCCGTACATGGACAGACGCACGGCCAGCGCGGAGTATTTGTAGCCGCTGCCGGCGCCCAGCATCGCGTCGAGCCCGATGATGGCCTCGTCCTGCCGCTGCACGGGAATCTGCTGCGAGGAGACGGCCGTGTAGCTTTGCGTGGCGTCGTTCCAGAGGAATCCCGAGATGATCGACCCCTGCATGACGAGCGGCTCCTGCAGTACGATGTTGTGTTTCAGATCGACATAGGACGACGTGGTGGCCGAGATCACCGTGTTGGTGCCCTGCACGTAGCTCAGCGTGACGGAACGCAGGTCGAAATCCACGGCGACCTTCCCGCTGCCCAGCGCGACGTAGCAGTAGCCGTCGCGGTTGATGAATTGCTGGAGGTCCTCCTGCACCTGCATCAGCGCCCCCTGCTGCACGAGGTTCTTCTCTTCGGCCGAGGCTCTCGTCAGCGTGGCCTCGACGCGGTTGCGGCGGCCGAGCAGCGAGAAGGTGTCGCCGTCGAACGAGGCGATTTCGAACTCGAAGTCGGTTTCGAGGCCCTGGTTGTCCTCCGCGCTGCCGCCGCTGATGTCGGAGTTCGGGTCGTTGATGATGGCCAGGTAGCTGTACGTGTCGAAGATCAGCGTCGGACGCTGCAACCCCTGGATGCGGTAGCTGCTTTCGTCGGGCGTGGTCCGGAAGTCGGGGTACATCAGGTTGTCGGTGTACATCGTCACGCGGTTGTCGTCGGTGAAATCCATCCAGAACCGGTAGATGCCCTTCGATGTGGGAATGTTGGCGATCCAGCCGTTTTCGGCCGCGGAGAGCTCCCCGTAGTAGGAGGAGATGGCCTCGTCGAGGCGCTGGTCCACGTTGCCCATCGTCGTTTCGTAGTCGTTGTCGTTGCAGGCGGTCGCAGCCAGCAGCACGACCGGGAGCAGGAATATGCGATAGAGGTGTTTTTTCATCTTTCTGCCGTGTTATAGGGTTATTGATTGTCCGCGACCACCTGGGCGATGGCCTCCTGTACGCAGGTCACCAGTCCTTTTTCGCCCGCCGTGTCGTAGAACTCGATGCCCCAGGTGTTTTTCAGGTAGTCGATCACGATCTGCTCCTTCTGCTGCAACAGGGCCGCGCCGGTCGTCCCGGCCTCGGTCAGCACCGTCTCTTCGTACCATTCGCGGCCGTAGACCATGATCATCGAGATCATCTCCACGAAATCCTCGTCCTTGCCCGACATGGCGTAGGGGGTGATGAAGCCCAGTTGGCGCGCCTCCGAATCCGAGACGCTCGTCCAGCCCGAGGGAAGGTAGTTGCCGGCGCTGATCTTTTCGTAGTTCTTGTCGAAGAGCACCGTCTGGTGCAGAATGTGCGCGAACTCGTGCTCGATGGTGTGGAGGAATTCCTTGACGTTCGCGGCATCCGATGGGTCGAATCCGTTCACATTGAGCAGCAGAATCTTGCGGCCGCCTTCGGCCTGTCCGAGCTTGATGGCTCCGAATTCGTACTCGGGACTGCCGACCAGCACGACCTTCTTGGGCGTGATCTCCTTGACGAAGTCGAGTCCGGCCGTCTGCTCGTAGGGCGAGAACCAGACGTCGTACATCACCTGCATGAACGGGATGACCAGCTCCTCATCGACGGGCACTAACTGCTTGTCGATCGAAGGCATCATGTCCGTGGCGTCCCACTTGTATTCGACGTCGATGTTGAACGGCACGACGTAGTTTTCGTAGAGCCACCGGTCGGTCTCCGTCTGGACGGTCTCTTCGCCGCCCAGGCCGGGAATGTCGGCGTTGGGGTCGATGGGGTCCTCCTCGTTGCAGGCCGTGAAGGCTGCTCCGACCAGGAGCGCGAAGAGGCAGAATTGGATATGACGTAGTGTTTTCATCGTATTTTCAGCTTTTGAATTACCACGGATAGGGGATGTTTACCATGTCGTTGAGTTGAATGCCCGAGGCGGTTGCGATCTGCGGGATTTGCAGGATGCGGCGGTCGTCGTCGGGCGTGAGGGTGCTGGTGGCGCCGTCGATGGTCGTGTGCGTCACGGGAATGTTCCAGCGCAGCACGTCCCAGTAGCGTATGCCTTCGTAGAGGAACTCGATGCGGCGGAAGTCTAGTACGGTCAGGATGAGCGCCTTCTGCACGTTGCCCTCGTCGCCCGCCTTGAAACGGCCGGCGTTGTAGGCGCTGTTGATGAAGTGGTCCGGAGCGTTGAGCTGGGCCGTGTAGTAGTCGGTCAGCTTGTCCTTGTAGAGGGTGTTCGGTCCGTAGGCGTAATCGTCTATGCGGCAGGCGGCGAACATGTTCAGATCGTCCAGCGCGCCGTCGTAGTTGCCCAGCATGGCGTAGGCTTCGGCGCGGGCGAGCAGCACCTCCTCCAGCCGCAGCAGCGCGCACTTCGAGTAGGGCACTCCGGTCTGCGCCACGGGATTGTCGATCTTGAAGTCCTCGTAGAACTTCGGCAGCCAGTAGGTGCGTCCGCCGTTCCACTGGTAGGCTACGTTCTGGAAGATCCACGGGTCGCCCGTGACGTTCTCGGTCAGCAGCGTCACCATGGCCGTGCGCTCCATCGCGTGACGGACGTAGGCCGTTCCGACCATCTCCCGGTAGGCCAGCGTCACGCACTCGGTGAGGAGCAGGTTGGCGTTGGCGCTGGCGCTGGTGAAGTCCGTGCCCATCTGGTCGGGATTGCCGCTCTTGATATAGGTGCGCCAGTCGTGGAGGTTGCTCCGCATGAACTGGTCGGCCGCGTCGTTCGGGTCCACGCCCTGTGCCGGCGACCCGTCGGCGTTCAGTACGGGCGTGTCGTCGGTGTAGGAGAGCGCGAAGTGCTGTGTCGGCGTGGGCAGCAGCATGTTGGCGTAACGGATCACGTCGTTGTAGTTGCGCGAGAAGAGAGCGATGCGGGCGCCGAGCGCCGCGGCGGCATCCCGCGTGAAGTGGAATTTGGGCTGGTCGTAGTCGCTGCTGCCGCCTACGAGCTGCATTCCCTCCTCGAGGTCCTTCAGGACGTGTTCGAGCGTCTGGGCGGCCGTTTCGCGGTCGTAATGCTTGATGACGACCGTCTCCGGTTCGGTTACATAGGGGATGCCCGGATTGGCCGCGAGGTTGTTCGTGTCGAAGAAGTCGGCGAAGAGGGTCAGCAGGCAGAAGTGCGCGTAGGCGCGGGCCAGCAGCGCTTCGCCCTTCTGCAAGGAGGCCGCACCGGGATCGGGCAGTTGTTCGATGGCTTCGAGCGCGTGGTTGGCCACGGCGATGGCGTTGTAGGCCGAGGTCCAGTACTGCTCGTTGGTGTCGTTGCCCGATTCCGAGCGGGTGAACTCGTCCCAGAGGAAGGCGCTCACGACGTTGTCGAACGCCGCGTCGGGCTGCATTCCCTGGAAGGTGCTGCCGAAATCGGTGTATCCGTCGCAGCGGTGCTCGATGAGCGTCATGTAGGTTCGGTCGGGGTAGGCCGTGGCGAGCAGTTGGCTGATCTTTTTCGGCGTGTCGATGGTGGTGCGGTTGTCGGGCACGGTGTCCAGGAACTCGCTGCATCCCGCCGACAGCGCCAAGCCCAGCGTTACGAGGAATATTTCGATGATTCTTTTCATGATTGCTTGCGTACTTTATGTTAGAAACCTAAATCGAGCGAGAGCACGAACTGCGTCTGGACGGGCATGGCCACGCCGCCCGTGTTGAAGAACTCGGGGTCCTGACCGTTGAGGGCCTTGTCCGAGTACATCAGCCAGAGGTCCTTGGCTGTCAGCCGCACGGCGGCGCGCTTGAACACGCGGCTCTTGCGGACGAGCGCCGAGGGCAGCTCGTAGTTGATCGAGAGCGATTTGAGGCGGATGAAGTCTCCCTTGGCCACGCGCGCCGACGAGTAGTTGTAGTTGTTGTACGGGTAGGCGCTCGAGAGGTAGAGTTTCTGCATGAGGTTGTCGGCGATGGCCGGGATGTCGGTGCGCTGCTCGTCGCCGCTCATGATCCAGCGGTCCTTGAACTCGTTCGGGAGAGCCGTGATGTCGCTGTAGCTGGAGCTGAACACCGGGTTGAGCCGGATGACGTTGCCCGCCTGGAACGTGAAGAAGAGGTTCATCGAAAGACTCTTCCAGCGCAGCGTGGTGTTCAGTCCGCCCGTGTATTTGGGGTCGATCTGCCCCTCGTACTTCAGGAAGTCGGTCTCGATGCCCTGCATGTAGCAGTCGTATCCGATCTCGCCCTTCTCGTTGTAGAACATGGGGATGCCCGTCTCGGGATTCAGTCCCGCGAAGGGAATCGAGAAGAGGCTGTTCACCGGGTAGTTGTTCTTGTTGCCTCCCTCCTGGCGGACGAGCTCGAACACCTCCGGACTGTTCTTGGCGTTGCGGATGATGTTCTTCGAATAGCCGAAGGTGAAGTGCGCCGACCATGTCCAGTCCTTGGTGCTTATCATCTTGCCGCCGAGCGTGATGTCCACGCCCTGCGAGTCGAGATCGGCGTAATTCGCGTTCTTCCACATGAAGCCGCCGATACCCGCCACCTTGATCTGCGATATCAGGTCGAAACCCTGCCGGTTGAAGTAATCCACGTTGAAGTCGAGCCGTCCGCCGAACAGCGTCAGGTCGAAGCCCACGTTGAGCTGGTAGTTCTTCTCCCACGTCAGCTCGGTGTTTTGCAAGTCGGCCAGCGTGATGCCCACCTCGGCGTTTCCGGGCCGGTAGAGCTCCTGGTTGTAGTAGAGCGCCATGGCGTTCGAGGCCGAAGGCGGGATGTTGGCCGTCAGTCCGTAGCTGGCGCGCAGGCTCATGAAATCGACGATGCGCGAGGCGTTCTCCATGAAGGCTTCGTTGGAGATGATCCACTTCCCGGCGAAGGTCCATGTGGGCAGCCACCGCTTCGCGGCGCCGCGTCCTAACTGGTTCGAACCGTCGTAACGCGCCGAGGCCGAGATCGAAGTTTTCCCCGCTTGGTGGTGATGACGATCACGCCGTTCATGGCGCGGGCGCCGTAGAGCGCCGTTGCGGCGGCGTCCTTCAGGATGTCGAAGGTCTCGATGTCCGAAGCGTTGATGCCCGCCACCGAGGAGCCGAGCAGCGTGGTGGGGTCGCCGCTCGAAAGCTGGTCGTTGGAGATGTCCACGACGTCCTCGAGCACCATGCCGTCCACTACCCACAGCGGCTTGTTGTCGCCGTTGATCGACGTGACGCCGCGGATGCGGACTTTGGGGGCCGCGCCGAACGTTCCCGAGACGTTCTGCACCGAGACGCCCGCCACCTTGCCTTCGAGCATGCGGCTCACGTCCGTCACGCCGGCCATGTTCAGGTCCTCGGTCTTGAGTTTGACGGACGATCCGGTGAAGGTCTGCTTCTTGATGTCCTGGAATCCGGTCACGACGACCGCGTCCATTTTGAGGGAGGATTTCTGAAGGGAGACGTCGATGTGCCGGCGCCCCTTGATCTCCACCTCCTGCGTGTCGTAGCCCACGTAGCTGACCACCAGCGTCGTCGCGCCTGCGGGCAGGGCGAGTGCGAATTTGCCTTGTGCGTCGGTCAGCAGGATGATGACTTTCGACTTGGCATCGCTCTCGCGCAGGCGGTTGATCGCCGTGGCCAATCCGTTGCCGATGGCCGTGCCGTCCTCGATCAGTCCGCTGCGGATGCGGGCCAGAAGGGTTTGCAGCGTGCTCTGGTCGGTGGTCAGCGGGCTTTGCGTGAAGGCTTCGCCGGCGAAGGCCACCAGTCCGATGCGGTCGCCGTAGCGGTCGGCGATGAACGATCCGGCCACCTCCTTGGCGGCCGTGATGCGGTCGGGCTTGAAGTCGCGGGCCAGCATCGAACCGGAGACGTCGATGGCCAGCATGATGTCGATGCCCTCGGTGTTGGTGCGGACGTTCTGTTCGACGTCCTGCGGGCGCGCCAGC
>OLSA01003841.1_pt1 | contig 10224 bp, 3 predicted proteins | sample 1672731 | NCBI WGS metagenome assembly OLSA01 (sample SAMEA3136718, study PRJEB25190) | human gut metagenome | biome: human gut; feature: human-associated habitat; material: faeces | place: Austria | collected 2013
GTAAAACAGAGCGACAAACGCGATTATAAATACGTGAGACTCTGTGTTACTCTATAATAAATAAAAAAGATTAAACCTCTGTGTCCTCCGTGTCCTCTGTGGTGAAATATTAAGTATTAAACGATTAGAAAAAGTATCATGAAGAAATTATTGCTGGCAGTTTTTAGTATAGCCACCACTTTCTCTCTGTATGCGCAACGGGAAGTTCCGCAGGAACGAATGGAGCAGATTTACGAGGAAGTAAAGACACCATACAAGTACGGGCTCGCAGTTGCCCCGGCAGACAATTATCATAAGATTGATTGTCCTACCGTTTTTCGCCAGGGAGACAAGTGGCTGATGACTTATGTGGTTTACAACGGCAAAGGTGGAACCGATGGTCGTGGTTACGAAACGTGGATAGCAGAAAGTGATAATTTGCTCGAATGGCGCACTTTGGGACGGGTTCTTTCTTATCGGGATGGAAAATGGGACTGCAATCAGCGTGGCGGATTTCCTGCATTGCCGGATATGGAATGGGGTGGAAGCTATGAGCTTCAGACTTATAAAGGTCGCCATTGGATGACTTATATCGGTGGTGAAGGAACGGGCTACGAAGCTGTAAAAGCTCCGCTTTATGTCGGACTGGCATGGACGAAAGGAGATATTTCTACGGCACATGAATGGGAATCTCTGGACAAACCGATTTTGAGCATCCATGATAAAGATGCCCAATGGTGGGAAAAACTGACTCAATATAAGAGTACCGTTTATTGGGATAAAGATAAAACACTGGGAGCTCCGTTTGTGATGTATTACAACGCGGGCGGGCGTCATCCGGAAACGGATTTAAAGGGCGAACGTGTCGGCATTGCACTTTCCAAAGATATGAAAACATGGAAACGCTACTCCGGAAATCCGGTCTTTGCGCATGAAGCAGATGGAACCATAACAGGAGATGCGCATATCCAAAAGATGGGAGATGTGTATGTGATGTTCTATTTCTCTGCTTTTGAACCTTCGCGTAAATATAAAGCATTCAATACATTTGCCGCCAGCTATGATTTAGTGAACTGGACCGACTGGAAAGGGGCCGACCTGATTATCCCCTCCAAGAACTACGATGAACTGTTTGCTCATAAGAGCTATGTGGTGAAACATGACGGAGTGGTTTATCATTTCTATTGTGCGGTAAACAACGCAGAGCAACGTGGTATTGCCATTGCTACCAGTAAGCCGATGGGACGTTCGGCTGTCCGTTTCCCGGCTCCGGAGAGTAAGAATCGTCGGCAAATTATTGAATTAAATGAAGGCTGGAAAACTTGGAGAGTTGAGAATGGAAAGTTGAGAGTTGAGAGTGAAAAGACTGTGAATATACCTCATAACTGGGATGATTATTATGGGTATCGTCAATTGACTCACGGCAATCTTCACGGAACCGTTCTTTACAAAAAAGACTTCATCCTCAACAACTCTCAATTCTCAACTCTCAACTCTCAACTTAAAAAATATTTCCTTCGTTTTGACGGAGTAGGTACATACGCCACCATTACAGTGAACGGAAAGGACTTCGGTCGTCATCCCATAGGGCGCACCACATTGACTTTGGATGTCACAGATGAATTGAAACAGGGAGTAAATCGCCTGGAAGTGAAAGCCGAGCATCCTGAAATGATTGCCGATATGCCTTGGGTATGTGGAGGATGTTCGTCGGAATGGGGATTCAGTGAGGGTTCCCAACCGTTAGGTATCTTCCGTCCTGTGGTATTGGAAGTAACGGATGAGATTCGCATAGAACCTTTCGGTGTACATATTTGGAATGACGAAAAGGCTACTAACGTATTTGTAGAAACAGAGGTTAAGAATTATAGTAAAACAACAGAAACGGTAGAGTTAGTCAATAAACTAAGTAATGCCGATGGAAAACAAGTTTTCCGTTTGGTAGAGAAAGTTACTTTAGCTCCGGGAGAAATGAAAGTGATCCGCCAGCAGGCGCCTGTTGAGAATCCTGTTTTGTGGAATACGGAAAATCCATATCTCTATAAATTGGCCAGCATGATAAAGCGTGATATGAAAACGACGGATGAAATTTCGACACCCTTCGGCATTCGTACCATTAGCTGGCCGGTAAAACGAAACGATGGAAACGGACGTTTTTACCTGAATGGAAAGCCGGTGTTTATCAATGGAGTATGCGAGTATGAGCATCAGTTCGGACAAAGTCATGCGTTCAGCAATGAACAGGTTGCCGCAAGGGTAAAACAGATACGTGCAGCCGGTTTCAATGCATTCCGGGATGCTCATCAGCCCCATCATCTCGATTATCAAAAATACTGGGATGAAGAGGGAATCTTGTTTTGGACACAATTTTCCGCCCACGTGTGGTATGACACTCCGGAGTTTCGTGAGAACTTTAAAAAGTTGCTTCGTCAATGGGTGAAAGAACGTCGTAATTCTCCGTCAGTGGTGATGTGGGGATTGCAGAATGAAAGCACTTTGCCTCGTGAGTTTGCACAGGAGTGCAGTGATATTATTCGGGAGATGGATCCGACTGCAAAGACAATGCGTGTCATAACAACCTGTAATGGCGGTGAGGGTACAGACTGGAATGTGATTCAAAATTGGAGTGGTACGTATGGAGGAGATGTGACGAAATACGGTCGTGAGCTCTCTCAAGCGAACCAATTGTTGAACGGAGAATATGGAGCGTGGAGAAGCATCGACCTACATACGGAGCCGGGAGATTTCCAGGTGAACGGAGTGTGGAGTGAAGACCGTATGTGTCAGCTGATGGAAACAAAAATCCGTTTGGCAGAACAGGCTAAAGATAGTGTTTGCGGACAATTCCAATGGATATATAGCAGTCATGACAATCCCGGACGCCGCCAACCGGATGAAGCGTATCGCAAGATAGATAAAGTAGGTCCGTTCAATTATAAAGGATTGGTTACTCCGTGGGAAGAACCGTTGGACGTATATTATATGTATCGCGCCAACTATGTTCCGGCTGCAAAAGACCCGATGGTTTACCTGGTATCACATACATGGGCCAACCGCTTTGAAAAAGGACGTCGCCGTGCCACTATCGAGGCTTACAGCAATTGTGATTCTGTATTGCTATACAACGATCTGACAAATGAAAAGGCAACCTTCCTCGGACGTAAAAAGAACAACGGAACAGGCACTCATTTTATGTGGGAAAACCGGGATATTCGTTATAATGTGCTTCGTGCTGTAGGATATTATAAAGGTAAACCGGTAGCAGAAGACCTGATCCTATTAAATGGTCTGGAGCAAGCCCCTAACTTCGAACTTCTTTATCAGGATGATAAAAAGATATTGAAAGGAGAGGCAGGATATAATTATCTGTATCGTCTCAACTGTGGAGGGGATGATTATACAGATAGCTTCGGACAGCTCTGGTTGCAGGACAATACGAATTATTCCCGTTCATGGGCGGAGAATTTCAAGGATCTGAATCCTTATCTTGCCAGTCAACGTACCACCAATGATCCGATTCATGGCACTCGTGACTGGACGTTATTCCAACATTTCCGCTTCGGACGTCACCAACTGGAATATCGTTTCCCTGTGGCAGACGGAACATATCGTATTGAACTGTATTTCACAGAGCCTTGGCATGGCACGGGCGGAAGCGCTTCTGCCGACTGTGAAGGACTGCGCATATTCGATGTTGCCGTGAATGATTCTGTTGTATTAGATGACTTGGATATTTGGGCTGAAAGCGGTCACGATGGAGTTTGTAAGAAAGTGGTATATGCCATAGTGAAAGGTGGGATGTTGAAAATTCATTTCCCGGAAGTGAAAGCAGGACAAGCCTTGATTTCAGGCATTGCTATCGCCAGCACAGATCAGGAACTGAAACCGACGGTATTCCCTGCGTCCGGCTGGAGTTGGGAAAAGGCGGATAAAGAAGTGATGGAAAAGACTCCGAAAGAGTTACTTCCGGAAGACAAAAATGCTCGTGTCAGTATATCATACGAAGCAGAAACGGCTGTACTGAAAGGCAAATTCCAAAAGAAAGAACATCGCAAACAGATGGGAGTGTTTTTTGGTAAAGGAAAAGGCAACAGCATTGAATGGAATGTTTCTACCGGGTTGGCGCAAGTGTACGCCCTTCGCTTTAAATATATGAACACTACCGGAAAGCCAATACCTGTCTTAATGAAATTCATTGATTCAAAAGGAGTAGTATTGAAAGAGGACGTATTGAACTTCCCGGAAACACCGGATAAATGGAAGATGATGAGCACCACCACCGGAACCTTTATCAATGCCGGACATTACAAAGTATTACTTTCGGCAGAAAATATGGACGGAATTGCTTTTGACGCATTGGATATTCAATAAATAAAAAACGGGACACTTGGAAGTATACATAGCTTTTCAGTGTCCCGTTTTTATTTCTTTCTTTATTTGGTAAGTTTTACTCCATTTATTTGCCAATCGTTTTTGGCTGTTCCTTCTGTGAAATTGAATGATTTAGTTTTGAGAGGTAATGGTTTGAAAGTTAGGGAAAATTCGGCTTCTCCGCTTTCAGGCAGAAAGAAATGCTTACCGGGGGTAATGCCGTCAGCTTTTTGTAATGTGTATGATGCACCTTGCTCGTCTACTAGTTTGGCATTTACACTTACTTGTATCCAGTATTTGGGTATGTAATATGCATAAAAATGAACGATAGTGGCTGTGTCAGTCAATTCTACCTGCTTCACTTCAAGAATATCAGTATTGGTTGATTCAAAACTCGGATGATTAACGACTTTTCTATTGGTGTCCCCGGTGATACTCATTTCACGCTTTGGTGCATCCAAATATCTACGCATCTTTAATTTCAAGCTGCCTTTACCATAGCCCGACCACATTTTCACGATTTTGCCTTCGGGAGAGATAAGAACATAATTCGGAATACCGTTGACGTCATACACAGCATATAGTCCTGCAGTCTGTTTCAAGTCGCTTAAGTTTTGCCAAGTCATTTCATGTTGTGCAGAAGCAGCTTTCCATCTAGTTTGCGTATCTGAACTCAAACTGATGATGGTGAGTCGGTCTTTATATTGCTCTTGAATCTCTTTCATTTCGGGCAAAGCCATGATGCAGGGACCACAACCGCTGCTCCAGAAATCAAGTAACATATATTTTCCTTTGAAATCAGCCAAATGATGCACCTTTCCATCTAAATCAAAAAGATCGGCATCTGCCATGTCATCTCCTTCTTTCACCGTTTTAGGAGGAAAGAGATTAACCCTGATTTCTTGTCCTTCAATGGAAGCTTTCTGTTCTTCGTTTAATCTGTCATACAAAGCCAGTATTTTTTCCTTATTGGTAAACTTTGGATTGTACTTCAATGACATACTCAAACGGAGCAATTTTTCCATCCAGACATTAGAAATAGGGAGTTCCTTCATCAACTTTAATTCCCGTTGATAAAGATTTTCTTCATAGAGTGTTACTCCTTTTATTGTTCTTTAATATTTCTGTAAAAGAAAGGGGTACAAAATACCCTTTCGTCCGTCTACTTGATATGAAGAAAAAAGAACGAATGAAAATATATACTTTACTGCTTGGCGCATTGTTTGTAAGTCCTACACAGGCACAAACAATGCATGATTGGGAGAATCATCATGTTCTCCAGATCAATCGTGAACCGGCAAGAGCCGCTTTTACCCCTTTCTCTGTACAGAAAGGAGACGGTTCAATCTCTTTAGACGGAACCTGGAAATTCCGTTGGACTCCCGTTCCCAATGAAAGAGTCGTGAACTTTTATCAGATAAATTTTGATGATAAAGATTGGACGGATTTTCCTGTTCCCGCCAATTGGGAAGTGAACGGATATGGCACGCCTATCTATGTTTCAGCAGGCTATCCGTTTAAAATAGATCCTCCACGGGTGATGGGAGAACCGAAAACTGACTATACCACGTATAAAGAACGAAACCCGGTAGGGCAATATCGGCGTACCTTTGTCTTGCCGGCCGGATGGGAAGCGAATGGACAGACTTTTCTACGATTTGAGGGCGTAATGAGCGCCTTTTATGTTTGGATCAATGGCGAACGGGTAGGGTATAGCCAAGGCAGTATGGAACCGAGTGAATTTAATGTCACGAAGTATCTGAAATCCGGAGAAAATCAAATTTCACTGGAAGTCTACCGATATAGTGACGGTTCTTATCTGGAAGATCAGGATTTCTGGCGTTTTGGTGGTATTCATCGTAGTATTCATCTGATACATACGCCGGATATTCATGTCCGTGATTATGCAGTACGCACTCTTCCTGCATCTGCTGGTGATTATGAAGACTTTATTTTGCAGATTGATCCGCAATTCAGTGTATATCGAGGGATGACTGGAAAAGGGTATGTCTTACAGGGAGTATTAAAGGATGCTTCAGGCAAAGAAGTTGCCACATTGAAAGGCGATGTGGAAGATATGCTTGATTTGGAGCATAAAGCAAGCCGGATGAATGAATGGTATCCGCAGCGTGGCCCGCGTAAGATGGGACGTTTGTCAGCCATTATAAAATCGCCGGAAAGATGGACGGCAGAAACACCCTATCTTTATAAATTACACTTAACTCTCCAAAATGGAGAAGGAAAAGTCATAGAACAGATAGAACAGGCCGTGGGCTTCCGCTCTGTAGAAATCAAAAAAGGACAACTGTTAGTGAACGGTAATCCGGTTCGTTTTCGTGGAGTGAACCGCCACGAACATGATCCACGGACGGCACGTGTCATGAGCGAAGAACGGATGCTTCAGGATATTCTTTTAATGAAGCAGGCAAATATAAATGCTGTGCGCACCAGTCATTACCCGAATGTAAGCCGTTGGTACGAGCTATGCGACAGCTTGGGATTGTACGTGATGGACGAAGCGGATATAGAAGAACACGGATTGCGTGGAACACTCGCAAGTACCCCCGACTGGCATGCAGCATTTATGGACCGTGCGGTCCGTATGGCGGAACGTGATAAGAATTATCCATGTATTGTAATGTGGAGCATGGGAAACGAAAGCGGTTACGGACCGAACTTCGCTGCTATTTCGGCATGGCTGCATGATTTCGATCCCACTCGTCCTGTACACTATGAGGGGGCGCAGGGAGTGGACGGAAATCCTGACCCGAAGACGGTCGATGTTATCAGCCGCTTTTATACCCGGGTGAAACAGGAATACTTAAATCCCGGCATTGCAGAGGGAGAGGATAAGGAACGCGCTGAAAATGCACGTTGGGAGCGGTTGCTGGAGATTGCGGAGCGTACCAATGACGACCGTCCGGTAATGACGAGTGAATATGCACATTCCATGGGGAATGCATTAGGAAATTTCAAGGAATATTGGGATGAGATATATAGCAATCCCCGTATGCTGGGTGGTTTTATATGGGATTGGGTAGATCAGGGAATCTACAAGACATTACCCGATGGCCGTACCATGGTGGCTTACGGCGGTGACTTTGGCGATAAGCCGAATTTAAAAGCTTTCTGCTTTAATGGATTACTGATGAGTGACCGTGTAACTACGCCTAAATATTGGGAGGTAAAGAAGGTATATGCACCGGTTGAGTTGAGAGTTGAGAATGGAGAGTTGAGAGTAACCAACCGAAATCATCATATTGATTTATCACTTTATCGTTGTCTGTGGACATTATCAGTGGATGGTAAGGAGAAAGAACGGGGAGAAATAACATTGCCGGAAATAGCTCCAGGGGAAAGTGGCACAATCGGTTTGCCGGCTTTCCGTTCATTGAAACCTCTTTCCGATTGCCAACTGAAAGTAAGCATTGTTTTGAAATCGGATGCTCTTTGGGCAAAGGCAGGACATGAAGTGGCCTGGGAACAATTCTGCTTGCAGAAAGGAGATTTAGCTTCTGCCGATCTGATTAATAAAGGAGCGCTTCAGGTGAAAGAGGATGATAAATCTTTATTGATTAGCGGACGCAGTTTTTCTGTTCAGTGGGAAAAGAAAGTGAACGGAAGTATGACTTCCCTTATATATAAGGACAAAGAAATGCTGGCTCACTCCGATGATTTTCCGGTTCAGCCTGTCACTCAAGTTTTCCGTGCTCCGACAGATAATGACAAGAGCTTCGGAAACTGGTTGGCTAAAGACTGGAAATTGCATGGGATGGATCATCCGCAGATAAATCTGGAATCTTTCCACCATGAAAAACGTGCAGACGGGGCGGTCATTGTCCGGATTCAAACAAGTAATTTATATAAAGAAGGAAAAGTGGTGACGACTTCTGTCTATACGGTCTTTTCAGATGGAACGATTGATCTGAAAACAACTTTCTTGCCACAAGGAGTTCTTCCTGAAATTCCCCGTTTAGGAATCGCATTCTGTCTGGCGCCTGCTTATGATACATTTACCTGGTATGGCAGAGGACCACAGGATAACTATCCTGACCGCAAAACATCTGCTATGATAGGGCTTTGGAAAGGAAGTGTTGCAGACCAATACGTACATTATCCACGTCCGCAGGACAGTGGAAACAAAGAGGAAGTGCATTATCTTACCTTGACCGACAAACAGAATAAAGGCATTCGTGTTGACGCGGTAGAAAACGCATTTTCTGCATCTGCCCTGCATTACACCGTACAAGACATCTATGAAGAAACTCACGATTGCGATTTAAAACCACGTGCAGAAGTTATTCTTAGTATGGATGCTGCCGTACTTGGATTAGGAAACAGTAGTTGCGGACCGGGTGTATTGAAGAAATATGCCATAGAGAAAAAAGAACATACGTTGCATCTCCGTATCAGTAGTAAACAATAATAGCAATAAATAACTAACACAATAATAAAAGTAACAATGAAAAAAGTAACCACTTTATTATCAACCTTGGCGTTGGCAACTACCCTGGCTGCTCAAAACCTTCCACAAACGGAAAGGCAATATCTCTCCGGTCACGGATGCGACGATATGGTTGAATGGGACTTCTTTTGTACCGACGGACGCAATTCCGGCAAATGGACGAAGATCGGTGTACCGTCATGCTGGGAGTTGCAGGGCTTTGGCACCTATCAGTATGGAATCACCTTTTATGGCAAAGCATTCCCTGAAGGTATCGCCGATGAAAAAGGAATGTATAAGTACGAGTTTGAGGTCCCCGAGAAGTTCCGCGGACAGCAGGTAAATCTGGTATTCGAAGCTTCGATGACAGATACCGAAGTTAAAGTAAACGGGCGTAAAGTCGGCTCGAAACATCAGGGAGCTTTCTATCGTTTTTCATACAATGTCACAGATTTCCTTAAGTATGGAAAAAAGAACCTGCTGGAAGTAACCGTTTCAAAGGAAAGCGAAAATGCCAGTGTGAATCTTGCCGAGCGACGTGCCGATTATTGGAACTTCGGAGGTATTTTCCGTCCGGTATTTCTGGAAGTAAAACCTGCGATTAATTTACGTCATATCGCCATCGATGCGCAAATGGATGGTTCCTTCCGTGCCAATTGCTATACCAATCTGTCTAATGACGGAATGAGTATCCGGGCACAGATTTTGGACAATAAAGGCAAAAAACTAACTGAAACGACCGTCCCTGTAAAAGCGGGAGGAGACTGGACTTCTTTACAGCTCAAGGTCTCTGATCCGGCTCTGTGGACAGCCGAAACGCCGAATCTTTATAAAGCTCAGTTTTCTTTGCTGGACAAAGACGGAAAAGTGCTGCACAACGAGACAGAAACATTCGGTTTTCGTACCATCGAAGTACGCGAAAGTGACGGATTATACGTAAACGGTGTACGCATTATGGTACGTGGTGTCAATCGCCATAGCTTCCGTCCGGAAAGTGGCCGTACATTAAGTAAAGCGAAAAATATCGAAGATGTTCTTCTGATGAAAGACATGAATATGAACTCCGTCCGTCTGAGTCACTATCCGGCTGATCCAGAGTTTCTGGAAGCTTGTGATTCTTTGGGACTTTATGTGATGGATGAATTAGGAGGCTGGCATGGTAAATACGATACTCCGACCGGAGTACGCTTGATCGAAGGAATGATAGAGCGTGACGTTAACCACCCGTCTATTATCTGGTGGAGTAATGGTAATGAAAAAGGATGGAATACCGAACTCGATGGAGAATTTCACAAGTACGATCCGCAGAAACGTCCGGTGATTCATCCGCAAGGCAATTTCTCTGGTTTTGAAACCATGCATTACCGTTCTTACGGAGAAAGTCAGAACTATATGCGCTTGCCGGAAATCTTTATGCCGACAGAATTTCT
>OLSA01003842.1_pt1 | contig 10222 bp, 8 predicted proteins | sample 1672731 | NCBI WGS metagenome assembly OLSA01 (sample SAMEA3136718, study PRJEB25190) | human gut metagenome | biome: human gut; feature: human-associated habitat; material: faeces | place: Austria | collected 2013
CTGCCGGCGGGATAGCTCGCCGCCGCGCCGTCAACCAGAACGGAAGCATTGGCAAGCACGGCGCTGCTCGCCTGCGTGCCGAGGGCACGCTGCTGCGCAGCGTTGACAGACGCCCCCGTGAGCGAGACGGCAATGTCCTTGTGCAGGTCAAGCGCCGCGAGCGCGTCGCTATCCAGCGTAACGGTGCCGGCTGCGAATTGCACCTGCAGGGCCTCAACGCCTGCATTGCGCGCATTGGCGATCGAGCGGCCGGCCAGGATGACCGTGTCGGCCGCGGGATCTGTGGCGTTGACCGTCACGGTCGCACCGGACTGGGCGTCCGTGGCCGTGCGGAGCTGGCGGCTGGTGAGGAACACCGTCGCGGTGCTGCCCTGTACGTACGCCTGCGTAACGGCGGCGCTGCTGCCGGTGACCGGCAGGAGGCGCACCTGCGCACTGCTGCCCTCGAGCAGGATGGTCTTGTCATTGTCGTCGGGGCAGTTGTTGTCCACGCTCATGGAGACGACGATCTTCACGAGCAGGTCGTTGAGCTGGCTCTTGAGATATTTGGTGAACAGGCCCTGGAACTTCGTGAACAGCACGCTGCCGCGGCCGAACGCGTCTCTGGCAACGATGTCGAGCACCTGATCGAGCAGTGCGCCGCTCTTGAGCTGGTCGACGCCGGACTGCACCCAAGCGGGATAATTGCCGTCGTCCTCACCGGCGAGGTTGCACTGATAGATCCAGTTGGCAAAGTCGAGCAGGTCCTTGCCGTCCGCGATCGGAACGGCGGCCACATCGTCAATGATCTGGTCGATGTTCGCCACGATCTTCGTGACCGGCCAGGTGTCATTCGGCAGATACTTGCCGAAGAAGGACTTGACGAAGTCGCCCGCGACCGTCTTGAGCATATCGGTCGAGAAGCCGAATTCCCGGGCATACTCGGTCAGGTCATCGATCACATGCGCAGTACCCGTGGCGGGATCTGTGTAATTGATGGGGCCGGCATGCGTCTTGGTGCTCACGCTCATGTAGGTGCTCGTCTCACCGCCGACGGTGCTGCGGCGCAGGTCGACAAAGCGGATCGGGCACGGATACGTCAGCGCAGAGCCGGTTTCGATGTCATAGAAGGTGTTGCCGGCCTTTGTGGTCATGGCAGCGATGTCGACCGCATGCATATGGCCTGTGAAGACGGCGCTCATGCCGGCGTCGGCATACTCCTGCGCGATGCGCTCATAGCCGTTGACGAGGTACATGGGCAGGATGGTGGGCTCGACATCGAAGTGCGGCACCAGACCGTGGTGCTCCAGACCGATGACGAGGTCGCCGCGCGCCTTGGCGGCGGCGGTCTGCTCGATGACCCACTTTTCGAGATCGGCGCTGATGGCACCGCTCGTCTCATGCTCATCGTCGCCGTTGGAGGTGTTGTCCGAGCTGTAGCGGCAGGTATCCATGGCGATAATGGTCAGCCCCTCGACCGGTCGTGCAACATAGGACAGACCGCCGGCCTTGTTGCCTTCGGCCGGAGTGAAGGTCGCGATGACGGTCGGGTCGGAGTAAACAAAGTCATAAATCTGCTTGAAGTCCTCCGGCTCCGTGCGCGTGGCGCGCACGGCCTTGCCGTCGGCGGTGTTGAAGTTCTTGGCATTGTAATTACGGATGTCATGGTTGCCGTTGATGACATAGATCTTCAGCCCCGGAATATCCTGCTGCAGCTGCTGCAGCTGCTTTGCCAGCGCCGCGTGGCACTCCTGCTCGCCGTCCTTGGTCAGGTCGCCGGACACGAGAAGGATGTCGGGCTTGTCCGCGCGAACTTGCTCAAACTTTTCGTGCAGGATTGCGGAGCTCTCCTTGAGCAGCTTGCGGTCGCTGTTGAGCGCGTGCTCAAAGTCCGCCGTGTCTGCAATCATATCCGGCGAGAAATAGTGCAGGTCGGACATGACGGCGATCCTCAGGTTCATGTCCTGCGGCTTGTCCGCCGCAAGAGCCGGAACCGTCAGTGTGAAGGCAAGGACTACCGCCAGCAGCAGCGACAGCAGTCTGCTTCCATTGTGCATTCTGGTTTTCATTTCTTCCTCCTGTTTTTTAGACTCCTACAACATTGCACGGCCCGCTGCCGTGCAACTGTATTCTTTCAAACCCGTGTAAAATCTGCAAGCCGGTTTCGGTAAAAAAGAAACCGTACCGTTCCGGCCGCCGCGGGTAATGCCACTGTATCATGTACGTGCCCGGATTGCAACCAAAATTCAACTGTTCCGGCCGATTGCGGAAAAATCCCGGTCTCCCGGCACTTTCCGCCTTGACAAGCAGGCGGTTTCGTTTTATCATAAAGTGTGACAAACACGGGGAGCCGCTTTGGCTGAGAGTAAGCATCCGCTTAGACCCGCACACCTGATTTGGACAATGCCAACGTAGGGATTCATACTGCCGGACCACAACAGCAGCACTCTTTACGGGCGCCGCTGTTTTTTCATGCAGACATTTCCGCAGAAGAAAGGAGTCATTCCTATGGAGCAAGTGCTCAAGACCATGCTCGAGAACGTGCGCGCGAAATCACCGCTCGTGCACAACATCACGAATTACGTCACCGTCAACGACGTGGCGAACGTCCTGCTGGCGGCCGGCGGCTCGCCGATCATGTCCGACGATGCCGACGACGTCGAGGACATCACAAGCATCTGCGGCGGGCTGAACATCAACATCGGCACGCTCAACAAAAACACCATCCCGTCGATGTTCCTCGCCGGGAAGAAGGCAAACGCGCTCGGCCACATTGTCCTGCTCGACCCCGTGGGCGCGGGCGCGAGCCGCCTGCGCACCGACACGGCCAACCGGCTCATGCAGGAGGTGCGCTTTGACGCCGTGCGCGGCAACATCTCCGAAATCAAGACGCTCTGCACCGGCAGCGGCAGCACCAAGGGCGTGGACGCCGACGCGGTCGACGCCGTGACGGAGGCAAACCTCGATGACGGTGTGCAGCTCGTCAAGGCCTTCGCGCAGAAAACCGGCTGCATCATCGCCGTGACCGGTGCAATCGACCTCGTGAGCGACGGCGAGCGCTGCTGGTGCATCCGCAACGGCCGCGCGGAGATGAGCCGCATCACCGGCACGGGCTGCCAGCTCTCGGCACTGATGACGGCGTTTCTGGTCGCAAATCCCGACCGCAAGCTCGACGCCGCGGCTGCCGCCGTATGTATGATGGGGCTCGCGGGCGAGATCGGCTGGGCGAATATGCAGCCCGGTGACGGCAACAGCACCTACCGCGACCGTATCATTGATGCGATCTTCAACATGACCGGCGACGCGCTGGAGGAAGGAGCCAAATATGAACTGCGATAATGCTTCCCTGCTGCTCTATGCAGTGACCGACCGCTCATGGCTGCACGGCCAGACGCTCTATGCGCAGGCCGAGCAGGCACTGCAGGGCGGCGCAACGTTTTTGCAGCTGCGCGAGAAGGAACTCGACGAGGCACATTTCAAAGAAGAAGCCATTGCGCTCAAGGCGCTGTGTAAACAGTACGGCGTGCCGTTCGTGCTCGATGACAACGTGGCGCTTGCCATGGAGACGGACGCCGACGGCGTGCACGTCGGCCAGAGCGACATGGCGGCCGGCAAAGTGCGCGAACTGATCGGCCCGGACAAGATCCTCGGCGTGTCGGCCCAGACGGTGGAAGACGCGCTGCTGGCAGAGCGCAATGGCGCGGACTATCTCGGCGTGGGCGCCGTGTTCCCGACCGGGACGAAGGCCGATGCCAACGCCGTGAGCTATGATACCCTGCGCGAGATCTGTGCGGCAGTATCCATCCCGGTCATCGCCATCGGCGGCATCACGAAAGACAATGTTGCCAAGCTCGCCGGCAGCGGCATCGTCGGCGTGGCCGTCGTGAGCGCAATTTTCGCGCAGCCGGACATTCCCACCGCCACGCGGGAGCTGAAGTCCGCCGTGCGCGCGGCGCTGAACCTGTAACCCCCTGCGCGCGGGCGCAGACAAACATACAAACAGCGGCAGATCGGGGGCACCACTTTCTGTCGCTCAACAAAATTGATGCTGAAAAGGAGACAGAATATGAAAACAGCATTAACGATCGCCGGAAGCGATTCCAGCGGAGGCGCCGGTATTCAGGCCGATCTGAAAGCCATGACCATGAATGGCGTATTTGCCATGAGTGCGATCACGGCGCTGACCGCCCAGAACACGACCGGCGTACAGGGTATTTTTGAAGTGAGCCCGGCATTTCTCGGTCAGCAGATCGACAGCGTCTTTACCGACATCCGGCCTGACGCGGTGAAGATCGGCATGGTCGCGTCCTCCGGCCTTATCGAGGTCATTGCCGAGCGGCTGCAGCACTACGCAGCGACGAACATCGTCGTCGACCCCGTGATGGTCGCCACGAGCGGCGCACGGCTCATCTCCGAGGACGCCATCGCCACGCTCGAGGCGCGGCTGCTGCCGCTTGCCACCGTGCTCACGCCCAACATCCCGGAGGCGGAAGTGCTCTCTGGCCTGACCATCGCCTCTCCCGATGACATGATCGCCGCCGGGAAAGCCATCAGTGAGCGCTACGGATGCGCCGTCCTGTGCAAGGGCGGGCACCGGCTCAACGATGCCAACGACCTCCTGTACCGCAACGGCGGCTACGAGTGGTTCAACGGCAAGCGCATCGACAACCCCAACACCCACGGCACCGGCTGCACACTCTCGAGCGCCATCGCGGCCAACCTCGCCAAGGGCTATGATCTCGACACGGCCGTCCGACGCGCGAAGGACTACCTCTCCGGCGCACTGGCCGCCATGCTCGACCTCGGCACCGGCTCCGGCCCGATGGACCATGCGTTCGACCTGAAGCCGGAATACCGGCAGGAGGCCTGAGCATGAAAAAAACATCTGCATTTCAAAACAGCCTCATCTGGTTCGGCGCGGCCGTGTCCATCGCGGAGATCCTCACGGGCACGTACTTTGCGCCCCTCGGCTTCACGAAGGGCCTGCTCGCCATCCTCGTCGGCCACGTCATCGGCTGCGCGATGTTCTTCTTCGCGGGTCTCATCGGCGGCCGCACCGGCCGCAGCGCCATGGGTACGGTCGAGCTGAGCTTCGGCCGCATCGGCTGCCTGTTTTTCGCCGCGCTCAACGTGCTGCAGCTCGTCGGCTGGACGGCCATCATGATCTATGACGGCGCGCTCGCGACGAACACCGTGCTCGGCATTGGCAAGTGGGTGTGGTGCCTCGTCATCGGCGGGCTCATCGTCGTGTGGATCGCCGTCGGCATCAAGAACCTCGGCTGGGTCAACAAGATCGCCATGGCCGCGCTGTTCATCCTCTCGATCGTGCTGTGCGTGGTGGTATTCCGCGGCGGCACACCCGTCACGGTGCCGGACGACAGCCTGAGCTTCGGCGCAGCAGTCGAGCTCGCCGTGGCCATGCCGCTGTCGTGGCTGCCGCTCATCTCCGACTACACGCGTGAGGCTGAAAAGCCCTTCGCCGCCACGCTCTCGAGCACGCTGACCTACGGCGTCGTGAGCTGCTGGATGTACGTCATCGGCATGGGTGCCGCCATCTTCACCGGTGAGGGCGACATCGCGCTCATTATGGTCAAGGCCGGTCTCGGCGTGGCCGCGCTGCTCATCCTCATCCTCTCGACCGTCACGACGACGTTCCTCGATGCGTACAGTGCCGGCATCTCCGCCGAGTCCCTGTCGAAGAAGATCAACGGCAAATATGCCGCGCTCATCGTGACCGTTATCGGCACGATCTGCGCCATCTGCTTCCCGATGGACGACATCACGAACTTCCTGTACCTGATCGGCTCGGTGTTCGCACCGATGATCGCCATCCAGATCACGGACTTCTTCCTGCTCCGGCGCGGCGGCGCGAGCGGCAGGCTCGATGTGTGCAACGCCGTCGTCTGGGTGCTGGGCTTCGTGCTCTACCGCGTGCTCATGACCGTGGACATTCCGGTCGGCAACACGCTGCCCGACATGGCCGCCACAATGCTTCTGTGCGTGATCGCGCACAAACTCGTCCCCGACAAGACCAAGGCTGCCTAAAGCCTTTTGCGAAAATTGCCAAGCCGGAAACGCCCGCACGGTGTGCGGGCGTTTTTGCGTCTTGAATTCCTATCAGGACCGTGTTATTTTAAGGGCAGAAACGTACCAGTGCAAGGAGGCTTACCTATGAAAGATCTCAAACCGACGTGCCGCATCGCCGTGGTGCAGGCGGCGCCGGTGCTGTTTGATAAGACCGCGTGCACGGACAAGGCCGTGCGCCTGATCGCAGAGTGTGCGCGCGGCGGCGCGGAGCTCATCGTGTTCCCGGAGCTGTTCATCCCCGGCTACCCGTACGGCATGACGTTCGGCTTCACGGTCGGCGCGCGCAATGAGGATGGCCGCAAGGACTGGCAGCTTTACTGCGACAACTCCATCGTCGTGCCCGGGCCGGAGACGGAGCGCCTCGCCGCGGCGGCAAAGGCCGCGGGCGCGTATGTGAGCATCGGGGTGTCGGAGCGCGACGGCGTGACGGGCACGCTCTATAACGCCAACCTCATCTTCTGCCCGGACGGCACGCTCGCCCCCGTGCACCGCAAGCTCAAGCCCACGGGCGCGGAGCGCGTGGTCTGGGGCGACGCCGACCGCGGGTATTTCCCGGTCGTGGACACCCCGTGGGGCCCGATTGGCAGCCTCATCTGCTGGGAAAGCTATATGCCGCTGGCACGCACGGCGCTGTATGAAAAGGGTGTGACGCTCTACATCTCGCCGAACACGAATGACAACCCCGAGTGGCAGGCCACCGTGCAGCACATCGCGCTCGAGGGCCGGTGCTACTTCATCAACTGCGACATGGTCTTCCACCGCGCGGACTACCCCGCCGGGCTGCACTGCCCGGACGAGATCGCGCGCCTGAACGCCATTCCCTGCCGCGGCGGCAGCTGCATCGTCGACCCCTATGGGCACTATGTCGTGCAGCCGGTGTGGGACAGCGAGGACATTCTCTACGCCGATCTCGACATGCTGCGCGTGCCCGCGAGCCGCATGGAGCTCGACGTGTGCGGCCACTACGCGCGGCCGGACGTGCTGCGCCTGACCGTGCAGGACGCGTGAAAGGAGCCGCCGTATGAAGCTTGCCATGGCGCAGATGTCCATGAACGGAAGCATAGACGAAAACCTGAAAAAATCCCTCGCCTTCTGCGACGCTGCCGCGGGCAGCGACCTGCTGTTTTTCCCGGAGGTGCAGCTCACGCCGTTTTTCCCGCAGTATGCGGGCCGGAACGTGGACGCCTACGCCGTTCCGGCGGGCAGTCCGACGGTGCAGGCTTTCGCGGACAAGGCGAAGGAGCGCGGGCTCTACCTCTCGCCGAACATGTACCTCGAGCAGGAGGGCCGTCGCTATGACGCCTCCCTCTGGCTGACGCCGGAGGGGGCCTGCGCGGGCGTGGCCAAGATGGTGCACATCATGCAGGCGGCGCAGTTTTACGAGCGCGACTACTACACGCCGTCCGAGGACGGCTTTCTCGTGTTCGACACACCGTGGGGCTGCGTCGGCATCGTGATCTGCTTTGACCGGCACCTGCCGGAGAGCATCCGCACGTGCGCGCTCAAGGGGGCGGACCTCGTCATCATCCCGACGGCGAACACGAAAAGCGAACCGATGGAGCTCTTCGAGTGGGAGATCCGCGTGCAGGCGATGCAGAACCAGATCTTCCTCGCCATGTGCAACCGCGTGGGGCGTGAGGACGGGATGGACTTCGCCGGCGAGTCGCTCATCGTGCACCCGAGCGGCGACGTGATCTATAAAGCCGATGACCGCGAGCAGCTCATCGTGCAGGAGCTCGACCTCTCGGAGGCGCGGCTCTGGCGCGAGCACAAGCGCCCATACCTCAAGCAGCGACGACCGGAGTGCTATCTGTAAACAGAGGAAAACCCGCACCGGGGTTCCGGTGCGGGTTCTGCTTTTCATAGATTGTTTCATTTATATTCCGGGCACTGGTAACGGGGCTTGCCCTGGCTCTTGTGCCCGTACTCAATGGCGGACACCGGACAGCCGCAGATGCAGGCCATGCAGTGCGTGCACGCACCGTTCCAGTGCGGGCGGCGCTCCACAAGGTCAATCCCATTGACCGGGCAGCTCAGCGCACACTTGCCGCAGCCGATGCACGCATCCGAGACCGTAAACGGCCCGGACTTGACAAAGCACTTATAAAAGATCGTGTTCACCGGGCCGGTCTTGAACCGGTCGATCGGGCCGACCTTCGGCGCCGGGAACGGCTCGCCGCGCTGCACGCAGGCAATGCCCCGGTCGATGGACGGCTGCGCCGCCGTGATGATCTGCGCGGATTCCTCCGCGCCTGGCACGTTGAACATGGCGACGTAGTTTTCCGGCATGACGACCTGCAGCACACCCTGGTAATCGAGCCCGATGTCCGCACACAGCGCCGCGATGCGGCTGCCGGCGTTGCCGATCTCGCTGCCGCAGGTCATGACAAAGTAAGTCTTTTTGCTCCCGGTAAAGCGGCCGCGGCGGAGGAAATCTGCGAAAATGTGCGGGATCTGCCAGCCGTATGTCGGCGAGACGAACACCCATGGCCGGTCGGAATGCAGGTCGGCGGACGTGTCGTTTTTGATGTATTCGTTCGCAATGATGAGATCGTCGCCAAGGGCGGCGGCGAAGCGCTGGGCAACATAGCGGCTGTTGCCGGTGCCGGTGTAATAGACGATCATGGTGCTTCCCCCAAACATATGATTTTGCCCAGTATAGCACACCCGCGCCCCGATTTCCAGCCGGACGTTGTGTCTGGGTGCCCAATGTGCTACAATGGGAAAAACACCGCAATCTATGGGAGGGACCGCATTTGTATTGGTATACCATCGGGCAGACACTCACGCAGCAGGAACGTGCACCCGCGCCGGAGCAGCCCGCCGTCGTGCTGCTGACGTCCGAAGAGCTGTCACACCAGCCGGCACTCTCCGGCCTGGAGCGGACGCTGCACCACACGCCACCGGCACGCGACGCCCGCGTATGCAAGGCTGAGGTACGCTCGGACTGCCTGTCGGGCACGCTCGTGCTGCCGCGCCAGGGCAAGGACGGCAAGCCGCTCGCCTGCGGCTATCTCGTTACGGCAAAGCGCGTTGTGCTCGTGGACGACGAAGGCGCGCTGCCGGGGCTGCTGCGCCGCATCGCCCGGGAAAAGCGCTGGACCGACGGCAGCGTCGGCCGGTTCCTCTACGACTTTTTTGAGCAGCTCATCGCCCGCGACCTGCACCAGCTGGAAAAAATCGAGGATCGCATCGAGGCGCTCGAGGATCGGGTGCTGGCGCATGAGCTGGACGATTTCTCCGCGCCGATGACCGCACTGCGCAAGGAGACCATGGCTTGGTACCGCTACTACACACAGCTCGACGATGTCGCGTGCGAGCTGCGCGAGAACGAAAACGGCTTTTTCACCGACAGCGAGCAGCTGCTGTTTCGCATGTTTGAGGACCGCGTCATCCGCCTGCGCGAGGAGTCGCAGCTGCTGCGTGAATCATGCACGCAGCTGCAGAGCCTGTTTCAGGCCGAGATTGACACGCGGCAAAACCGTATCATGCAGATCCTGACGATCGTGACGACGATCTTCCTGCCGCTGACGCTGCTCGTCGGGTGGTACGGCATGAACTTTGTCGGTATGCCGGAGCTGACGTGGAAGTATGGCTATCCGGTCGTTGTCATCGTGAGCATCGTGACCGTGGGCATCAGCCTGTGGGTGTGCAAGAAGAAAAAGTTCTGGTGACAAAAAGCACCGGCTGAGGGAAAACCTCAGCCGGTGCTTTTTATTTCCCCACGCGCTCGGCAAAGTGCTCCGGGTTCTCGATCGACGTCAGACGCAGCGGAAACGCCTGCTGCCCGAGGTCTGTATAGGTGATGATCCACTCGCCGGAGTCGATCATCATCGCCATCGTCAGCAGGTCACTGCAATCGGCTGTTCCCTGCGCACCGACCGGCAGCGCGCCGACATTCACCCCGTCGGCGTCACCGAAATCGAGCACTTTGACCTCCAACGTTTTCACGTCCTTGCCGCTGCCGGAAGTGCTGTCGGTGTCGGTAATATATGGCGTTTTCCCTATCTGTGTGCCAAAGATGGCGGTGGATTGTTTCTGTTAATCTATCTGATCCTTGTCCTGACTTTTGGTTTCACTCTGCTGACAACAGATGTGGCAATTGGACGCAAGACCAAGCAGAATGCTCTCAATGCATATGCTACTCTGCATGAAA
>OLSA01003846.1_pt1 | contig 10215 bp, 8 predicted proteins | sample 1672731 | NCBI WGS metagenome assembly OLSA01 (sample SAMEA3136718, study PRJEB25190) | human gut metagenome | biome: human gut; feature: human-associated habitat; material: faeces | place: Austria | collected 2013
GATGATCTTTTCATTTATTCTATTTCTTGAATTCACCATTTTGCTAATATAGCCTTATAAAAAAAGAAAAGGCGAAGCATTTCACCTCGTCAATTCTCCTACTTTACTTACAAAATACATCCAGTCTTTGTTCGATTTCTTTATCACGTTTTATTTTTGGATGTACCATTTTCCCTTTCGTAAATACAAGTTCAATGTTCTTTAGTGCATTCAGATCATCTAATGGATTTTCTTTTACCACGATCATATCTGCCTGTTTACCTGCATCAATAGAACCAGTTATATCAGAAATTCCTGCCAGAATTGCATTCTGTAATGTTGCAGTATATATAGCAAACCCATTTGTTACACCAACATACTTATGAAAATATACAAGTTCACGATAGAAATCATATTGTGTTATCCAAGGACAGCCAACATCATTTCCTAAGCCAACTGGAATATGATTTTCTAATGCAGCCTTACTACACTCTACAATGCCATCAAACACCATTTTTCCATTAAATAATTGTGTATCATCAACCTTTGATACAGATGGATCAAATAAAGCAAATGGAAGTGCTGGAGATAAAGTCGTAATTAGAAATGCTTTCTTTCCTTTAAAAAGCTCCATCATTTCCTGATCTGGTTTTGCACCATGTTCAATACTATCTACACCATTTCTTAATGCAGCCTTTACACCTTCTGTAGATTCAACATGTGCACTAGTTAATAAACCCAATTGATGCGCTTTTTTACAGATTGCCTGAATCATATCCTCTGGCATTTTCATTTCACCAGGAACACCTTTTTCTTTTGCATCTAATACACCACCAGTAATCATCAGCTTCACAAGATCTACACCTTGTGCATAGGATGCTTCAACAAAGCGCTTTGCTTCTTCATTGTTTCTAGCAACTCTAGCAACACTGCCAGCCATATGGCCACCTTCTACAGTGATTCCTTCATTTGCGGCAAGAATCATAGGTCCTGGCTTTTCATTGCCGAAGGACTTCTTCCCAATGGGGCAGTGGATGATGGAAGTCTTGTCTACCCGGTATTCTACTTTACCAGCTTTGATTTCATTTCTTAATCGTGTATCAAGATCTTTTAAACCACCCACAGTACGAATTGTTGTAACGCCGCCATACAATTCCAGTTTGGCAAAATTACATACCATTTGATACGCAATTGTTCTTGTTACGGGATTTGAAAACAGGAAATCTACAGTTTTCTTATTATCTTTCTGCTTTCCTGAATGTGCTCCATTGCCAGCTAGATGCACATGCATATTGATGAGTCCTGGTAAGATATACTTTCCTTCCAGATCAATAATGTCATAGCCACCTTGCAATGATTTCGTGATCTTTTCAATCTTTCCATCACTTACATAGATATACTTTCCTTCTTCTACATGCATATCTCTGTGTCCATTTAATAATTTTGCATTTGTAATTACATATCTCATATACGTTTGCTTCCTCTGTACTCATTATATTAAAAAAAGGACGTAATGTCCTTCTGTAAAACAGTTTGATCAATTTGTGCATCATCCATAAATAAATGATGGATATTAGAAGTATCACAGGATACTTCACTTTCCTTCACTAAACGGAATCCAGAATATTGAAATTGTGGTATTGTTGCACAAGATACAAACGTATAAGAATCTTGTGATAAATTCTCTGCCGCAAACATGACACCTTTAGGAATGACAACCATTGCTTCTTCGGAATCTTTCATACCAAGATCTTGTGAAGTTACATTTCCATCTTCATCGATCATTGTAATCTTCATTCCGCATCCTTCATGGAAATACCAGATTTCATCACAGTCAATGACATGAAAATGAGAAATATCATTCTTTACTAACATGAAATAGATACTGCCTGCACATTCTCTATTCTCCTGATACAAGTATGGGGCAGTATATACTTCCGCAAAATGTCCACCTTCTGGGTGTGGATGTAAGTGATACTTTTCAATTAACTGTTCAATACGATTCATTTCTACTCTCCTGCAACTAAGTTATTGACCCAGATTCCTTTATGAACAAGGAATAAACCTAAGATGACTTTATATAAGTCTACAACAGTTACAGTCAAATACATATATTGAATTGGAAACGTTGTAAAATGTGCAAGCGCATATGCGACTGGAAAACTCACAAAAATTGTTCCAACAGAATCAAACAAGAATGTAATAATTGTTTTTCCTCCACAGCGCAGCGTAAAATAGGATGCGTTGTAAATTGCGGAAATCCACATTGTCATTCCGCCAAAGCGAAGCATTGTTGCGGCAACATTTCTAACACTGTCACTTGTCTGATATAAAGCTGGGAACAGTGGTGCAAGCAACATTAATGAAATACCAAAGCAGATTGCAATCATGACTGTACATACAATCAATTTACGATCTGTATCTACTGCCTCTTCAATATTGCCAGCGCCTAAATGCTGACCAACCATAATAGAAATACTGTCACCCATTGCAATATTCGATACAAAGAATAAATTCGTAATCGTTGAAGAGATGTTATATGCAGCTAAAGCATCAATTCCTCTTGTAGAATAACATTGCGTAATCATAGCTGTACCAATGGACCACATAATTTCATTACATACAAGTGGAAAACCTTTGATACAGATAGATTTCACTAAATTCGCTGGAATCGAAAAATGATGAAATAGCCCTGTATAGAATGGAAATCTTTCTTTATTTTTTAAAGCAAAGAAAATAGAAAGAAGCGTTTCAGCAAATCGAGAGATTACAGTTGCGATGGCTGCACCTGCAGGTCCTAAAGCCGGAAAGCCAAATAAACCAAAAATCAGAATGCTATTTCCAATAAAGTTAATGATAACTGCAGATACACTGGCAATCATTGGTAATCTTGTTTCACCACATTCTCTCATGGAAGATGAAATACATTGTGACAATGCAAATGGAACAAATCCAATTGTCATAATATAAATATATTGCGTAGCATATTCCATTGTCTTTGTAATCGTTGTTAAATCATCCTGTTCAGGATGCATAAACAAACCAATCAGATTCTTCCCAAATCCAAGAAAGCCAAAGATAAATATGCATGCAATTAACATTTCAACAATCAATTTAAAACGCAGACAATTTCGAACACCATCTGTATCTTTCTTTCCAGCAAACTGTGCACCAAAGATACTCGCAGCAGATATCGATCCAAATACCGCAAGATTAAATACCGTAACAATCTGATTTGATACAGAAACGCCACTCATTGCAAGTGTACCTGTCTGACCAACCATTATGTTATCCAGCATATTTACAAAACTGGTAATCAACTGCTGAATGAGTAAAGGTATCGCAATGACGAATACCTTGTAATAAAACTGTTTATTTCCTATATACTTATTTAATTTCATTTGTAGATTCTACCATACCTCATATAAAAAGACTATATCTTTCAAAGATACAGTCTATTTGATTATTTCTGATAATGCTTTTTGAATTCTTCCATTTCAGCATCATTACAGTAAATGAAATGACCAGGAACAATTTCACGGAATGTAGGTGCATTTTCAGCATAATTCCACTTCTTTGCTTCCTCTTCTTCATCAAATGTAATTAATGTCTTTGCTTTTTCAATTTCAGGGTCAGGTAATGGAATTGCTGACATCAATGAAATTGTGTAAGGATGCATTGGATTCTTGAACAATTCATTTGTTTCAGCAAGTTCTACGATCTGTCCCTTATGAATAACCGCAATTCTATCTGAAATATAACGAACGACAGATAAGTCATGTGCGATGAAGATTTGTGTTAAACCCTTATCACGTTTAAATTCATTCAACAGATTTAATACCTGTGCACGAATAGAAACGTCCAAAGCAGAGATAGGTTCATCCGCAATCAGTAATGTTGGTTCCATAACCATGGCACGTGCAATACCGATACGCTGTCTTTGACCACCAGAGAATTCATGTGGATATCTTGTTGCATGTTCAGCAAGTAATCCTACAGATTCCAATGCGTTCAATACCTTCTGCTTACGATCTTCTTCATCTTTATATAAATGGAAGTTCTGTAAACCTTCACTGACAATATAGTCAATTGTAGCTCTTTCATTTAAGGATGCAGCTGGATCCTGGAATACCATCTGCATATTTCTGATGACCCAACGCTGATCTTCATGAGAAATCTTTCCATTGATTTTCTTGCCCATGAAATAGATATCACCATTAGAAGTAGGATTGATACGAATGATTGCACGACCAATCGTTGTTTTACCAGAACCAGATTCACCTACAAGAGAAAAAGTTTCTCCCTTATATACGTTAAAATTAACATCGTGAACTGCCTTGAATTCCTTCTTTCCATTATAGAAAGTAACAGCGAGATCTTTTACTTTCAATAAAATTTCTCTACCATTTTCATCCTTTTCGAGGACAGGATTCTGTAATGTTTCACTCATTTAATGTTCCTCCTGTTCTGCAATTACCTGCTTCATTCTTTCATGTAGTGATGATACCTGTGCTGGTGGTTCTACTTTTGGAGCTCTAGGATCCAATAACCATGTCTTAGCGTAATGTGTGTCTGTTACCTTAAACATAGGTGGTTCTTCTTCAAAGTCGATTTCCATCGCATAGTCACTTCTTGGCGCAAATGCATCACCCTTGATTTCATCATACAAGCTAGGTGGAGTACCATGAATTGCATATAATGGTTCACCCTTGATACCAAGCTGAGGAAGAGAACTTAATAAACCCCATGTATATGGATGCTTTGGTTCATAGAAGATTTCATTGACAGTACCATATTCAATGATCTGTCCAGAATACATGATAGCGACACGATCAGCTACATTTGCTACAACACCTAAGTCATGTGTAATGAAGATGATTGTGTAACCATACTGCTTCTGCAGTTTCTTGATCAAACGGATAATCTGTGCCTGAATTGTAACGTCTAGCGCTGTTGTAGGCTCATCACAGATCAAGATATCTGGATGACAAGCCAAAGCAATCGCAATAACGATTCTCTGTCTCATACCACCAGAATACATGAATGGATATTCATCAAATCTACCTTCAGCGTTGTAGATACCAACTTCTTCCATCAATTTGATAGCTTCTTCTTTTGCTTCCGCAAAAGATTTACCCTGATGCTTTTCAATAACTTCTGTAATCTGCTTTCCAATTGGAATAATTGGGTTTAAAGAAGTCATAGGATCCTGGAAGATCGTGGCAATCTTCTTACCACGAATTGCTTCCCAGTCTGCATCTGTTTTATTTGCATAAAGGTCTTTACCTTCAAACATTGCTGTACCATTCGTAACTTTACCATTGCTTTCAAGCATACCAGTAAATGTTTTTGTAAATACTGATTTACCAGAACCAGATTCACCAACGATTGCTAATGTTTCGTCTTTATATAAATCAATAGAGATATTACGAATCGCTCTTAATTGTTTGCCTCTGACTGTGAACTGCACTTCAACATCGGAAGCAGATAAAATGATTTCCTGATTTGTTGTCATTGTTTTGCCTCCTTATCTATGTGTTCTTGGGTCAGCAGCATCCGCTAATGTCTGACCAGCTACATATAATGAAACTGTAATAATTGCAGAAACTGCAACTGGAATCCAGAACAAGTAACCTGAGTTTGTCATAAAGATTCTATTTGCAGAAATTGTTTTACCTAAAGATGGTGTACTTTCACCAACACCAATTCCTAACCATGCTAAGAATACTTCAAGAGAGATATATGATGGCAAGTCTCTTGAAATAGAAGTAACAATAATAGAAATCAAATATGGAAGAATGTTATTTTTAACAATTGTCCATTTGCCTGTACCTAAGCATCTAGATGCAAGGTTATATTCACGGTCACGAATAATCATAACCTGTGTACGAATGAAGTATGCTGTACCTAGCCAGGAAGTAACAGACATTGCGAAGATCAACTGCCAGAAACCTCTGCCTAAGATATACATCATAACGAACACGATCAATGTAAATGGTACGTTAGCGATAATGTTATAGATTTCAATCATCCATTTATCCATGGATTTTGAATAACCCCAGATAGAACCAACAGTAACACCTAATGTAATTGTGATCAATGTAGTTAAACCAGCAATTCCTAAAGAGTTACGTGCACCAATCCATACTACATTCCACAAGTTATCACCATAGCTGTCAGTACCAAACAAATACTTAAAGCATGGGCCAATAAACTTCATAGAATCATTGTTGATATTTGGATGAGAAATACCATTGTAGCCACTGAGCATTGGATCAATGATAGATAATAGGATAACAATAGATGCAATAATCAAAATTGCAATTGTAGATTTCTTGCTTAAGAATTGTTTGAATACAGATCTCCAGTAAGAATACTTAGGAGCAGCAATATGTTCTGATTCACGTTCGTCACTTTTAACGAATACAAATTTATTATTCATTTCACTCATCAGTTTGCACCTCCATCATCTGTTAATTTAATTCTTGGATCTACAACCGTCATTAACAAGTCACCAATCAATACTGAGAAGATTGATAGAGATGTATAAAGAATTGTTAAAGCGACGATCATTGCGTTGTTATGCTCATTGATAGCATCTGGTAATAATTTACCTGTTCCAGGAATCGCAAATACTGTTTCAGTTAATACGGCACCTGTGATTGTTAAGATAATACTTGCTGGAAGGTCATGAACAATAGGAATGACCGCATTTCTAAGGATGTGCTTCTTAAAGATTTCACTCTGTGAAAGACCCTTTGCACGTGCAAACTTAACATAGTCTGCATTTGACTGGTCTAACATATATCTTCTTGTCCAAAGCATTAAGGAACCAGTATTCATTAAAGCTAAGATAACAATTGCTGGAATATAGCTCTTAATATTATGTGCCCCAAGTGAAGGGAATGACGTTGGGAAACCTAATAAATAGAATACTTGTCTGCCAAAGAAGATAAATGCAAGTGATGGTACCGCAATCATGAAGTTGATCCATACTGTACCAATATGGTCTGCTGCCTTACCTTTATGAGATGCCATTAACATACCAGCAGGAATTGCAATACAATACGCAAGCAATAATGCCAATACACCAAATGTCATGGATGTAGCAATCATTGATGGATCTTTCTTTGTTGTATCACAAGTTGCATAGTTGTCTGTAAATTTATTCTTGTCTAACTTATCAAGGTTCTTTGTTGCCTTATATGTGCAGCTATGCTGAATTACAGCACTCTTTGTCTTAGAGCCTGTTTCAAACTTCTGCATTGTAGATTTTTCTGTACCTTGACCAGAAGATATTACCATAGAAATATCTGTATATGCATAAGAAGGATATGATTTACCTAAATTCAAAGAAATTACATTCTGATGAATAAATGGGAAACTTCCATCAAAATAAATCAAATACTTATGCTTTGTACCTTCACCCATTAATGCAGGTACACCATTATAATCTGTTCCGAAATAGATTCTTCTCTTAAGATCTGGATTAGAACTGTCGTTCACTCTCCAAGGATGATCGATTTCAATTAAGTTAGAAAAGAAATTTGCAACAATCTTAAAGATTGGAACATCTTTATAAGCATAATAGCCACCAGCTTTATACTGCTTTACTTTCCAACCGTCTGCTTCATACTTTTCTGCGACTTCATTTGCCTGTGATGAACCATTCACATTACAAGCTTCCACGCTATCAGCAGCGTAAGCTTTACACATATCTACCTGTTCATCAAAGTAAATATAACCTAATCTTTCATAGGCTGTGTTTTTATATCTCTCTCTGTCATCTGCCTTACCACCTAACTTCTGATATGTTGGGTCAGTCTTGAAAATCAAATGACGAGGTATTAATGTATAAATCATAACCATAGCGATAACAGTTACGATAAATGCAGAGAGAATTGCACGTACTACACGCCCCCATACATATTTTTTCATAATTTATGTCCTCCTTTCACAGTTTTTCGTGAAATTTATCGTTTTCTCAAAACAAACGATAAGGAGGCACAGCCTCCTTATCATCTATTGTAATGTTTTTTGAAGTTCGTTATTACTGAGCGTTCTTCTTAGCGTCAGCAACCTTGTCCTTCTGCCACTGTTCATAAGCTGCGTTGTAATCTTCAGCCTTAACAGGATCCTTCTGGATGATCAAGCCCTTGTACTTGCTTGACTGATAAGCACCAGAGAATGGAACAGCTCTAGAAAGTGTGAAGTTAACTGCTTTTGTCTGAGTCTGAACTGGAATAGCAATCGCATTATCTAAGAGATATGCTTCAGCCTTTGCTTCAGCTTCGTAACGAGCATCGAGGTCATCATTGATTGCATATGCATCATCGATCATCTTCTGGTAATCAAGTAAGCCAACTGCTTCGATAGCTGCATCGTTAGCCTTGTTATCAGCGTCGTTATCATATTCATTTGATCCATAGAAGCATAGACCCATAGACTGTGATAGAACGTCACCGTTAACTGGTGAGAAGATGCTTAAGTATGTCTTAGGATCGATGTAGTCAGCACCCCAACCTGTTGAAGTTGAGATATCCCAGCAAGCATCCCATGGACCTGTAGCTGTATAAGAAGAAGCTGTGTATTCATCATCACTGACTGGGTGAACAACGATATCAACATTTTCAGAACCTAAAGATTTTTCGATGGACTGTTCAAGAGAAGCAGCCTGCTTTGGTAATGAAGCAGAAGCATCATCTGTTAACAGGTCAAGAACAATTGGCCAGGAAACGTCTGTTAATTCCTTCTTTGCAAGTTCTAATTCTTCCTTAGCCTTTTCAGGATTGTAAATGGAATCCTGTCCTTCAGAAAGATCAATTGATGGATCTTCACTAGCTGCCTGAACTAATTCACCATAAGACTTACCATCAGAAGTAGAAACAAAGTTCCATGGAGTTTCAAGAGTACGAATTTCCTTTTCAGCAATTGTCTTGTCCACAGTTGTTCCCATGTAGGAAACTCTATCGAAACCATACTTGAGAGCTTTTCTGAAGTGAGTATTTAGAAGTGCCTTCTTTGCATCAGCCTGCTGAGCCTTTGTCTTTGATGAGTTGTCAAAGTTTGTTCTGTTGAAGTTGAAGTTGATACCAAATGTATAACCATTCTGCTGAGGGTTGAATGCATATTCCTTATACTGTTCTAAGTAAGATTCGAAATCTTTAGCAGTTGTTAATAATACAGCCTGATAGTAAGGATTAGAATCTGATTCAAAGCCCTTAACTGTAGAAGCTGGATCAGAACCATCATCGAACACACGGTTTACATTCTGAATGTATACGTGTTCAGCATCCCAGTACTGTTCATTCTTATGCATCTTCTGAGAAGACTTAGATACGATTTCATCTAAGATGTATGCACCATTGTAAAGAATGGATGATGGGTCTGTTGCCTTACCATAGCCACAGTTCGTTGGATCTGGTGAACCAAGCTTACAACCATCGCCCTTGCTTTCAAGGAATTCCTTGTTTACTGGCCAGAATGAGTTGTTAGCTACAACTGTATGGAAGAATGGTGTTGGGGCTGTTAATGTGTATTCAACAGTCTTGTCATCAAGAGCCTTGATACCAACCTTGTCCCAGTCAGCATCTGTTCTTTCAGAGTCGCCATATTCTGCCAAGCCTTTAACATAGCTTTCTGCAATCGCAATTGTTGCACCCTGGAAATCAGATAAGTGACGAACACCGTTTACGAAGTCTTCAGCTGTAACATCAGCATATTCTTCTTCTGTGTTTGTAACCCACTTAGCATCTCTCAGGTGGAATGTCCAGACTGTAGAGTCTTCATTGTGTTCCCAGCTTTCTGCTAGATCGCCAACGTAGTTATTATATTTGTTAATTTCTGTAAGACCATCTACCAGGTTAGTTGTGACCTCAGCATCAGTAGCATTCTGTGATAAATGCCAATCCAATGTTTGAAGATCACTTGTGAAGACGTAGTTAGCATCTTCAGATGTTGTGTTTGTTGCTTCTGAACCAGCTGAACCAGCTCCGCCTGCAGAACATCCTGCAGCGAGAAGTACTGCCATAGAAGCACATAAAATCTTTTTCATAGTACTTTTCCCTCCAAAGTAGTTACTATTTTAAAGTTTGTGTTAAGGTGCGTCAACGCAAATATGAACTTTTCATGAAAGATTGCAGATGAAAAATTGAAAATTTTGAAAATGTTTCATAAATTCATTGGCTATATTAGCAAAATGGTGAATTCAAGAAATAGAATAAATGAAAAGATCAT
>OLSA01003847.1_pt1 | contig 10212 bp, 11 predicted proteins | sample 1672731 | NCBI WGS metagenome assembly OLSA01 (sample SAMEA3136718, study PRJEB25190) | human gut metagenome | biome: human gut; feature: human-associated habitat; material: faeces | place: Austria | collected 2013
CTTGCCTACTACCACGACTAGCGTGTTGGCTTGAAGAATATGGGAAAAGGGGTTTCCTCTATGGAAAATATGCCGGTTGTGAACCTAGGCCATGCGCGCAAGGCGTTTGGCAGCAATGAGGTTCTAAAAGATATTTCGCTTACGGTGAACCAGGGCGATGTGCTGTCTATTATTGGTCCTTCGGGCGGCGGCAAGTCCACGCTTTTGCGTTGCATGACGCTGCTCGAAACGCTGGATGCTGGTTCGCTTGCATATGGTGATGTGAAAGTTGCTGAAGCTGACTCCACGGGCAAAGCGGTGTATGGCGGCAAAGATGTGCTTGCTCAGGCTAAGGAACGCTACGGCCTGGTTTTCCAGAATTTCAATCTGTTCCCGCATTTCACGGTGCTGCAGAACGTGACCGATGCCTTGATTAGCGTGCAGAAGCGCCCAAAGGAAGAAGCGCTTGCACGCGGACGCGAGCTGCTTGCTAAGATGGGGCTGGCCGACAAAGAGGATATGGTTCCTTGCGAGCTTTCCGGTGGCCAGCAGCAGCGTGTTGCCATTGCCCGTGCTTTGGCGCTTGACCCCGATGTGCTGTTCTTCGATGAACCCACGTCTGCGCTCGACCCAGAGCTTACGCAAGAGGTCCTGCGCGTTATTCGTGAGCTTGCCGACGAGCACATGACCATGGTTATCGTGACGCATGAAATGGCGTTTGCTCGTGACGTTGCCGATCGCGTTGCGTTTATGGATGGCGGCGTTATCGTCGAGGAAGGCCCGGCTCAGCAGGTTATCAACAATCCGCAGCATAACCGCACCAAGGCATTCCTCGCGCGTTTCCAGGAAGGCGCAGCCGATTAAGTATTACAGAGCCCTTGTTTCTGCGGGGGCTCTTTTGTTTAGTGCGCGGTATTAGCGCGTAGTTTTGGTATGCACAGTATGCTGGCTTTGAAAGGGGATAAGCATGATAGTTTCCATTGAAGGTCATACGCCAGATGTTTCCAGTGCTGCGTTTGTGGCTGATAACGCCACGGTTTGCGGTGATGTGAAGGTAGGGGAGGATTCCTCTATCTGGTTCGGTGCGGTGTTGCGTGCTGAGTGCGAGCCGCTGCGCATCGGCGATCGGACTAACGTGCAGGATAACGTTGTAGTGCATATCGATAGCGGTTTTCCCGTAACTATCGGCAGTGACGTTACAGTGGGACACGGCGCGATAGTGCATGGCTGCACCGTGGAAGATGGTGTGCTGATAGGCATGGGGTCTACCATTCTCAATGGTGCCGTAATTGGCGAGGGTTCGGTAGTTGCTGCGGGAGCTTTGGTGCTTGAAGGGGCTGTAGTGCCGCCTTATTCGCTGGTTGCCGGTGTCCCTGCGAAGGTGAAGAAAGCCCTTAGTGCTGAAGAAGTGAAGAACCGTATTGACTATTACACGCCTCGCTATGTAAGAGAGGCTAAGTTGTACGCGGGGTCGAATTAGAGATATGTAGGACAACTTCCATATGCCTTATTGGCTTGTGGGATATCGTTCTACTAAAAAGAAAGGGCCCGCTTATGCGGGCCCTTTCTAGGTTGCGGAATGATTGTCTATTCCTCGGTTGCCTTCAGCAGACCGTAGCCGCCATTGTCACGGCGATACAGGATGTTTACGGCGTTGGTGTCGCGATCGATGTAGGCGAAGAAGTCATGACCAAGCAGGTCGATCTGAACCAGGGCCTCTTCTTCGGTGAGGGGCTCGAGAACCAGTTCCTTCACGCGTACTACTTCGTCATCAGCGGAAAGCTCCTGCATCAGACCATCGATGTCGAGCTTGGCGCCAGCCTTGGCGGGAGCGTCTGCGATCTTCTTGTCGATGATGCGGGTCTTGTATTTGCGGAGCTGGCGCAGAACTTTGGCAGCGGCAACGTCAATTGCAGCGTACATGTTCTCGTCGGTTTCTTCTACGCGGATGATGTGGCCGCGTGCGCGCATGGTAACCTCGCACTTAGCGGGGGTGGGGTTAGCAGGATTCTTTTCGACCTGCAGTACAACCTCGGCAGTAAGGGGGTTGATGTCCATGACCTTCATGGAGTTGCCGATTTTTTCTTCGGCATAAGCGCGGATGGGATCCGTGATGGGCATCCTGCGGCCGGTGATGGTGATTTCCATGATTTCACCTCTCAAACTGAAACGAACTTCGCGGTTTTTCGAGGGGCCCCTCATGAAACTGGAATGTCGAAAACGACAATTCATGCTGTGCGGAATGCGTGTTGGATGCACCTTTGCAGCACCTTCTGTAATGGGAGGCGGTTTCGTATTTCCCCTCGTCAACCGTCTTCGCTTATTAGTCTAGCGCACTTCTTTCTGATTTCATCAATAAAAATGAACTTGTTCTAAAACGTTGTATAAACGTTGCTATTGGTAAAGCATTTTGAATGATTCGCTCTGTTATTGTGGAACGCTGAAGAGAAGCGGAGGAATACCCCATGGCCCACAAACCGCATAAGGAAACCGGCATCTTCATTAACGAGGTGTCTTCCCATCAGCGTCGCTACCATAAGGTGCTGGAGCTCACCCATTCAACCACCAAGGCGGCGGGCGTCATGCTCCTTGGCGCTATTGTTGCACTGGTGGTGGCGAATACGGCAGCGCACGGAGGGTTTACCGAGTTCTGGCACACCGAAGTATCCTTTGGGTTTGGCTCAGCGCACGCAGAGATGTCGTTGGCCCACATCATCAATGATGTGCTTATGGCCATTTTCTTCTTGTTGGTTGGACTGGAAATCAAGTACGAAATGACGGTGGGCGAACTTACCGATGTTCGCCAGGCTATTCTGCCTGTTGCTGCTGCTATTGGCGGCGTGCTCATGCCTGTAGGCATCTACCTGCTGTTCAACGCAAGCAACCCCGAAACGGTTATGGGTTGGGGCGTGCCCACTGCAACCGACATTGCTTTCGCGCTTGGTATTTTAGCGTTGTTGGGATCGCGCGTTCCTGCCGGCTTGCGTGTGTTCCTCAGTACTCTTGCGGTAGCCGATGATATTGTGGCCATCTTGGTCATTGCCGTTTTCTACGGGCACAGCCCTTCAATGATGTGGTTGGCGGCTGCAGCGGTGGTCATGGTTGTGCTTGTTGCGCTGAACCGCACCCATGTGTATTCATTAGTGCCTTATTTGCTGGTGGGCGCAGTTCTGTGGTACTGCATATTTATGTCGGGGGTTCACTCGACCATTGCCGGCGTGCTACTGGCCTTTGCCATTCCTTCCCGTTCGCATGTGAGGTTGAAGAGCTTCGCAAGTTGGTCGGGGCAGCGTGTGAAGGAAGCGGAGGAAAGCTATGTCCCCGACGAGCCGGTAATCGGGCAGACCGACTACTTGGCTAGCGTAACGCGCTTGGCGCGCGTTTCCCGCCAGGTGGTCCCTCCTGCAACGCGCTTGGAGCGCAGACTGTACCCATGGGTGTACTTTGCGATTCTTCCCTTGTTCGCCCTGACCAATGCTGATGTGGCATTCATACAAGTGCCTGCGGGTGATATTCTTTCGAGCCCTATCTTTTTGGGCGTGTTCTTTGGATTGGTAATAGGCAAGCCTGCGGGCATCATGCTTATGAGCTTCATTATCGTGAAAACGAAACTATCTACTTTGCCCGAAAACGTGAATTGGTCCCATATGCTTGGTGCGGCGCTTTTGGGCGGCGTGGGCTTTACCATGTCCATCTTTGTGGCCAACTTGGCTTTTGCCGACGCTGCGTACGTAATGGTTGCCAAGGTGGCCATTTTGGCGGCATCGTTGGTGGCGGGCGTTTTGGGTTTCACGTTCTTGTTCTTCCAGGCGAAAGCCGCCACGCGTCGAGGTCAGCGTTTCGAAATGGAGCTTCCCTCCGCCAACAACAGGCAGTCGCACGCCGCGCACGAGGCTGAGAGACGTTATAAGCGAGAGCTCATTCAAGACGAGAATGAATAGTCATATTCCGTTGAGCTGGCGTTATGAAGCGCACCTTCACATATCTTTGCGTTGTTCGATGCGGGTTTGTTACCATTGCAAAAGCTGAATTCTTGCACTAGAGATACGTCTCGAATATGTGCAAGGTCAACGCGAAAGTGCTAGGAGGCCCTTTCATATGACAAAACAGACATGCGCTTCCAAGTCTAAGGTGGCTTTGAATGCTGCTTTTGCTGCCATTTTGGCCGTTGGACTCTCCGTCCCTGCAGCCAGTGCGTTCGCTGCGCCTTCCGACGATAAGCAGGCAGAGGCTCAGGCTGCCCTGCAAAAGCTCAATCAGTATCAGAGCGAGCTTGATCAGGCTTCTGCTAATTATGAAGCTGCTCATCAGGAGCAGATCGATGCCCAGAATCGTGTAGACGAAGCTCAGAAGCAGATCGAAGACAAAACCGCTCAGATTGAAAAGGATCAGCAGCGTCTTTCCGATCGTGCTCGCGATATGTACCGTTCAGGTGACACCAATTTCTTGGACGTTATCTTGGGCGCATCCTCTTTTGAACAGTTCGCCACTACCTGGAAACCCTGAATGGCAATGATGCTGAACTGGTTTCCGAAACCAAGACCGCTCGCGAAGAGCTTCAGGCTGCAAAGCAGGAAGCTGAAGAGCAGGCCAAGGTAGCATCCGATAAGGCAGAGGAAGCCAAATCTGTTGCTGAGGCAGCAGACCAGAAGGCATCTGAGATGCAGCAGACCTATAACAGCCTTTCCGCTGAGGCTCAGGAGCTTATCAGCCAGGAGCGTGCTGCCCAGGAAGCTCAGCAGCAGGCTGCCGCAGCAGCTGCCGAGCAGAATGGCACGGCAGGTAACGATGCTGCAACCACCATCACGAACAACAATCGCAACAACACAACCTCTAGCAATTCGAACAGCAGCTCCAACTCCAACAAGAACAATGCTTCAAGCTCGGCAACCAACAACAGCAAGCCCCAGTCCGTTTCGGGCAATAGCGTGGTAAACCGCGCTTACTCCCAGCTGGGCAAGCCCTATCAGTGGGCCGCAGTTGGCCCGAACTCATTCGACTGCTCTGGTTTGGTAAGCTACTGCCTCACCGGCAGTTACAGCCGCTTGGGTACCACGGGTACCTTCATGGGCTGGACGCGTGTTTCCAGCCCTCAGCCTGGTGATATTTGCGTAAACAGCCATCACTGCGGTATTTACATCGGCGGCGGTCAGATGATCCATGCTCCTCGGACGGGCGACGTGGTCAAGGTAAGCTCCGTGCACAGTGGCATGATTTACGTTCGCTACTAGCGAATCGCTATCATATGATTCTTTGAAAACCCGCTTCGGCGGGTTTTCTTGTTTATACGGGCGAAATTTGAGCGTTCATAATTCAAGCGCAAAATGCACATACAGCTTTGACCTGGTGCTATTTGTGAATATTACGCATTGAAACTTTGAATACGGCACGGTGGCGTTGCGGCGCAAACCGTTCGCTTGCTAAACTGATCCAGCTATCGCTTAATCGCACCACAACACCACCAGGGGGAAACTCACGATGGGTATTTCTATCGCAAAACATAAGCGAGCACTTGCTTCGGCTGCAATGGCCGTGGTTCTTGTTGCGGGCCTTGCCGTGCCTACTACGGTTGCTTTGGCAGAACCTACTGCCGCCGAAAAACAGGCTGAAGCGCAGCAGGCGCTCAATAAGCTCAACGAGATGCAGCAAAAGCTCGATGAGGCTTCGAATAACTACTACACGGCTATCGACGAGCAGAAGGCCGCCGAAAAAAAGGTGGAGGAAGCTCAGGAAAAGGTAGACCAGAAAACCAGGGAAATTGAAGGCTACCAGGAAAAGCTCGGTACCCGCGCTCGCGATATGTATCGCTCGGGCAATACCGGGTTCCTTGACGTAATCCTGGGCGCTTCTTCATTTGAGCAGTTTGCCACCACATGGAATACGCTTGAGCGGCTCAACGAAAACGATGCCGAATTGGTAACTGAAACCAAGAACGCACGCGAAGAGCTGGAAAACGCCAAGCAGGAAGCCGAAGAGCAGGCTGAGGTTGCCGCCAACAAGGCCGCAGAAGCCAAATCCGTAAAGGACGAAGCTGAGGCAACCACCGCTCAGATGCAGCAGACCTACGACAGCCTTTCTGCCGAAGCGCAGGAATTGATGCGCAAGGAAGAAGAGGCTGCCGAAAAGGCTCGTCAGGAAGCTGCCGCCCGTGAAGCAGCTGCCGCTGCCGCAGCATCGAAGAACAATGGGGGCGGTACGGTAGACAACAGTGCCGTCCAAACTGTAACAGGTAACACGGTAGTTGATCGAGCCTATGCCCAGCTTGGCAAACCTTATGTATGGGGTGCAGCTGGCCCGAACTCCTTCGACTGCTCTGGCCTGGTTGGATACTGCATCACCGGCAAAATGGGTAATCATTGGTGTACCACTTACACCATGGCAAGCTGGAAGCGTGTTACCAATCCTCAGCCTGGTGACTTCTGCCTAAACAGCCACCATACGGGTGTTTATATTGGCAATGGTCAGATGATCCACGCGCCACGAACGGGCGACGTAGTTAAGATCAGTGCTGTTCACTCCGGCATGTGGTACGTCCGCTATTAAACGGCGTTCTGCCAAGCGGGTGAAGTGTTTGCAGGTAGGCACCGCTTTGGATAGGTAACGAACCGGTATTCGTATTTATGGAGGGCATTTGCATGCCCTCTTTTCTTTTGCAGGAAGTGTGGTACTATAGCACCCGCTAATCACAACAGCGGGATGTGGCTCAGCTTGGTAGAGCGCTGCGTTCGGGACGCAGAGGTCGCAGGTTCGAATCCTGTCATCCCGACCATTACAACCACTGAGGGGTATCCTGAAAAGGGTACCGTTCTTTTTTGTTAGAGTGCTTTTATATGTACTCGCAGTAAGAAGTTGGGGCTCTCACGGGGCGCCAACTCACCACCACGGAGGTGCTTCATGAAGATTGGACCTTTCGGTCCCCTTGAGATCGTCATCATCCTCGTTGTAATTCTCGTTCTTTTCGGACCCAAGAACCTTCCCAAGCTCGGTACCGCAATCGGCAAGGCAGTTAAGAATCTGCGCGAAGGCCTAGGCGGCGGCAAGAAGGTTGAAGAGGCTGAAGAGCCCGCTCCTAAGGCGGCAGACGCCAAGGAAGAAATCGAAGTTGAGGTTATCGACAAGCCCGCGCCTGGCAAGAAGGCAGAGGCTGCCGAAGAGGCTAAAAAAGAAGAAGCATAGAGCTAACCGCTTCGCTTCATCACTGGTATGCAAAGGGCACGCTTCTTATGGAGGCGCGCCCTTTTCGCGAGTATAGGAAAGGAAGACTGGCCAGCATATGCATGGCCGAGGGGTGTAAACCATGGAAAACAACTACGTTCTTACTCAGGAAGGCAAGGAAAAGCTGGAGCAGGAGCTCCATTTCTTGGAAACCGAAAAGCGCGCAGAGATCGGCGACCGTATCCGCGTTGCTCGCGAATTCGGCGATATTTCCGAGAACTCTGAGTACGACGACGCAAAGAATGAGCAGGCTGCAAACGAGGTCCGCATCGCAGAGATCACTCGTATCCTCGGCGAGGCAACCATCGTGGAGGCTCCCACCGAATCTGGTCGCGTTAACATCGGCAGCCGCGTAACGGTAGATATGGGTGGCCGCGAGCGCGTATTCACCATTGTTGGCGGCGCAGAGGCAAACTCCGCCGAGGGCAAGATTTCCAACGAATCTCCCGTAGGCGCTGCCCTTTTGGGTCATAAGCAGGGCGAAGCCGTAGAGGCTCAGGGCCCCACCGGCCGCGTTATCAAGATGACCATTCAGGCAATCGAGCGCTAAGCAAGCTTTAAGGAATTCACATGGCAGAAGAAAACAACGAGCAAGTAATCGAAGACGATCCGATTGAGGTGCGCCGCGCCAAGCGCGAGGCTCTATTGGCAGAGGGCAAGAACCCTTATGGTCACGCTGCATTCGAGTACTCCCATCACATTGTCGACTTGGATGAAAAGTACGCCGAGCTGGCCGATGGCGAAAACACCGAAGATGCCGTTTCCATTGCGGGCCGTGTTATGGCCAAGCGTGTTCAGGGCAAAATCATCTTCTTCGAGCTTCAGGATGCCACCGGTCGCATTCAGCTCTTCTGCCGCATCAACGCCTTGGGCGAAGATGTCTTTGCCGAGATGAAAGACCTCGACCTGGGCGACTGGATTGGCGCGCATGGCCTTATGATGCGCACGCGTCGCGGCCAGCTCTCTGTTGCCGTTGATTCGTTCCAGTTGCTCTCCAAGGCGTTGCGTCCGCTGCCTGAAAAGTTTCATGGCCTGAACGACAAAGAAACCCGTTACCGCCAGCGCTATGTGGACCTCATTGCCAACCCCGAGGTCAAGGAAACGTTTGTCAAGCGCAGCCAGATCCTGAAAGAGATCCGCGCTTACCTGGACGAGAAGGGCTTCCTGGAGGTCGATACTCCCATCCTGACCCCCTTTGAGATCGGTGCCTCCGCCCGTCCGTTCTACACCCACCACAACACCCTGAACATGGACATGGTGCTGCGCATTGAGACTGAGCTCTACCTCAAGCGTCTGATCGTGGGCGGCATGGACCGCGTGTACGAGGTCGGCCGTATCTTCCGCAACGAGGGCATGGACCCCAAGCACAACCCGGAGTTCACCACCATTGAGCTGTATCAGGCTTTCACCGATTTCCATGGCATGATGGATCTGGTGGAGGAGCTGTACAAGCGCCTGGCCCTCAAGATCTGCGGCAGCATGGTCATCCCCTATCAGGGCAAGCAGATCGACATGGGCCACTGGGAGCGCCTGACCATGGTGGAAGCCGTGAAGAAGTATTCCGGCGTGGACTTCAACGACTGGAAGTCCGACGAGGATGCCATCGCCGCCGCCAAGGAGCACCACGTGGAGCTGCCCGAGGTGCCCACCAAGGGTTCCATTCTGGCCGAGTTCTTTGATGCCTTCGTGGAGGACAAGCTCATCCAGCCCACCTTCATCTACGACTACCCCGTAGAGATCAGCCCGCTGGCAAAGCGCAAGCCGGACGACCCCGCCTTCACCGAGCGCTTTGAGTATTTCATCGACTGCACCGAGTACGGCAACGCCTTCAGCGAGCTGAACGACCCCATCGACCAGAAGGGCCGCTTCGAGCGTCAGGTGGCCGAGCGCAAGGCCATCGAGCCCGACTGCAAGGCACAGGTGGACTACGACTACGTGAACGCACTGGAGTACGGTCTGCCCCCCACGGGCGGTCTGGGCTTCGGCGTGGACCGTCTGGTGATGCTGCTCACCGACAGCGCCTCCATCCGCGATGTGCTGCTGTTCCCCACGATGCGCCCGGAATCTAACTAAGCTACGTGGTAATCCTTGTGTCCCCGACAGTCCGCACGAACTGAAAATCCGACCCTGAATGTACCAAAAACCTGAATGTTCAGACGGATTTCTTAGGGGCTTGTCGGAGAAGGCAAAAATCCCAAACGGAGCGTGACGGATTTTCGCCAGTTCCACATCCAGCAGAAAACTGTAAACGAGAAAACAGTCAAGAGGACATTTCACCATCGGCAAAAGCCGAAAGTGGAGTGTCCTTTTTCTATATCCTGATAATGCAAGTATACCACATAACCTTGACAAAGGAGAAGAATACCATGGCACATAAGCGAAACTCGGTTGAAGTTCCTGAACTGGAAAAACTGCTGGCTGGAAAGAAAAAGAAATACGTTCGCTACGAGGAAGGGGCAGTCCTCTACTCGATGGGCAAAAACTCTTTCCGACAAGTCGCACAGGATGCTCACGCCATCGTCCGGCTGAAACGCATTGCACTGGTGAACGTAGAAGTGCTGGACGAATATCTGGAATCCTTTCGTGAATAATTGAATCAGCTTTACATAGCGCACTTTCAGTTTCCGCAAAATTGAAGGTGCGCTTTTTCTTTTGCAAAAATCAGACAAGGAGGTTTTGCACATGAACACACACTTACAGTTGAAAATTCGAGGCTACACCAAATGACGCTCGACTACTTCTATGGGCAGTCGGGTGAATTGTTCGCCTACTTCCGCATACCGAAAGCACTCTTTCAGGACAGCCGCTTCCGTCAACTTTCCACCGATGCCCGGACGCTGTACGGCATCCTGCTTGACCGCATGAGCTTGTCAGCAAAGAACGGTTGGCTGGATGAGCAGGGGCGCGTGTATATCATCTACACTGTCCGGGAAGTGCAGGAATCTCTCTGCTGCGCCGAACACAAGGCGGTCAAGCTGTTCCGGGAACTGGAACAGGCCAATCTTATTGAGCGCAAAC
>OLSA01003859.1_pt1 | contig 10200 bp, 10 predicted proteins | sample 1672731 | NCBI WGS metagenome assembly OLSA01 (sample SAMEA3136718, study PRJEB25190) | human gut metagenome | biome: human gut; feature: human-associated habitat; material: faeces | place: Austria | collected 2013
CACCGCAAACCACCAAACAAGTTTTCGTCTCCATATTTTTATCTTCCTCTCTTTTTTGTTCCGTTGTTCAGGTCTATGGGGTAAACTGCTTAATAAACGATCACGTTCTTCAGGGATTTTCCGCTGGCCAGACTCTCAAAGCCCTTATCCAGGTCCTTCAGCTCAAAGCGGTTGGTCACAAAGCGCTTGGCGTCCAGCTGACCGCTGAGAATCAGGTCCAGCGCCTTGCGGTTGACCTCCGGCGTGTAGGCGTTGGCGCCGTAGATGAAAATCTCCTTGTAGTGGATCAGATTGGTGTTCAGCTCCGGGGAGGAGGACACACCGCCGAAGAAAATGACCTTGCCGCGCTTGCGCACCAGATTCAGCGCATCGGCCTGGACCTGTGCCACAGGGCAGGCGCAGATCACCACGTCCGCGCCGCGTCCGTCCGTTTTCTCCAGGATGAGCTTCTGAAGCTCCGGGTCACCGCTGTTGTAATTCACCACAGTGGAGAACCCTCTCGATCTTGCCAGCTCCGCCTTTTCCGGGCTCATTTCCACGATAAGCGTCTCCTTCACGCCGCGGATCTTGGCGATCTCGCTGTGAAGCAGGCCGATGGCGCCGGAGCCGATGATCACCACCAGGTCGTCCATGACGATGTTGGCGTTGATCTGTGCGCTCAGCACGGAGGAGGCCGTTTCGGAAAGCGCGGCATCCGCGGGATCAACGTCGTTGGAGATGACATTGAAGCCGCCGTTTTCCAGCATACTGCGCTCAAAGGGGATATACTCGCCGAATCCGCCGGAATACTGTCCCGTAACGCCGATCTCGCGCAGGCTGCTGCACTGGTTCTGGATGCCCTTCCTGCAATACCAGCAGGTCCCGCAGGGAATGATGGGATCCACGCTCAGCCGGGTCCCCACCGGGAAGGCGTCATACTGGCTTTCGACCACCTCGGCGACGATCTCGTGTCCGAAGATCCCGGGATACTTGGCCCGGGCGGAGCCGCCGCGATAGGTTCTCATGTCCGTGCCGCAGATGCCGCAGGCCAGAGTCTTGGTGAGGATACCGCCCGGAGGGCAGGTCGGGGTGGGGACTTCCTCATAGCGGAGGTCAAAGGGTGCATGAAACACCACAGCGTGCATAATACTCTACCTCTTTTCTTAGTCGTTCAGGTGTTCCAGCCGGTTGGTCAGCGCCGTCAGGAAACGGGCGCCGGTGGCCCCGTCCACCACGCGGTGGTCCAGGCTCAGGCCAAGCTCCATCGCCTTTTCCGGGACGAAGGCCTCTCCGTTCCAGACGGGAACATCCACCATTTTGCCCACCGACAGGATGGCGGCGTTGGGCGCGTTGACAATGGCGCTGAAGGACGTCACGTTGAACATACCCAGGTTGCTGATGATGAAGGTGCCGCCGGTGATCTCCTCCATGCTGAATGCGCCGGTGGCGCTTTTCTCCTTGAAGTTCAGCATATAGGCGTTCAGCTCCTCGATGCTCTTCTGGTCCGCGTCGGGGATCACGGGGACCACCAGGCCCCTCTTGGTGTCTACGGCGATGCCCATATTCACCGACTCATGCTGAATGATCTTCGTTCCGTCATCCCAGGAGCTGTTGACCACGGGAAACTCCTTCAGAGTCTCCGTCACAGCCTTTGCCAGGATGGTGGTATAGGAGGTTTTCACCGGAAGCGATGCGCGATACGCCATCATGGCTCCGCAGTGCAGCGTTGTGAACAGCTGGAACTGGGGCTTTGCTGCAGCCAAAGATATTATCGCCTCGCTGACCCGTGCCGGGACTGACATTGTGGAAGTGGGCTTTCTGCGCAATGTGGATGGCTACAACCCCGATGTGACCGTCTGCAACACCATTGAAGAGCTGAACAGACTGCTGCCTGCCCACACCGGCAGCACCATGTACAGCGGCATGGCCATGCGCTCCAATTATGATATTGCCAAGCTGTCCCCTTATGAGGGGCACGGCATTGAGATGCTGCGCATTACCGCCCACGATTACGATATCCGCGAAGGCATGGATTTTGCCCGCGAAGTCAAGGCCCGCGGGTACAAGCTGTCCATCAACCCCATCAACATTATGGGCTATGCCGACAAAGACTTGCTGTGGATTTTAGACCAGGTAAACGAGATTCACCCGTACCAGTTCTCCATTGTGGATACCTTCGGCAGCATGCGGCGGCGTGACTTAGAGCGCATCGTCAGCCTGGTGGACCACAACCTGGCCCCGGATATCCGCGTGGGGCTGCACCTGCATGAGAACATGGCGCTCTCTTTCTGCCTGGCGCAGGAATTTCTGGACAAGCACCTGGGCCGCGATACCACTGTGGACGGCAGCCTGATGGGCATGGGGCGCATTCCCGGCAACCTGCCCATTGAGCTGATTGCCGACTATATGAACGAGACCCTTGGCTGCCATTATGACATTGACGAGATGATGGACGCCATCCAGGACCATATCGCCCCGCTGAAAGGCGAGACAGCCTGGGGTTACACCCCGGCTTACTTCCTGAGCGCACGGTACAACCTGCACCGCGATTACGCCGAGCATTATCTGGACAAAGGCGATTTGACCAACCGGGACATCAACCATATTCTGGCCGGTTTTGACCGCAGCAAGGCCACCGCATACGATAAAGACTATGCCGACCGCCTGTACCGCGAATACCAGAACCGCGCCATTGACGACACCGCCGCGCTGGATACCCTGCGCACCGCGTTTGGCGGCAAGACCGTGCTGGTGCTGGCCCCCGGTGCCAGCCTGGCGGAGGAAACCGGGCGCAGCGCTGTGGCCGCCGCCAAGGCGGACTGCATTGTTTCGGCCAATTTCTGCCCGGAATTCTGCCAGCCGGATTACGCATTTTTTACCAACAGCAAGCGGTTTGAAAAGCTGGACCTTGCTGCCCTGCCCTGCCCTGTTGTGCTCACCTCCAACCTGCGGCCGCTGCCGCAGGGGGCGCTGGCGGTCAATTATGACCGGCTGGCGGCCCCGGATGTGCAGAACGCATCCCTTGGCAGCAACAGTGTACTGATGCTGCTGCGGCTGCTGCGGCTGTGCGGTGCCAAGGCCGTGCTGCTGGCCGGGGCCGATGGCTACAAGCCCGGTACCCCCGCCTATGCCGACAGCCTGCTGCACGCTCACACCGGGCGCGGAGCCGCGTTTAACACCGCCATGGCAGGTGCCATCAAAGCCTGCGGGCTGGATGTGACCTTTATCACCCCAAGCGAATACGCAAAATAACGAGGTTTGCCCATGATTCGACTTTTGGTTCTGGATGTAGACGGCACCATGACAGACGGCGGCGTGTACTATGATTCCGCCGGCAACGAGCTGAAAAAGTTTGCCATCAAAGATGGGGCCGGGATCGTGCTGGCCCGCGCGGCAGGGATGCAGGTTATGATCTGCACCGGGCGCGAATGTGAAGCCGTGCGCCACCGTGCCCAGGACCTGCACATTGACTATCTGTTCCAGAACGTACACGACAAAGCCGCCTTTTTGAGCAGGTTTATGGCTGAGCACAGCCTGACCAAGCAGGATGTTGCCTATTGCGGCGATGACCTGAACGATTTGACCGCCATGGCTTTGTGCGGCTTTGTGGCCTGCCCGGCCGATGCTGCCGGCCCTGTGCTGGGGCGGGCGGATTTCATCTGCCGCCAAAAAGGCGGCGAGGGCGCTGTGCGCGGCACGGTGGAAGAGATCCTGCTGCGGGACGGCCGCCTGCCTGCCGCCGTTAAAAAAGCCTTTGGCGCAAAGATTTGATGGGTGCGGCTGAAACGTTAAATATTCCGGTGTTTGTTTTGGACACCCCCTGAACGCTGAACCACCAAAACCGGGAGGAGCCCGTATGAGCAAAATAAAGGATTTTCTGAAAAGCCCGCTGGGCACCGCCTTGTGCGCCGCTGCTGCCTGCCTGCTGGCCGTGGTGCTGGTTTGGTTGGCCGCGGTGCGCCCTAACAATGACAAGAGCCTGTCGGAGCGCATCAGCGATGATTACAGCCAGTACAGCGCCGAGCTGGACGAAGCCAACGGCGCTGCCCAGACCTTTGATACCGACAATGACCTGCTGGCCATGGCCTTTGTGTTTGGCACCAGCAACGGCCAGCCCACCGGTGAGCTGCACCTGGAACTTGCCGATGCCGACACCGGCGAGGTGCTGGCCCGCTCCACCGGCGATATGGCGAACATTGTGGCCGGGCAGTACACCGGCATGGGGCTGGATACCCACGTGACCGGCAGCGCAGGCCGCCGCTACCGCGTGACCCTGAAACCGGAGTATACCGGTTCCGGCCGGTTGACCGTGGGCTGCAGCAACGGCGCTGTGCTGTGGAACGATACCTTTACCGTAAACGGCGAAGCCGTGGACGGCACGCTGGCGCTGCTGGTGACTTACAAACAGATCGGTGGATTTTTGACCCGGTTCTTTTTGCTGGTCGGGCTGCTGGCCAGCGTTGTGGTGTTCCTTGGCATTTATTTTGCCATGCGGGGCCGCATGCCGCTGCACCGGCTGGTGTTTGTGCTGGTGCTCTGCTTTGGCATGCTGTACAGCTTTGTGCTGCCGCCCTATGCCGCACCGGACGAAAAATACCACATCAACCAGTCCTTTACTTTAGCCTGCAAGTGGGCCAACATGCTCTCGCCGGATGAATGGCGGATGGGCAATGTGCCGCTGGATATGACCTACCGCCGCGAGCACGACTTTGACCCCCTGCTGCAAAACGAAAAGACCACCGTGTTCAGCTGGCAGGAACTGAGCGAAAACCTGTTCACCACCACCCCTGACAGTTTTGACAGCCACACTGCGCTGGAAGAACTGCAGACCGACCGCAATCCCACGCTGTACCTGTTCAGCGCGGCAGCGGTGTTCCTGGCATATGTTTTTCACCTTGGCTTTGTTCCGGCGCTGATGCTGGGACGCACAGCAAATTTAATTGCGTTCGCTTTGTTAGCGGCGCTGGCCGTTAAAGCCGCGCCGTTTGGCAGGCGGGTATTCGCTGCGGCGGCCCTGCTGCCCATGACGCTGCATCTGGCGGCTTCTTTCAGCCGGGATTCCCTGCTGCTGGGGCTGGCGTTTGCCTTTACTGCGCTGTGTATGCAGGCGATTTTTGGCTGCAAGGACGGCACGGTGCTGCCGGTGCGGCTGTGGCTGCCGCTGGCGGTGTTCGGCATCCTGCTGGCACCGGCCAAACTGGTTTACCTGCCGCTGGCAGCGTTGTTCCTGCTGATTCCCAACAGCCGCTTTGGCCAGAGCGCCGCAACCAAAAAAGCCGCTTATCTGGCCGGATGCGTGCTGCTGGCGCTCAGCATCAACCGCGCTGTGCTGGTCACCTCGGTGGCCGGTTCTGCCGGGTTTGAAAATCAGACTACCCAGACGGAAACCACCTCCGCACAGGGTTCTACCCCGGCTGCCGCGGTTTCTTATACAGCAACAGAGGCAGCTGACAATCGTACCCTGCATGCCGCCCCTGCCGCGGGTGACGGCAAAACCTCCAACCGGTTTGCCAACATGCCTGCCGAGTACCGCGAAAACACGGCTTCCAACTTTGTGCGCCGCCTGTATTACTGCGTGGAGGGCGTGACCGAGATCCCGCAGAAGGAGCTGGAGTTCTGGGTGCAGGCCTTGCAGGAGGGCGATGTGACCGCCGCCGTTCTGGGCCAGAGCTTTTTCTTCAGCCCGGAGGAAGTGGAGCATTCCAGCCTGACCGATGATGAATTCATGAGTGCGGCTTCCCTGGTTTACCTGAACCGCGACCTGATGACCACCGACGCCGAAATGTGCCGGGAACGGCTGGCCACTGCTGACCGCCGAGACTTTTTCAAGTCCATGTTCAGCAGTGATGAATGTGCAGAGTTGCTTTCCGCCTGCCAGATCTACCCCGGCGTGGAGGATGACCGCTACCCGCTGGACCGCAATGTGCTGATCAAAGAGATCGAAGCTGTCCGTACCGTGCGGGACAGCCAGAGCACCCCCAGCGAGGAAGACCAGACCACCTTTACCCCCGGTTACATTCTGCACAATCTGCCCGCCGTGGCTATGCTGCTGGTACGCAGCGTGGTGCAGGATGCTGACAACTGGGTGCGCGGCCTTGTGGGCGGCAGCTTAAGCTACAGCTCGCTGGACCTGGCCTGGTTCTGGGTGTTGGCGCTCTACCTGCTGCTGTGGTATGCCGCCGTTCCGGCGCAGGATGTTCCCGTGCCGGGGCTGCCCCAGGGGCGCTACCGGGTGTGGTGTGCGCTGGCCGCGCTGCTGTGCGCCGCGTTGGCCTTTGCCGGCTGCCTTGTGTGGACCCCGACCTATTACCAGACCGTTTACGGCTTCCAGGGGCGGTATCTTCTGCCCGTGCTGCCGTTGTTCCTGCTTACCTGCCTGCCCCGCCGGGTCCAGGTTGCCAGCGGCAAACCGTCCGCCTGCACCCTGGTCTGCTGCCTGTGCGTAGTCAACGCCGGGGTATTGCTGAACGCCATGCTTGCGGTGATTGCCCGATGACGATTTGTTATTTTTCTGCGCAGTACCTGCCCACGGTGGGTGGTGTGGAGCGCTACACCTGGAACCTTGCCCGCCGCACTGTTGCCGCCGGGCACCGCGCCATTGTGGTTACCAGTGCTCTGCCCAACCTGCCGGAGCACGAAATTGACGGGGATGGCATTGAAATTTACCGCCTGCCCGTCTGGCCTGTCATGAACGGGCGCTTTCCTGTCATCAAGCCGGGGGCGCGCTTTGACGCGCTGACCGCGCAAATCTGGGCGCAAAAGCTCGATTTCTGCGTGGTGCAGACCCGCATGTACACCCAAAGCGTCTGGGCTGCCCGCGCGGCCAAGCGCCGCGGTATCCCCATGCTGGTTATTGACCATTCCACCGGATACATGCCGATGGGCAACGGCCTGCTGGGGGCCTGCGGGCGGCTGTATGAGCAGGTTGCCTGCCGCCTGGTGCGCAGCACCGGCGCGCCGTTCTATGGCGTTTCCGCCGCTGCCTGCCGCTGGCTGCACACCTTTGGCATTACGGCTGCAGGAACCATGCCCAACGCCATTGACCCCGCTGCTTTGGAACAGGAAGCCGCCCACGCGCCAGACTGGCGCGCCAAGCTGAACCTTGGCGACCGTAAGATCGTGCTGTTTGTGGGCCGCCTGATTCCCGAAAAGGGCGCCGGATTATTAGCCCAGGCCGTGGCCCAGCTGCCGGGCGTTGTTCTGGTGGCGGCTGGCAGCGGTCCGCAGCAGCAGGAACTGGCGGACCTTGGGGCCGTTACCCCCGGTGCCCTGCCGCATGATGCGGTGGTTCAGCTGCTGCGGCAGGCAGATGTATACTGTCTGCCCACCCGGTATGCCGAGGGCTTTCCCACCACCTTGCTGGAAGCCGCAGCCTGCCGCTGCCCCATCGTGTGCACCCGTACCGCTGGAACTGAGGAGCTGCTGCCGGACGATACCCACGGCATTGTGCTGCCCGGCCAGCCACAGGACGCCACGGTGGAAACCATCCGCGCCGGGCTGCAGACCCTGCTGGATGATCCCGCCCGCGCCCATGCCTGTGCCGAGGCGGCGTACCGCAATGTGTACGCGCACTTTACATGGGATGCCGTATTTGATAAAATGATGGGGATCATAAACCAAAGCTGACATCTGCCCGGTGTTTGCCGGGCAAGTGGATAAGGAACATTTGTTATGTCAAAATTGCTGATTGTTATTCCTGCATATAATGAGGAAGCCAATATTGTCAAGGTCGTCAACGGCATTGTCAAGAACTACCCGCAGTATGACTATGTTGTAGTCAACGATGGCAGCCGTGATAAAACCGCGGCCATCTGCCGGGAACATGGGTTCCGCTTGATCGATCTGCCGGTCAACCTGGGGCTGGCAGGTGCATTCCAGACCGGGCTGCGCTATGCCGCCGAAAACGGGTATGACTGCGCCATGCAGCTGGATGCTGACGGCCAGCACCGACCGGAATATATCGCCGCTATGCTGGAAGAGCTGGAAAGCGGGGCCGACATCGTGATTGGCAGCCGTTTTTTGACGGTAAAAAAGCCCAAAAGCCTGCGCATGCTGGGCAGCTACATCATCAGCTGGTCCATCCGGCTGACCACCGGCCGTGCCATCTGCGACCCCACCAGCGGCATGCGGCTGTTCAACCGCGCCATGGTGGAAGAATTTGCCCAAAATTTGAACTATGGCCCAGAGCCGGATACCATCAGTTACCTGATCAAAAACGGCGCTGTGGTACGCGAAGTACAAGTTACGATGGGCGAGCGCGAGGCCGGTCAAAGCTACCTGACCTTTTGGCGCAGCATTGAATATATGGTCAAAATGTCCATCTCCATTTTGCTGATTCAGTGGTTCCGCAAGCGGGACACCGAAACGCCTTACCCGGAAAGGAGCCTGTAAGCCATGTTTGATCAGCCAATTATCCGTGTATGCCTTGTGTTGGGCAGCCTGATCACCGCAACCTATATTCTGCGCCGCGTGCGTTTGGCTAAGGTGCAGATCGAAGATACCATTTTCTGGCTTCTGTTCAGCGGCATTCTGCTGATTTTGGCCATCTTTCCCGGCATTGCCTACTGGGCGGCGTATCTGCTTGGGTTCCAGAGCCCCATCAATTTTGTTTATATCGTCATCATCTTTTTGCTGCTGGCCAAACAGTTTTTTATGTCCATCCGGCTCAGTCAGCTGGACAGCAAGGTGCGCATTTTGACCCAGCGCGTTGCCTTGAACGAAGAAAAGATCGAAAGCGAAAAATTAGATTTGTAATCCCCTATCTTGTATGGTATAATATTTTTTATTGATTAAGGTGTAGCTGAAAACAAAGAAAATGACGCATATTTCGCAAACGCAAGACGGATTTAAGGCAAAAGTCCTTGGAATCCTTTGTGGATTCCAAGGACTTTTAACGCAAAATCCGGCTGTGTTTGTAGAAACAGGCTATATTTTCGGCTTTTCGGATACAACAACAGCGAAAGAAGGTTGTAAGAGATGGCTTTTACCCCCAGTCTGACCTATAAGGGCCGCCCGCTGGTGCGCTGCGGCAACGATATTTACTATGGTTCTATGCATGACCCCTATGTTGTGTACCTGCAGGTACTGACCACCAAAAAGGAAGGCAATGCCGATGTGGCCGATAAGGTTCACATTGTATTGCTTTCCACCGATGAAAGCAAGCCTCTGCCGGCGCGCATTGTGCGCCAGGCCAACAAGGCCGGCGGTTTGTTCAACGCCCTGACCTTTGGCGATATCATGCTGCGCAACCAGCTGAAGAACGAGAAAAAGTAAACAGGAACCCACAATGCCCGGTTCGTTTGGACCGGGCTGTTTTTGTTGTACTTCATCCCTGTGCCGCAGGGCGTTGCTACCTGACCACGCCGGAGCTTTTACATCATGGAGCATCACAAATTTTATAATGATATATTGTCTTACGGTTTCGGAACGGTCAAGCATCATCCCCTACATATCGTCTACAGGTTTATGGCAGCGTTTGCAACCTCGCTGCAAATTACTTTCTTCCCCAATAATCAAAAAATCACCCCTGCGGCCAGAATAATCCGGCCACAGGGGTGATTTTCTATCTGTTATTCTATTTTGTGCACTTAACCGCTTACTCGATGGTCACATCGGTACTTTCGGCTTCTGCATCGGCGGGCATCTCGGCATCGTCGGGCAGAACTTCCACATCGAAAGCTGCGCCGCACTCTGCGCAGACGATCTTATCGCTGTCCATCAGGGTGTCTTCATCCACAATGTTGACGGTACCGCAGTTGGGGCAGGTGACTTCATAGCTGGTTTCAAATGCGCCGTCGTCATCCTCGTCCTCATCTTCGTCCTCATCGTCATCGCCGAAGATGTTGTCCACCAGATCATCCATATCTTCATCAATGGCGTCCAGCTCGTCAAAAGCCTGATCCAGGGCATCGTCATGCTCGCTCACAACATCGGCCATCTCTTCCAGCAGGTCCATCATTGCAACAATGATCTTGCCTTCCTGGGTGGTGGGGTCAAACTCCATCCCTTTCATCATACCGCGGATGTAAGCGGCCTTTGCATTCAGATCCATAGCCATAAGGGAAAACCTCCTTCACGCACTGTAAACAGGGTGTTTGTTTTTGCAATTTTCCAAAAAAGCCGGGACGCGGCAAAAACCACGGCCCGGCCATTTGTTTTAAGATCAGACGCGCTCCATATACTCGCCGGTGCGGGTATCGATGCGGATCTTGTCGCCCTCGT
>OLSA01003864.1_pt1 | contig 10192 bp, 9 predicted proteins | sample 1672731 | NCBI WGS metagenome assembly OLSA01 (sample SAMEA3136718, study PRJEB25190) | human gut metagenome | biome: human gut; feature: human-associated habitat; material: faeces | place: Austria | collected 2013
TAAATCCCTTATATTGCCATCTATTTCTATTGCCATTCCAATTGCTTGTATTTCTATCAGAGTTTTGCGCGCTGCTGTAATAAACGAATTAAAAAGTGACTATGTTACTTACTCTAAAGCGAGGGGGTTTTCCACATCTAAAATTATATACGGCGAGGTCCTGAGGAACGCATTTCCAGCGGCCATAACACTTTTCGCACAATATTGCGCATCAGTTTTTGGAACCTCTGCACTGATAGAAACTGTCTTTTCCATTCGGGGTCTTGGATACTATTTAACTGAAGCGTGCGAAAGTATGGATGTATATGGAATATCGGGTGTGGTACTTATTTGCGCAATCTCATTTGTCCTTTTTAATACTGTAGCGGACATCTTCTCGGGTATCATTTGCCCTGCGTATAGGAGGAAACGTGTATGAGGAAACATCCACAAATTGTCATTGGTGTTTTACTTATTGCGTTATTTGTTTGTATTGCAATAACTGCCCCTCTCCTTGCCCCAAATGATCCAAATGCAACAAACCTTGCACTAAAAAATGCCCCGCCATCAGCCGAGTATCCTCTTGGATGCGATCAAATGGGGCGGTGTGAACTTTCGCGCTTAATTTACGGAGCGCGATATTCACTAAGCCTTACGGTGCCTGTGCTGATAGTACTAGCAGCGATTGCATTGTTTATTGGATGCTACACTTCTTATAAAGGTGGCCTAATAGATGAGGTCATCCGATTGTTGTGCGATATATTTATGGCATTTCCGCTTTTAGTAATAGCAATGTCATTAGTGTCAGTTATTAACAATTCTGTTGCGAGCATTATCACTGCAATTGGTATTTCTATGTCTGCGTGGTTCTTACGCATGGCGCGTTCTTATGCAAAGACCGAGTGTGGAAAGGGGTATGTAGAATCCGCAAGAGTATCTGGTGCATCTGCAATGCGGATCGTACTTCACCACATTATCCCGAATGTATTGCCACAGTTTGTTGTCTATTTTACCACGGGAATAGCATCAGCAATTCTATCGGTATCAAGTTTTGCATTTTTGGGTGTGGGCCTTATTGCTGGTACTCCGGAGTGGGGAGCCATGCTTAATGACGCTCGAAACAGCATTTATACAAATCCCGCCCTAATTGTTTATCCCGGCATATGCCTCATTATCTGTTGTGCGGGCTTCAATTTATTAGGTGAAGGTATTCGGGATTTTATTGGCAAGGAGGACCAGATCAGTGTTTCTTGACGTCAGAGATCTCACTATTACTCTCAAAACGGGTGAAGAAATTGCAAAGGATATTTCTTTTTCAATAGATGGAGGAGAAATGTTGTCCATTGTGGGCAGCTCTGGGGCAGGAAAAACGACGGTATGCAAGGCCGTTATGGGCTTACTTAGTTCTAATTATTCCATTTCAGGTGAGGTGCTTTATAGGGGGGAAAACTTGCTGCACTGTTCAAAGAAACGATTGCAGGCAATCTACGGTAAAGAAATATGCTATATTATGCAAAACCCCATGACAGCATTTAATCCATCGCTGCGTATTGGAAGGCAATTAGAAAAAACATGTTACTTACATAACCCCCAAATATCACGGCAGGAATTACATCTATTAGTGAGCAACACACTACAACAGTTGGGCCTTGATGATTTGAAACGGATACTGAAGAGTTACCCTGATGCCCTTTCAGGTGGGATGTTGCAGCGGATTATGATTGCAGCAGCACTAATCAATCAGCCTACTATATTGGTTGCTGATGAAGCGACTACAGCAATAGATGCCTGTAACCGAATTGAATTGATGCAATTACTTAGGCAGTTATGCAGTGGCGGCATGGCGATCTTATTTGTTACACATGATTTAAGAGCGGCGTCAATGGCGGATCGAATTTTAATAATGAATGATGGCCAGTTGGTCGAGGCAGGGACAACAGAGCAGATATTCAATGAACCTAAAGAAGAATATACAAAATATCTGCTTAGTGCTTGTACGTTGGAAAGGCGGTGATTATCTATGATTGAGGCGAAAGATGTAAGTTGCACTTTTGCCCGCAATCCGTTTTCCAAAGAGGGATTCATGGCGGTTTCCCCAGTTTCAATCCAATTCATTGATGGTGAACGGTATGCCATCGTTGGTGAGTCAGGGTCAGGTAAGACAACACTCGCCAGAATGATTGCGGGCCTCCAGCGTCCTACGACGGGGAATATCTATGTCGATGGGATGCCTGTTTACGGTAAACACAAGGTTCGTACAAATTACTTCAGGGAAGTACAAATTATTCAACAGGATTCTTCATCTGCATTAGACCCTAAAATGTCCATTGGCAAATCAATCGAAGAACCTCTTTTGTGTTTTTTTCATTTAGACAAAGGAGAACGCAAAAAAAGGTGTCATGATCTGATGGATTTATGTAATTTGCCTGTTGAATACTACTCGCGCCTTCCCGCCGAATTATCTGGTGGTGAGCAAAAACGTGTCGCTATTGCAAGGGCATTGGCGGCAGAACCAAAGTGCCTAATTTTTGATGAGGCAACAAATGGATTTGACCTTCCTTTGCGCAAGAAGATCATCGAAGAAATTGTTGACTTGCAGAGGAAACTCGCATTTACCCTTGTATTTATTACGCATGATATGGAGTTAGCCGTCGTTATTGCTGACGTAATTTTGGTTATGAGAAATTCCACCTTGATTGAACAGGTTGAATTTTCTGGAGATATATCAGTATTTACAAGCGAATACAGCAAGACGCTTTTATATGCGAGTGGAATTACTGATACATAATCATTGTTGGAATTGATCATAGCAGAAATAAAATGAAAGGATAGTTTGCGATGAAATTCAAAAGACTTGCAACGATTCTTATGGCTGCGGCCATGATGGTTTCGTTAGTTGCCTGTGCAGGCGACAATGGCGAAAACTCAGAAACGCCTGTTACTTCGGGCAATGATGTTGTGGAGGAAACGGAAACCAACCACATCACTTTGGCCGAAAGTTGGGGATTTGAAAATTTCTATACAATTATGACGCCCGATGTATCGGCAAGCAACTTCGGTATCACATATTATCTTAGCAATTTCTACGATGTGCTTGTAGAATATCAAGATGGAGAATACGTTGGTGGTCTGGCCGAGGATTGGACAATTAGCGAAGATGGAACGGTCTACACATTCAATCTACGGCATGATGTGAAATTTTCTGATGGTAGTGATCTGACTGCTGAAGATGTTGCCAAATCGCTTTTGGCCGTTCCCATCAATTTGGGGCAATACAATGGAACCTATGGCCGCCTGTCTACAATTATTGAAGATGCAGTGGTCGTTGATGACTATACTGTTGAAATGCATCTGACGCAACCTTATTATAATGCGCTGCGGGAGCTGTGTTTGGCGAATCCATTCGGAATTGTATCAAGTGAACAACTTAATGATGATTTAACGAAAAAGGATACTTTTGAAACTGCAACCTATGGTACAGGTCCCTATATGTATGCTGGAGATAATGACGGGCAGACCTGGAATTTCGAGAGCAATCCCTACTATTGGGGTGAAAGACCTGATGTTGAGAGTTTTTCTATCAAGAGCATTCCTGACAATGATGCTAAAATTCTCGCATTGAAAAACGGGGAGATTGATTTTGTCGCAGGAATCACGAACGTCTCCAATGAAAGTTTTGTGGAAATGCAAAACACTGAGGGATTTGGTGCCAAGGTTGATGACAAATCTTTCCGCACCGGATATATTGGTTATAATTTAAGTAGTTCCATGTTTGGTGATGAAGTTGTTCGCCAAGCCATTACATTGGCCTTAGACAAAGATGCAATTTCTGAGAGCATTTATGGCGGCCTGTATGAAAAAGCAGATACTTTCTTCCCGAAGACCCTACCCTATTGTGATGTAGAGCAGACCGTATACTCTTATGATATAGACAGGGCAAACCAATTGCTTGATGAAGCAGGATACATTGATACGGATGGCGATGGCATCCGTGAAAAGGACGGTGAGAAACTATCCTCTCCGTTCCAGTACCAAGCAGGCTCCGCTTCTGATGATAACTTGGTTGTTTATATCTGCGACCAGTTAGGGAAAATCGGAATCGAACTTATACCGCAGTCTGCACAAATGATGGACTGGTATGCAATGATTACAACTGGAGAGTACGGCCTTACCTTATTTAAAACACAAGGCGGTTTCTATGATCCGGGCAATACGATCGGTAATATCGATCCCAGCATGGCCATGGACCCAATTATCTCCCAGGTCGCTGCATACTTGCCGGGCGGTGCCGAACTGATTACAGAATTGGAATCTACTACTGACGAGGAGCGAATCCAGGAGATTTATGGCATTATTTTGACTACGATGGCGGATCAGTGCCTTACTACACCTCTGGTGTATCCTCACCAACTTGCAGTATATAGTGATAAGATTGCAAACTACGATTTTCCGCCTGATGCAAACTTTACTGCTGTACAAAATATCACATTAAAGTGAGCATTTTCCCATTCTGCAAACGGCGTGCTATGCAAAACATAGCACGCCGTTTGTAGAAAGAGAAACGACATATTGCAAATAGATTACAGAGAAGTTATGTTAAACCATATATTTGCTCTGCCGGTTGAAAGGAGTCCAGATATTGGTGAGCAATCAATCAAAAGGAATTAAGCGGATTCTCAGTTTTGCCGGCAGATACAGGGGCCTCTTGACTTTTGCCCGTTGCCTTTCCGGCATCAGTGCGTTGTTTATTATAGGCCCTTTTATCTGTGTATATTTTGCGGCAAGAGAACTTATCGCTGTATTTTTAGGCGATCAATTGAATGGCCAAGCATTATTGAATTGGGGCCTTTTTGCATTAGGATTAGAACTCGTGGGAGTAGTACTCTACTTTTTGGCTTTGCTATCTTCTCATATCGTTGCGTTCCATATTCAAAAAAACCTGCAGATGGCAGCATTAAGGCACCTTGCTCATATGCCAATTGGCTATTTTAATGCCAATCCAAGCGGAAAATTGCGTAAAATAATTGATGAAAACAGTTTTCAAACGGAGACTTTTATTGCACATCAGTTGCCAGATTTAACAGGTGCCCAAGTAACCCTGATTGCTGGTGTTTGCTTTATGATCATTTTTGACTGGCGTATTGGAGTTCCACTTATTATCTTATATGGAATGGCCTTTTATCTGCAAAGCTCTCTCATGGGAAAGAATAGTGCTGAGTTTATGAGAATTTATCAAGACGCTCAAGAAACAATGAACCATGAGGCTGTTGAATATATTAGAGGAATCGCCGTTGTCAAGGTGTTCGGACAAACTGTAAAGTCGTTCGCCAAATTTCATAGTGCGATAGAGACCTATAAAAAGTACGCACTTGCTTATACTATGTCTTGCAAGAAAGGCATGGTTGCATTTAATGCTATCGTAAACTCATCCTTTTTAGTGCTGGTTCCGATTCTAGTTGGATTTACGACCCCGACACTCAGAGATTTTATTCAAAGTTTTCTGTTTTACGTGATTTTCTCTCCGGCATGCGCAGTGATGCTTAATAAAATTATGTATATGACTAGTTATAAAATGCAGGCAGAGGAGTCTATGCGTAGAATCGATATGATTTTAACTTCTGAACAGCAACCAGAACCAGCGATCCCCCAATATCCTGATACATATGAGGTCGCTTTTGAAGATGTGACATTTGCATATGATAATACCGATCACCCCGCAGTTTCACATCTCACTTTTATGGCAAAAGCAGGAGCAATAACCGCCCTTGTGGGACACTCAGGGTCAGGTAAAAGCACAGCGGCCAGTCTGATCCCTCGGTTCTATGACGTGCAGGATGGCGCAGTAAAAATTGGCGGCGTTGACATCAGGGAAATCCCACAGGGCGATTTAATGAAAATGGTGGCGTTTGTGTTCCAGGACCCCAAGTTGTTTAAGGATAGCCTATTAGAAAACATAAGAGCCGGAAGACCATCGGCAACCCGTGAGGAAGTTCTAAAGGCAGCTCATCTGGCGCAGTGCGATGACATACTGAAAAAACTTCCAAACGGAATAGACACAATTATTGGAAGTCAAGGTGTATACCTGTCCGGGGGCGAAACACAGCGCATTTCTATTGCCCGCGCTATTTTAAAAGATGCTCCTATTGTAGTTTTAGATGAGGCGACAGCATATGCTGACCCCGAAAATGAGCATCAAATCCAGAAGGCCTTTGATGGACTTATAAAGAATAAAACGGTTATTATGGTTGCACATCGGCTTTCGACTGTCCAGGATGCAGACCAAATATTGGTGATGAAAAACGGTGCAATAGTGGAAAGCGGAACACATTCAGATTTGATAAAGTTGCAAGGAGAGTATGCTAAAATGTGGGACAATTATAACAAAACGGTGCAGTGGCATATAGAAAGTTGAGGTGCTGTCTATGCTAAAACGTGCGTTTGCATTAAGCGATCAAGGCGCAAAAGATTTAGCAAAAGGGATTATAGCAACTGCCTGCGCCAATTTGATACAGATCATTCCAGCAAGTTTGTTGTTGATGGTAGTAATGATGCTTTTAGAAAAAGCGGCAGGGACTCATGTTAATGTAGGTCGGAATATTCCGGTCTTTGTTGGAATTACCCTGGTGCTTTTTGGTATGATCGCGATTACCCAATTAGTACAATACAATTTGACATACACTGCTGCATATAAGGAAAGTGCAAACCGAAGAATTGTGCTGGCTGAAAAACTCAGAAAACTTCCACTGTCATTCTTTGAAAAGAAAAATTTAGCCGATCTGACAACTACTATTATGGGGGATTGTACGGCACTAGAACGGACATTTTCTAATGCGATTCCACAGTTGTTAGGCACAATTCTTATGTTTGTTATTATGTCCGTGGGGCTGGCAGTTTTAGACTGGAGGATGGCTCTTTGTATTATTGTCCCGGTACCAGTTGCCTCAATTGTTGTTGTTCTTGCTCGTAAGGCACAGAGTAAGGCGGAACTTGAAAACCTGGAGGCAAAAAGGTGCGCCTACGACGCAGTACAAGAATATGTTGATACTATAAAAGAATTAAAAGCATACTCAAAAACGGATGTATACTTGGATGAACTTGATAAAAAGTTAGAGAATGTTATTCGTTGTTCCTTCCGAAATGAGTTAGCCCCCGGAGCATCTACAACAGCTGCTCAGTTCATCCTGCGCTTTGGTTTAGTTGCTGTTTTGCTTATAGGGGGAAACTTGGTGATTGAAGGTATGCTTTCTATTCCCATGCTCATACTGTTCCTTCTTTTCGCTGGTCGAATCTATGATCCATTCACCAACTGTTTCATGCTATTAGCGGAGGTTTTTGCCGCACTTGTAAGCATTGGCCGGATGAAACAGATAGACAATACACAGGAACAAACCGGCTCAGACTGTTGCAATAACATTGGCTGCGATATTGAGTTCAAGGATGTTTACTTTTCTTATAACGAGGAACCAGTTCTGACAGGAGTATCTTTTGTAGCAAAGCAAGGCGAAATAACTGCTTTAGTCGGGCCATCTGGCAGTGGAAAATCAACAGTTTCAAAATTAGCAGCGCGTTTTTGGGACGCCGATTCCGGACTCATAACACTTGGAGGCATAGATGTCAAAACTGTTGAACCAGAAGTATTGTTAAAAAACTATGCAATCGTATTCCAGAATGTCACCCTTTTTGACGAATCGGTAATGGAAAATATACGGCTTGGCCGTAGCGGAGCTTCTGACGAAGATGTTAGAGCCGCAGCAAAGGCCGCCCAATGTGATGAGTTTATTGATCGTTTACCGCAAGGCTATGACACGAATATCGGGGAAAACGGAAGTAAATTATCCGGTGGCGAGCGCCAGCGCATTTCTATTGCCCGTGCCTTGCTAAAAAATGCTCCTGTTATTCTTCTCGATGAAGCAACTGCATCTATGGATGCAGAAAGTGAAACAATGGTACAAACTGCCTTGTCAGCGTTATTAAAAGGTAGGACAGTGATAGTTATTGCGCATCGAATGAGGACCATAGCAAATGCAGACAAGATAGTTGTTTTGGACAAAGGAAAAGTGACTGAAGTGGGGACTCCCAGCGAGTTGGCTAAAAAAGGCGGGTTGTATGCGCATTTGGTTGCACTCCAGCAGAAACAGCAAATGTCTTCCTTACCGACATGAACGTCCTAAGAGGGAAATATGAAAAGAAAACAGCAAGCCACCACATCGGGTGAAGATTATTTAGAGGCAATTTTAGTGCTCCAAATGCAGAAAGGAACAGTGCGCTCTGTTGATGTCGCCCGGCATATGGAGGTGTCAAAGCCCAGCGTGTGCCATGCGGTGGCGACCCTGCGGGACGGGGGCTTCCTGACAATGGACAGCGACTATTTCCTGCACCTGACCGACGTGGGCCGGGAAGTGGCGGAGCAAATCTACGAAAAGCACCGCTTCTTTACCGACCGGCTGATCGAGGCTGGAGTAGACCCTGTAGCGGCGGAAAAGGACGCCTGCCGGATGGAGCATGTCATCAGCCAGGAGTCCTTCGAGCATCTGAAAAATGCTTACAAAACAAAAGAAGAATAAACTGCCCGCATAGCAAACGGGTGAAACAGTAACGCGGCCGGGCACATCGAACCCGACCGCGTTACTCGTCTTTCTGGAAGACTTCCGCCTGTTTGCAGAGCGCGATAAATTTTTCGATCTCTGCTTCGCTTTTCCCGGCAAAGAAGTCCACGACTGTTTTCGAGACTGTCTGATTTACCATTTCCGGGAAGATAGCGGCGTCCACGCTGATATTCAGTTCTTTGGCGACAAGGACCACCGTTTCAAATTTCGGATTACTCTGGCAGGTCTCCAAATCTATGATCGTGCGGGGGTTCATACCGAGGCGTTCAGCTAACTGCTTCTGCGTCAGATGCTGGCGCTTCCGTTCTGACCGCACCTTCCATGCAAATAAATCCAGCGGATTGTTCACTACACATCACCTCTACATCATTGTAGGGTGTGCTTCCGCTCATATAAATAACCATACAGCTCATGCAAAGTGAGTTATAACTCATATTTCGGAGTAAAGGGAGATATGGATGAGAGCGCCAACACAAAGGAGGTCAAAATAAGGCGGGGTTTACCGTTTGTACGGCGGACGCCCATGCCACTACGAAAAATATTCCAATAACGCAGCAGCGAGCCATGCTCATGAAAGTGAGTTATGGCTCGCTTTTTATATACTGTGGCTCATATCTCACAAAACCCGTTTCTTTGAGCGCCTGGGCGTGGGCTGCCGCTCCCCGCCCCGTTTCGTTCTGGCCTGTCACCCCGAACGAAACGAAAGGAGCCAATTATGAGCGGCAAAAAATTTTTTCAGATAGATCCCGAAAACCGGCCAAGCCAGACCACTCGTGAACGAGTAGTGAGCGAAAGGGGAAGAAAAGAACTGCCTCCCGGCACGAAGGGAGGTGAGAACTTGAAACCTGACCGCCACTACGAGCACAAGCAGTACGCCTTTGACAGCTACTGCAAGAAGGTGCTGAAATGCGAGGCGTGCAACGGCTATCGCCAGATCAGCCGGCACCAGAAGCGTTTCACATCTTTGGAAGAACTGTCCGAGGCAGAAATGGCCCAGCTTGCGGTATATGACCGCTACCCGTGGGAATACACGACCTTCCCTGTGGGAGGGGCCGTGATCCTGATCGAGGACGACGGGCTGGCCGAGGCGCTTCTGGGGCTGTCCCAGGAGGACCGGGAAATCTTTATGATGCACTGGTTCCTGCGGATGACCGACGCACAGATCGCCAGGTACATAAACATGCCCCGCCGGACGGTCAATACCCGCAGGCATAAAGCCTATCGGCTGCTGACAGAGCTGATGGGAGGTGAAGTGGATGACTAAATCTGCGTGCACGCGGGCATCGCTGATCCCTTACCCGGTGATCGCCGCCGCTGTCGGAGGCGACCCCGAAGCGGTGAACCGGGTAGTCCGGCATTACTCCGGCTACATTGCCGCGCTGTCTACACGGACGAGCTATGGCCCTGACGGCTATCCCCGTCCCCAGGTGGACGAAGATCTGCGCGGTCGGCTGGAAGCAAAGCTGATTATTTCCATTCTGGATTTTGACCTGAGCTGATCCAGGACCGGGCGCTGCGTGTTCCCCTTTCCACGCGGCGTCCCGTTATAGCTCCTTGACAAAGAAAGCCCGTTGGGAGGCCAACGCCGCAGTATAAGGCAAACGGAT
>OLSA01003866.1_pt1 | contig 10191 bp, 8 predicted proteins | sample 1672731 | NCBI WGS metagenome assembly OLSA01 (sample SAMEA3136718, study PRJEB25190) | human gut metagenome | biome: human gut; feature: human-associated habitat; material: faeces | place: Austria | collected 2013
CGGCACGCGCCGTCCGCGGCAGCACGATACCACGCGGCCGGAGCCCCCTTCTCTCCACACACGAATCCGATCGAACCATGGCACTCTTCTCCGAACGCGAAATCCGCGCCCTGGCCATCTTCCTGCCGCTGGCGGGACTTTTGATCCTCGGACTGACGCTCGCCCGTCCGAAGGCCGACCCCGAAGCGGCCCGCCGCGTCGAGCGCACCATGGAGCAGCGCGCCGACACGCTCCGCCTCAGGCCCTTCGACCCGAACACGGCCGACCGCGACGAGCTGCTCGCCCTCGGGCTGACGAACTACGAGGCGGTCAGCCTGCTGAAATACCGCGCGGCGGGCAAGGTTTTCCGCATCCCGGAGGACGTATCGCTCTGCTACGGCATCAGCGACTCGACCTACCGGCGGCTGGAGCCCTACATCCGCATCGGCCGCAAATACGCCTTCGCTCCGCGCGAGTACCGCACCGGACGCCCGCTACCGCAGCCGATGGCTCCCGTCCCGTTCCGCATCGACACGGTCGGCACCCGCTACCTGCGGGCCATTGGCGCGCTGTCGAAACGCCAGGCCGAGGCCTTCGTCCGCTGGCGCGACCTGCACGGCATCTACGACATGGAGGAACTGCGTGACTGCTACGTCGTGAGCGACTCGGTGGCTGCAGCGCTCGAACCCTACGTCATCTTCCCGGAACGCACTCCCCACCCCATCGAGCAGCCCGTCAACCTCAATACGGCCGACTCGGCAACGCTGCGCCGCGTGTGGGGCATCGGCGAGAAGACCGTCACGCGGATCATCGAATACCGCGAACGGCTCGGCGGATTCGTCCGCGTGGAGCAACTCGCAGAGATTCCGGGCATCACGGAACGCAACTACGAGAAAATTTTGAAACAAATTTACTGCGACAGTTGTGAAATTCGGAAAATTGATATTAACTTTGCAAGCCCGAAAGAGTTGGGACGCCATCCGTACATGGCACCGGCAACACTTCGGAAACTATTGAAGGCACGCCAGTTGAAAGGAGGTTGGAGCACCGCGGAAGAGTTGATCGAACAGCACATAATGACCCGGGAGGAGGCAGCACGGCTGGCTCCCTACCTGGTGTTCGGCACGCAAAGCGGACCCGACAGCGAGTAGACAGGACGAAAAGGTGAGCGGCAACGGAAGTGGCAGGCTCCCGCAGCAAGGAGGAGAGGGGTATACAAATCCTCCGAAAACGGGGCAGAATGGCAAAAGGCCGATGCCCTGCGACACAAAAGAAAACGAAAACAATAACAATAAAAAACACAAGACCATGATTATCATGCCGGTAAAGGAGGGCGAGAACATCGAGCGCGCCCTGAAGAAATTCAAGCGTAAATACGAGCGCACGGGTGTGCTGAAGGAGCTCCGCCGCCGTCAGTACTTCACGAAGCCTTCGGTGGCAAAGCGCGAGGCCATGCAGCACGCCATCTACGTGGAGCACATGTACCGCGACGAGGAGTAAATCCTCTCCGCACGAAAAAAGGGCCGCTTCCCTCCGGAAGCGGCCCTTTTACATGCCCGCGGCAAACGACAGGCGACGTGCTACTTGAGAAAATCGGCCCGCAGCGGCGAGAAGATGTCGAGCACGACACCAGCCTCGAGGCAATGCAGCCCGTGGGGCTCGTCGGCCGGGACGTAATACCCGTCGCCGGGCCCGAGCACCCGGCTCTCGCCGCCGATGGTCACCTCGTAGCGGCCGCTCACGATCTGCGTCACCTGCGAATGGTAATGCGTATGCGTCTCACCGACGGCATCCTTGTCGAACGCCACCCGCACGACCATCAGGTGGGGATCGTACCCCATGATGCGGCGCCGGACACCCGGTCCGCACGGCTCCCAGGGAAGCTCCTCCCCCGAGATAAACGTCTTGCTTCTTGTCTTCATGATAGTATCCTGTTAAAGATGGGTATCAGTGGAAAAATCGCCGCCGGCTGCCTCCCGAAATTCGCGCAGTGGGCGGAATCGTTCCGTTAACGTTAACGTATGCCGGCAAACCGAACGTCTGCGGCCGCACTCCGCCGCAGGATCAATCCTCGACGAGGTAAAAATCGACGTTGTAACGCGTCAGGATGTCGAGCGAGCTGTAGTTGTCGCGCTGCGCGGGCTTCTGCCTTAGGACCAGAAAATCGATGAGCGCCTTGATCGCCTTGAACGCCTCCTTGTCCGTGCGTTCGGCGATCAGCGTGGAGATCGTCCCGTTCTTGAGCGCCCGCATGTTGGCCTGCAGCATGTCGAAACCGAGCAGCTTCTTGTCCTTCACGCCGCGAATCTCCATCCAGTCGGAAATGAGGTGCGCACGCGAATTGAAGGTGATGATGTGGCGCACGTCGGGATGCTCCTCGAAAAAGTGGTCGAAAATCTTCATGTTCTGCAGAAAATCGAACGGCGACATCGTGCAGTCGGTCAGACGGCACTCGGGGTTGTGGTCCTTCAAATAGGCCAGAAAGCCCTTGTGCCGGTTGAGCGTGGAGTCGTTGGGAGGGGCCTCGCCGCGGTCGATGTTGAAGCTGACGACCTCGCGCACCGAAGGATCGCCCCCGACGAGCAGGTCGGCCGCAAGATACCCGCTCTCGAATAGCGGCATGCCGAAATAGGCCAGGTAATCGGTATTCTCGGGCTTGGTGTCGATGTAGGCCACCGGAATCGATAACGTAGCCAGCTGACGCACCAGACGGATCGCCTCTTCCTTGTAGATGGGGGCAATGAACAGCGCATCGGGGCGCGTGTCGAGCGTATTGGAGCAGGCCGCGCGGAAGGACTCAAGCTCGAACTGGTTGTAGTAAAAAATCTTCAGATCGACGTTCAGCCCCTGCGACTGGCGGATGGCCCGCGTAATGCCGCGGTAGACCAGTTCCCAATACTCGCCTGTCTGGAAATAGGGGATGATGGCCACGATGCAAAAGGCCTTCTTGCGGGAGAGGATCGAGGCATATATGTTTGGCTTGTACCCGATTTCGTCGATGACGGAGAGCACGCGTTTGCGCGTCTTCTCCGACACGCCCTCGCGGTTGTGGACCACGCGGTCCACGGTTCCGATCGAAACGCCGGCCGTGCGGGCGATCTCCTCCATCGTTGCAGTCTTTTCCGTTTCAATCATGACTTCGGACAGTGAAAATTTGAATGGTTGAATATTGGGTTACCAACTTTTCGAGTGTAAATATATTATTTTTTTACGGAAAATTTGCATTAAAAGCGAATAAATTATAGTTTTGTAAACGTTAAAGGCTATGTAATCACACGCAAAAGGCCATAATAAAATTCATAAAGTACAGTATTTTAATATTTTAATTACTTCATACAAGAATCAGGCAAGAAAGCGTGTACGTTAACGAACAAGACACCGAACGATCTACACAGTAAATACAACCAATCTCTAAACCGACAGAAAAATGGTAATACGTCTCACAAAAGGGCGGCTGAAGGTCGCCATTGCGGAAAACCGGGCGGAGCTCGGAGAGGTGGCCGCCCGCGAAGTGGCCGCATACATCATGGCCCTGCAGAAAGAGAAACCCGAGGTGAACATCATCTTCGCATCGGCTCCCTCGCAGAACGAGTTTCTGGCCAACCTGCTCCACTACGACATCGACTGGGGCCGCATCAACGCATTCCACATGGACGAGTACATCGGCATCGACCCCCACGCTCCGCAGTCCTTCGGCCAGTTCCTGCGCAACAGGATCTTCTCGAAACGGAATTTCAATAGCGTAAACTACATCAACCCGCAGGCCGCCGACCCCGAAGCCGAATGCGCACGCTACGCAGCCCAGCTGCGTCAGATGCCCGCCGACATGGTATTCCTCGGCATCGGGGAGAACGGGCACCTCGCCTTCAACGACCCCCACGTGGCCTTCTTCGACGATCCGCTCACGGTGAAGACCGTCGATCTGGATCCCACGTGCATCCGGCAGCAGGTCAACGACGGCTGCTTCAGCAGCATCGACCAGGTCCCCACGCGCGCCTACACGATCACCATTCCCGAACTGCTCTACGTCAAGAAGCTCTTCGCCATCGTACCGACGATCGCCAAGGCCAACGCCATCAAGGGAACGTGCGACGGCCCGATCGTCAGCTCGTGCCCGGCGTCGATCCTGCGCACGCACCGCGACTGCACGCTCCACGTCGACCGCGACAGCGCCTCGCTCGTCAGCCGGTAGCGGAGCGCCGCAAGGCGAAAAGCACACCCCGCGGACCGCTCCGACGCCCACCCACAGCCCCGTTTCCGGACGGGAGGCGCGGGCAGTCGGCAGGCGGAGCGACGCGGGAGACGAAAACCGATAACAATACGGACTTAAAAGAACCACACGATATGAAAGTCAAAGGATTAAGATGGATCATACTGAGCCTCATCATGCTCGTCTCCATCATCAACTACCTCGACCGGGGCACCCTCAACTACATGTGGGTCGCCAACACGAAGAGCGAATACCCGGCCGACCGCGTCCTCTTCGACGCCGCAGCGGGAAGCTGCACGCTCACCGCCGAGGACGGCACGCAGATCACCGTACCGGCCGACCGCGTGACGGCCGGCGACGACGGCACGTATGTCTATACGGCCGTGGGCGGCGCCGGCATGCCCGACGGCCCCACCGTGCTGGGCAGCATCGACGACGGCGTGCCGGCCATCATCGAGGACGGCGTGGCCAAGCTGCCCGACCGCAGCGCCTTCGCCGGAAGCGTCTGCACGACGGACCGCGTCGTGCGCAACTACGTGACCAAAACCGGAGCCACGCTGCCCGAAGCCGTGCAGATCATGACGCTCACGCCGGCCCGCCTGATGAAGATCGACGACCGCAAGGGATCGATCGCCCCGGGCAAGGATGCCGACATCGTGCTCTTCGACGACGGAATCAACGTCTCGCTGACCATGATCGGCGGCCGGGTCGTATACGGCAAATAAGCGAACACGGGATACAGGAAACGAGGGGCTGCCGCAATGTGCGGCAGCCCCTCGTTTTGCGTCGGGACCGAAGTCCGGGAGAGCCTTCCCTATCGGATGAAGAGCAGTTCGCGGTACTTCGGCAGCGGCCAGATCTGGTCGTCGACGATCTCCTCCAGCTTGTCGATGTGGCGGCGAATCTCGTCGAAGAAGACGGCGACCGTATCGTGGTAGGCAATGGCCTTCTCGCGCTGGTCCTCGATGCGGTTGGCGTGCTTGCGCGCGTCGATCATCTCGCCCGTCAGGCGCTGGATAGCCGCCGTATGGTCCTGAATCCGCTTGATGAGCTCGATGTCCGACGTGGCGTTCAGCCCTGGGATCTGCGCCATCTTGTAGACCTTGTCCAGCAGCATCGCCTCGTATTTCGACGCGATGGGGACGATGTGGTTCATGGCCAGGTCGCCCAGCACACGCCCCTCGATCTGAATCTTCTTCGTGTAGGTCTCCCACTTGACCTCGGTGCGGGCCTCGAGCTCCACCTTCGTGTAGACGCCCATGTCGGCGAACATCCTCAACGACGACTCGTCGAGATAGCGGTCGAAGATCAGCGGCGTGGAGGTCTCGCAGTCCAGTCCGCGGCGCTTCGCCTCGGCCTTCCACTCCTCCGAATAGCCGTTGCCGTCGAAATGGATCGCCTTGCACTCGAGGATCATCTTCTTGAGCACCTCGTAGATGGCCCGCTCCTTCTTGTCACCGGCCTCGATCTTGGCATCGACGGCCTTGCGGAACTCGGTCAGCTCGCTCGCCACGGCCGTATTGAGCGTAATCATCGCCTCGGCGCAGTTGTCCGACGAGCCCACGGCGCGGAACTCGAAGCGATTGCCCGTGAAGGCGAAGGGCGAGGTGCGGTTGCGGTCCGTATTGTCGAGCAGCAGCGTCGGGATGTGCGAAATGCCGCTCATCTTGAAGACGTTCTTCGCGTCGAAACGGATCACGCCGTCGCCCTTCGAGGCGGCCAGCTTGTCGAGCACGGCCGAGACCTGCGTTCCGAGGAAGGTCGAGATGATGGCCGGGGGTGCCTCGTTGGCGCCCAGACGATGGGCGTTCGTGGCGCTCATGATCGAGGCCTTGAGCAGTCCGTTGTGCTTGTAGACGGCCGACATGACGTTCACCAGGAAGGTGATGAACTGCAGGTTCTCCGAGGCCGTCTTACCCGGGCCGAGCAGGTTCACGCCCGTATCGGTGCCGAGCGACCAGTTGTTGTGCTTGCCCGAGCCGTTGATCCCCTTGAAGGGCTTCTCGTGCAGCAGCACGCGGAACTTGTGACGCCGTGCGATCTTGTCCATGATGGTCATCAGCAGCTGGTTGTGGTCGTTGGCCAGGTTGACCTCCTCGAACACGGGAGCCAGCTCGAACTGGTTGGGCGCCACCTCGTTGTGGCGCGTCTTGACGGGGATGCCCAGTTTCAGACACTCATACTCGAGGTCCTTCATGAAGGCCATCACGCGCGTCGGAATCGCACCGAAATAGTGGTCCTCCAGCTGCTGGTTCTTGGCCGACTCGTGACCCATGAGCGTGCGGCCCGTGAGCACCAGGTCGGGACGCACGGCCCAGAGGCTCTCGTCGACGAGGAAATACTCCTGCTCCCAGCCCAGGTAGGCGAAGACCCGCTGCACGTTCTTGTCGAAGTAGCGGCAGACCTCTGTGGCGGCCTTGTCCACGGCCGCGAGCGACCGCAGCAGGGGCACCTTGTAGTCAAGTGCCTCGCCCGTATAGGCGATGAAGACGGTCGGGATGCAGAGCGTCGTATCGACGATGAAGGCGGGCGAGGTGGGGTCCCAGGCCGAATAGCCGCGCGCCTCGAACGTATTGCGGATACCGCCGTTGGGGAACGACGAGGCATCGGGCTCCTGCTGCAACAGCAGCTTGCCGGAGAACTCCTCCAGCACGCCGCCCGTTCCGTCGGGTTCGGCGAAGGCATCGTGCTTCTCGGCCGTACCGCCCGTCAGCGGCTGGAACCAGTGCGTATAGTGGTCTGCACCGTGCTCGAGGGCCCACTGCCGCATGCCGGCAGCGATCGAGTCGGCCACCTCGCGCGTCAGCGGCGTGCGGTTCTCCATCGTGTCGAGCAGTGCCGCATAGGTTTTCTTGTCGAGATACTTGCGCATGGCCGCGCGGCCGAAGACCTTTTCGCCGAAGTAGTCCGACGGATGCCCTGCGGGAGCCTCCACCTCGACGGCCGTGTGGTTGATGGCCGCATCGACCATCTTGAATCTGAGTAAGGATGACATAAGAACTCCGTTATTGGATGACATGTTGCCGAGAGACGGAAACCGCGCGGGAAGGAGCCCGTATCTGCATTCCAACCTAACCTGAAATCCGGGGCGGAGGGGCGTTCGCCACGCCGTCGTCCGATCCCGCGGAGCCGCGGGCTCCCTCCCGGTACGGTCCGTAATCTCTTTCGACTGCAAATGTAATTATTTTCCCGATACGTTGGCAATCAAAATTCGCTATTTTTCGAAAAACGCCCTGTTTTTTTCGCTATTTTCCGAAAATTGCACCCTATTTTCGGGATATCGACCGTTTTTTCGAGGTATTTTTCGGAAAACTACCCCGTTTTTTCACCGCATCCGCAAAAATCATGAGTTTCTGATTTTTCGCCGTTTTCAGGATATAATCACCTAATTTTATCCTATTCTTCTACCGCCGGCATCTGCGACCGGACCCGCCGGCGCGGCCGGCCGGCCGGCCGTTTGACCCCGCACGGAGGGAGAAGCCGCACGCGAAGTGTTATTTTATTAACAATTTCTTGCTGCAATCGACAATTATTTTGTAACTTTACGTGCCAATTTGAACAAAAGGAACACAACACTCATACTAATCTCTAAATAGTTATGGCAAATACCAATCGTGAAAAGCTGTTCACGGAATTCCCTCCGGTCCCGACCGAGAAGTGGGAGGAAGTGATTACGGCCGACCTGAAGGGTGCAGACTACGAGCGCAAACTCGTATGGCGCACGGGCGAAGGATTCAACGTCCGCCCCTACTACCGCGCCGAGAACCTCGAAGGCATTCATTTCCTGGGCTCGCAGGCAGGCGAGTTCCCGTATGTAAGAGGTACGCGCGCGAACAACCACTGGCGCGTGCATCAGACCGTAACGGTCGCCTGCCCGAAGGAGGCCAACGCCGAGGCGCTCAAGCTCCTTAACTCGGGTGTCGACTCGCTCGGTTTCTCGATCGCGTCCGAGAACTTCACGGCCGAGGAGCTCGACCAGCTGCTCGACGGGATTTCGATCCCGGCCATCGACATCGTCTTCTGCGGTGCCAAGCCAGGCCATCTGGCCGACCTCTTCCTCGCCAAGGTCGAGAAGGAGGGTATCGCCAAGGAGGAGGTGCACGCCGCCTTCTCGATCGACCCGCTGGTACGCAACCTCTCCTCGAAGGGCGACTTCTGCTCGCCCAACGGTGAGAAGTGCTTCGCCCGCATCGCCGAACTGATCCGCCGCACCGCCGAGTACAAGCACGTGCGCATCGTGACGGTCAACGCCCAGATCTTCGGCAACTCGGGTTCGACGATCGTCGAGGAGCTCGCATTCGCCCTCTCGGCCGGTCACGACTACCTCGTGCGACTGATGGATCTGGGGCTGACGATCGACCAGGTCGCCCGCAAGCTGCGCTTCTCGTTCTCGATCAGCTCCAACTACTTCCTGGAGATCGCCAAGCTGCGCGCCGCGCGCATGCTCTGGGCCAACATCGTCAAGGGCTACAACCCCGAGAAGAACTGCGCCGGCAAGATGATGATCCACGCCGAGACCTCGCGCTGGAACCAGACCGTCTACGATCCCTACGTCAACATGCTGCGCGGCACGACCGAGGCCATGTCGGCCGCCATCGGCGGTGTTTACTCGATGGAGGTGACGCCGTTCGACCGCGCCTTTGAGGCCCCCACGGAGTTTGCCAAGCGCATCGCCCGCAACGTCGAGCTGCTGCTCAAGCACGAGTCGCACTTCGACCAGGTCGTCGACCCGGCCGGCGGTTCGTACTACGTCGAGAACCTCACGCAGTCGATCGCTGCCGAGGCCTGGAAGCTCTTCATCGAGATCGAGGAGAAGGGCGGCTACACCGAGGCCTACAAGTCGGGCATGATCGTCGAGCGCGTGAAGGCTTCGGCCGCCGCCAAGGACAAGAACATCGCCACGCGCCGTCAGGTGCTGCTCGGCGCCAACCAATATCCCAACTTCACGGAGGTCGCCGGCAAGGAGATCACCGCCGATGCCGTGACGCGTCCGACGGCCGAAGGCAACGTCCTCGTGCCCTACCGCGGCGCCATGGCCTTCGAGGAGATGCGCCTGCATGTCGACCGCTCGGGCAAGAGCCCCAAGGCCTTCATGCTCACCTGCGGCAACCTGGCCATGGCCCGCGCCCGCGCCCAGTTCTCGTGCAACTTCTTCGCCTGCGCCGGCATCCGCGTCATCGACAACACCTTCTTCAAGTCGGTTGAGGAGGGCGTCGAGGCGGCTCTCGCCTCGAAGGCCGAGATCGTGGTGGTCTGCTCGAGCGACGACGACTACGCCGAGGTGGCACCCAAGGTCAAGGAGCTGCTCGCCGGCCGCGCGATCCTCGTCGTTGCCGGAGCTCCCGCCTGCACGCCCGAGCTGGAGGCACAGGGCATCACGAACTTCATCAACGTGAAGTCGAACGTGCTCGAAACACTGAAGTTCTACCTTAAAGAGATGGGAATCTAATCATGAGAGCGAAATTTTCAGAACTGAGATACGATGCAGGCGCACAGAAGAGCTGCTGCGCCTCGAAAGGCTGCGGTGAGGTGGAACCGTGGCTCACGGCCGAGCGCATTCCCGTCAAGGGCACCTATACGGCCGAAGACCTCGAAGGCATGGAGCACCTGAACTATGCGGCAGGTATCGCCCCCTTCCTGCGCGGTCCCTACTCCACGATGTACGTCATGCGTCCGTGGACCATCCGCCAGTATGCCGGCTTCTCGACCGCCGAGGAGTCCAACGCCTTCTACCGCCGCAACCTGGCTGCCGGACAGAAGGGTCTGTCGGTGGCCTTCGACCTGGCAACGCACCGCGGCTACGACGCCGACCACCCGCGCGTGGTGGGCGACGTGGGCAAGGCCGGTGTCTCGATCTGCTCGGTCGAGGACATGAAGGTCCTCTTCAACGGCATTCCGCTCGACCGCATGTCGGTGTCGATGACCATGAACGGCGCCGTGCTGCCCATCCTGGCCTTCTACATCGTCACGGGTCTGGAGCAGGGCTGCACGCTCGACCAGCT
>OLSA01003869.1_pt1 | contig 10186 bp, 9 predicted proteins | sample 1672731 | NCBI WGS metagenome assembly OLSA01 (sample SAMEA3136718, study PRJEB25190) | human gut metagenome | biome: human gut; feature: human-associated habitat; material: faeces | place: Austria | collected 2013
AAATTACTTGAAAATAAATAAAACAAATATTATTATCTAGATAAACAAAGACAGATTGTTTAGTAAACGGAGGTGCAACATGAAAAAATTTACATTTATAGGAGCAGGATCTTTGGATTTTACAAAAGATCTTGTAAGAGACATTCTTACGTTCGAGGCATTTCGGGATGCGGAACTTATGTTGATGGACATTGATCCGAAACGTCTTGAATATGCGGTAAAAGGAGTACAGAAAATCGTAGATGCCGGAAAATATCCGGCAGTAGTAAAAGGAACGCAGGACCGGAAAGAAGCATTGAAAGATGCGGATGGCGTTCTGATCACGATTTTGCAGGGAGGTGTGGAAGTATGGCGTCATGATATCGAGATTCCGAAGAAATATAATGTAGATATTTGTGTAGGAGATACGCGTGGCCCGTCCGGTATTTTCCGTTTTTTGAGAACGGCTCCGGTGCTTCTCGATATTATAAGAGACTGTGAAGAGGTATGTCCGAACGCGGTAGTTCTCAATTATACGAATCCGATGGCAATGCTCGTAAGTTATCTGCAGTCGATGTCTGACATGAATATTACAGGATTATGTCACAGTGTTCAGGGAACGGCGGAAATGCTTGCAAAATGGATCGGAGCAGAAGAAAAGCAGGTTCGTTATACATGTGCAGGAATCAATCATCAGGCGTTTTATCTTGATTTTGAAGTGGATGGAAAAGATGCTTATCCGGATCTTTATAAAGCAATCGAAAGAGAAGAAGTGGCGGCTGAAGAACCTGTCAGAATCGAAATGTTCAAGAAGCTTGGATATTTTAATACAGAATCGTCGGGTCTTAATTCGGAATATGTGGCATGGTTTAGAAAACGTCCCGATCTGATCGAAAAATATTGTACTCACGGAACAGGATGGAATCCGGGAGCGTACGGATTTATATTGGATGAGTATTTAGGACGGGAAGATACATGGGAAAAGGAATATACGGACTGGCTTGAAAACGGAGAAGTCGATCTTGAAAGAGGAGAGGAATACGCTTCCAATATTTTCAACGCAGTGTTCGGCGATCACACACCTTACTTCTTTAACGGAAACCTGAAAAACCATGGTTATATTACAAATGTGAAACAAGGCGTATGTGTGGAAGTTCCGACAGTCGCAACAGAAGCGGGAATCGTTCCGATCAAACAGATCACGCTTCCGGATCATCTGGCAGTGCTTGTAAATAATTCGGCGCTGATCGAAGACCTTGCCGTGAAAGCTGCCATTGAAGGCGATCCGAACCTTGTATTCCAGGCTGTTTTGTATGATCCGCTTACAAGCGCGGTCTGCAGCATGGATGAAATCCTGAACATGGTTCAGGAGATGCTTGATAAAAATGCAGAGTATTTGAGTTACTTTAAGTCGTTAAAGATAAATATGGAGGTGCTTCATGAAAAAGAGAATCGTTAGTTTAATATTATGTGGGCTCATGGTATTTTCAGCGGCAGGATGTTCAGGCGGCGGAGAAAATAAAGCAGGAAAAGACGACGTTACACTGACAATGTGGACACATATCAATGAGCCGTGGAATGCGGCATATAAAGATGCGATCAAAGAGTTTGAATCGGAAAATGAAGGCGTTCGGATTAAACTTGAGACGTTCCCATATGATGAGTTTGAATCAAAAGTACAGACCGCTTTGATCGATGGTGAAGGCGGAGCGGATATTTATGAATTGTGGGGAGGCTGGGCATTAGATTTTACTCCTTACGGAACATTGATGGAACTGCCGGAGGAAATGGCAGAAAAAGTGAGAGAAGAAAATTACGAGCCGACATACGGAGCACTTGAGTATGAGGATAAAATGTATGGTATCCCGCTGGAATATAATATCGAGTACGGCGGAATGCTTGTGAACGATACATTGCTCAAGGCGAAGGGGCTTACTGTTCCGAAAACATGGGAAGAACTTCGTAAAACGGCAATCGAAGGAACAGAGCACGACGGCAATATTTTCCAGTGCAAAGGTTTTGATTTTGTGAACTGGGATTCTGTGCCATATTATTTCCTTGCCTTTATCCTTCAGCAGGATGCGGATTACATGACGGCGGACGGAAAATTCGACGTGACGACAGATGCGGCTAAGACAGCGTTTAATGAACTTGCGACAATGGTAACAGAAGATAAAGTTACAGATCTTGAAGGACTGACAGGCGGAGCGGATATGGAAGGTTATCAGCAGTTATATGCCGGACGCAACATGATCGTACCGCGCGGACCGTGGACGATCTCCGAAGGAGAACAGTCATTCGGATTAAAACTCGGCACGGATTTTGATTATGCAGCTATGCCGCAGTATGGAAACAATCAGAAATTTGCTTCGGAAAACGGATGGTCGCTGGCGGTAAGTTCCAGTTGTAAAGAACAGGAAATCGCTTTGAAATTCCTTGAATATCTGTATCAGGATGATGTTATGTTAGAGCATAACATACGCTGCACACAGATTCCGGCAAAGAAAAGTCTGGCTCAGAGCGAAGAGTACAAAAAAGAAGTTCCGTACGCGGACGTTCTTGTAGGAATTCTCGATCAGGGACAGTTTATCGGAAACTTTAACACGGATCGTCTGAAAGAAACAATCAACAATACGTTTGTTTCCTATTGTTCCGGGGAATACGGATCGTTGGACGAGGCGATGGAAGATATGAATACGAAACTGAATGGAATACTGGAATAAAATAAAAAGACTGCCGTAAAACGGCAGTCTGACTCACAAGGGGGTGCGTCATGAAAAATAAAAAATTTGTAGGGACGGTCATGGTACCGGCTATGCTGCATATGTTTGTATTTATCGTTATCCCGATCGTGATAGGTCTTGTGATTTCTTTCTTTAACTATAATCCACTCAGTTCAGACAATAAATTTATAGGACTGGAAAACTTTGTAAGGCTTGTTCAAGACGCGGATTTTCGTAAGGCGCTTTTAAATACGCTGTTATTCGTGCTCATCACGGTTACTTTGAATATCGGCATCGCGCTCGTTGTGGCGCAGATGATCTCATGGTTTAAATCAAATAAGGTGAGAAGTTTTTTCCGTATGGTATTTTTCCTGCCGTGTATTGCGCCTATGGTTGCAACATCCGTTGTATTTGCCCGTTCTATCTTCCCGACGACAACAGGATTTCTGAACGTGGCTCTGAACAAGATCGGGATCGACTCGATCAACTGGCTCGGAGATCCGAAAGTAGTGATGATCTCACTTATTATTTATACGATCTGGGTAGACGTCGGTTATAACGTGATCCTGTTTTCGGCAGGTATTGACGGAATTCCCTCTTATGTGTATGAGGCGGCAGATCTGGACGGAGCGAGCGAATGGGTAAAATTCCGCAAGATTACATGGCCTTTGCTCGGAAGAAGCTTTCAGTTTGTCATTGTACAGACGTTGATCTCACATTTTCAGATGTTTGCGCAGTTTGCAGTGCTCATTTTGAAAGACGGCCCTCAGAATTCAGGACTTGTTCTTTCAAGATATATTTACAAGATGGCGTTTGAGTATAAAGACATGGGATATGCATCGGCTGTGTCGCTTGTTCTCTTTGTCATTATTATGACACTGTCATTGATCGAGCAGAAGAAGAGCGCGGTAGACTGGGAGTATTAGGAGGCATATTATGAAAATGTTAAAAGACAAAAAGAACAGAAAACTAAGGATTATTTCATTCGTGATTTTGTTTTTGGCAGCGATCGTGTTTCTTGCGCCGTATTTTTGGATGCTTTCCAATTCCTTTAAATCTACGAAAGAGATTTTGCTGGAGCCTACGAATATGCTGCCGAAGCAGTTTACGCTTGACGGATATGTGAAAGTGATTACAGATTCGCCGTTTTTCAGATGGATGGGAAATTCGCTTTTTGTAACGGTTATTGATACGCTTGTCGTTTTGTTTACGAGCTCTTTGATCGGATTTGTGCTGTCGAAATATAAATTCAAACTGAACAAATTTTTGTTTTATGTAATATTGATCACAATGATGATGCCGACGGCGGCAATGATGATCCCGAACTTTTTGCTTATATCAAAACTGGGATGGTATGATAAGATCATTTCTCTTGTTGTGCCTACGTTTGTAAATGCATTTGGAATTTTCCTGTGCAAACAGTTTATCGACGATATGCCGAAGGAACTTTTCGAGTGTGCGATGCTTGATAATGCGGGGCCGTTTACGATCTATCGAAAGATCGTGCTTCCGGGAATCCGCCCGGCGCTCGGAAGTCTGACGATCTTTACCTTTTTAGGATTGTGGAATGATTACCAGACGCCGTTGATCTATTTGAACAGCTCGGAAAATATGACTCTGCCTCTTGCAATGTCGTATTTTTCAACTCAGCATTTATCGGATCTTTCGGCGACGATGGCTGCCGCTTCCCTTATTATGATTCCTGCGTCGATCGTATTTATTATATTCCAGAAGCAGTTCATCAAAGGAATTACGATGACCGGAATGAAATAACGAAAAATGTGGAAAAGAAAAAGTTAAAAAAGCAAGAAGTATAAAGATAAAATGTAAATGCTAAGAACATAAAAAGAGGAAAACATAAAAAAGAGAATCAGAAGGGGTGATTCTGTATGGAATTGGAAAAATTTGATCCTGTCTGCGCCGCAGTGCTGAAAAAAACAGAAATTGAAAAACCGGCATATCCGGTGATAGATTTCCATATGCATATGGGAAAAATGCTGTTGGGCGAATCGTATGAAACAAAGTATGACACGAAGGAATATGTCCGGGAACTGCAAGATGCCGGCGTTGTATGCGCTGTGAATATGGATGGATATTTCGGAAAAGATCTGGAAAAGATGCAAAAGAAACAAGAAGGATTCGAGGAAATGTTTTTTAATTTTATGCAGCTTGATTTTTCTGCGTATGATGATCCTGATTTTTGCGATAAAACGAAAAAGGTAATAGAAGATTCCTGTATGCGCGGATGCCGGGGGATCAAATTATGGAAAGATCTTTCGCTGTGGGAGCGGGATAAATACGGCAGGCCGATCCGTACAGATGATCCTCGTTTTGATATCATCTATGATACGGCGGCGAAACTGCACATTCCGGTGCTGATGCATGTAGCTGATCCGGCGGCGTTTTTTACTCCGAAAAGTGAAAAAAATGAACGATGGGAAGAGCTTGATGTCTGTCCGGAATGGGATTTTTCAGATCATGAAAAGTATATGAGTTTTGAAGAACTTATGGAAATGCAAGAGAATACGGTACGCAGTCATCCGGAAACGACGTTTGTGATCGCTCATGTCGGAAGTTACGCGGAGAATCTGGAATGGGTAAGCGGGCAGCTGGAAAAATATCCGAATATGTATATAGATGTTGCGGCCCGGCTGGCGGAGCTGGGAAGAGTTCCGTACAGTGCGAAGAAGTTTTTTGTGAAGCATCAGGATCGGATCTTGTTCGGTACGGATTGTACGCCGCTTGGTATGGGATATCATAAGATTTATTATCGTTTCTTCGAGACAAAAGACGAGTATTTTCCGTATCAGCCCGAAGGAGAACTTCCGGGACAGGGAAGATGGGCAATCTACGGAATCGGACTGGAAGATGAGATCTTGAAAAAGATATATTATAAAAATGCATGTAAAGTTCTTTCTCTTGATGAAAACCGCTTTGTAGGAGGTGTGAGATGAGACGGTATTTAAGCGTTGATTGTGGCGGAACAAAGACGGCGTTTCTTTTGTGCCGTGAAACGGGAGAGCTGGAAGCTGCGTGTACGTTAGGCCCCGGCAACTATATGGTGAACGGAATCGATCATGTGCTGTCAGTATTAAAAGACGGTATTTTGCAGATCTGCTGTCAGGCGGCAATCGCGCAAAGTGAGATCACTCACAGTTTTATAGCTATCGCAGGGTTTAAAGATATACCGGCGGATGTGCCGGTGCTTACCCGCCTTGTACGGGAAACGTTTCCGAGGATGTCGATCACTCTCGGGAACGATACGGAAAATGCACTGGCAGGATCTCTTCTCGGAAAACAGGGAATCCATGTGATCGCCGGAACGGGATCGATCGGGCTTGGATTTGACAAGGACAGTTACTATGTGCGAAGCGGCGGATGGCATCATCTTTTCGGAGGGGATGAAGGAAGCGGTTATTGGATCGGATGTCAGTTGATCCGGCATTTTACAATGCAGGCGGACGGAAGAGAAGAAAAAACGATGATGTTTGATTATATTTTGGAAAAATACGGTCTTGCGTGTCCTGAAGAGATATTAAGGCTCGTTATTAATGAGTGGAAGGGAGAACGGGATAAGATCGCATCTATGTCAAAAGATGCATATGAACTTGCGGAACAGGGCGATTCTGCGGCGGCAGGCATTTTTAAAAGCGCGGCGCGCGAACTTGCGAAGATCGTAAAAGGCGTGTACAGAAACGGGAATTTTGATATACCGGTTTATGTGTCTTATTCCGGAGGTGTGTTCAAAGCGATGAAGTATATAAAAGAAACGCTGGAAGAAGAGCTGCGGGACGTATCGTGCGTTTTCACAGAGCCGTGTCTGCTCCCGTCGGCAGGCGGGATTATACTGGCGTGCAGAGCTGCGGGAAACGAAGTGAGTGAACAGATGATAGAAAATCTGCGTACGGCACAGCATATGCGGGTATAAAATTGATATGAAAAAATGAAAGAAAAGTATAAAAAATATATTGGAAATAAAGCCTTTTATATGATGGTCATGGCGATCGCCGTTCCGATCATGATCCAGAACGGACTTACAAATTTTGTGAACCTTTTGGACAATATTATGGTTGGAAGACTGGGAACAGAAGAGATGTCGGGTGTTTCGATCGTCAATCAGATCATATTTGTGTATAATTTATGTATTTTCGGCGGAACAGCAGGTGTGGGAATCTTTACCGCCCAATATTTCGGACAAAAAAATGATGAAGGGATACGCAGTACATTCCGATATAAGATTTGGTTGGCGCTGATAATTACTGTCGGCGCCGCTTTTCTTCTTCTGTTTTTCGGAAAGCAGCTGATTCTTTTGTATCTGATGGGAGAAAACGGAGGAAATGAAAAGCTGGCGCTGGAATATGGGATGACGTATCTTCGGATTATCTTATTGGATCTTCCGGCGTTTATGATCCTGCAGGTTTATGCCAGTACGATGCGTGAGTGCGGGGAAACAGTAGTGCCGATGAAGGCGGGAGCTGCGGCTGTGGCGGTCAATCTTATTTTCAATTATCTGCTGATATACGGAAAGTTCGGATTCCCCCGGCTGGGGGTGGCGGGAGCGGCTGTGGCAACGGTGCTTTCGCGTTATACGGAAACGGCGATCGTCGTAATATGGGCGCATACCCATGAGAAAGAAAATACATATATGACAGGACTTTATAAAACGTTGTCCGTGCCCCGGGATCATGTAAAAAAATATTTTATAAAGGGAACGCCGCTTTTGCTGAACGAAGCGTTATGGTCTTTCGGTATGGCGGTTTTGGCACAAAACTATTCTGTGCGCGGGCTGACGGTGATCGCGGCGATGAACATAGCGAATACGATCAATAACTTATTCAGCGTTGTGTTTGCGGCGATGGGAGAATCCGTGGCGATCATAGTCGGGCAGGCGCTTGGCTTCGGAGATATGAAAAGAGCGAGAGAGATCGACAATAAGATGATTGTATCCTGCGTTCTTATCAGTTTCGCAGTATCGGTTTTTATGTTTCTTTTCGCGCCGTTTTTCCCCCGGATTTATAATACGACGGAAGCTGTGCGAAAGGCGGCTATGGGACTTGTTTTGGCACAGGCGGTGTTTATTCCCCAGAATGCATTTCTCAACGCCGCTTATTTTACCCTTCGGGCAGGCGGGAAAACAGGTGTCACTTTTTTCTTTGACTGTGTATTCTTATGGTGCGTCAACATTCCGATCGTTTTTGTTTTATGCCGATATACCGGACTTGCCCCGTGGGCGGTCTACAGTGCGATGCAGATCGGGGAATGGCTGAAGTGTATTGCGGGCGCGGTAATGGTGAAAAAGGGAGTGTGGCTTGAGAACCTGACCGGTAAAGGGGAAGATGAAAAATATCTTCTGCGGGAAAATGAAGAAAAGCATTGACATTTCCGAGTGTACATTGTAAAGTCTTGTTTGTAACAAAACAGTTTAATAAAAATACTTTCTCTTATTCAGAGCAGTGGAGATACAAAGGATCTGAGAAGCTGCGGCAACCCCTGAACAGGAAGGTGCCAACCTGAGCGAGTGATCGAACAATAAGAGGATTGTTGTGATAGAGAGACAGTCCGCTTTTACGGGCTGTTTTTATTTGCGGCGGCGAGTCAAAGTCCGGGTCATCCGGGGATCTTGACGACTGCTTATGATCCGAAGCAGTCTGCCGCAGGCAGATATCTTTCTTGATCGTAAAGAAATAGAGAAAGTGAACGAAAGGAGAATGGTTATGGAGAGAGAAAAGATTTTATTTACTTCCGAGTCGGTTACGGAAGGACATCCGGACAAGATGTGCGATCAGATTTCGGACGCTATTTTGGATGAACTTATGAAGCAGGATCCGATGAGCCGTGTCGCATGTGAGACATGCTGTACGACAGGCGTCGTTATGGTGATGGGAGAGATCACGACGAAAGCTTATGTAGATATTCCGAAGATCGTACGTGACACGGTTCGTGAAATCGGCTATACAAGAGGAAAATACGGATTTGACGCCGATACATGCGGCGTGATCACAACGATTGACGAACAGTCGTCCGATATTGCGATGGGAGTGGATAAAGCGCTCGAAGCAAAAGAAAATAAAATGTCAGAAGACGATATTGAAGCCATCGGAGCAGGAGATCAGGGAATGATGTTCGGTTATGCGTCTGATGAAACAGAAGAATATATGCCGTATCCGGCGGCGATGGCGCATAAGCTTGCGCGCCGTCTGACAGAAGTAAGAAAGAACGGAACACTGCCGTATCTTCGCCCGGACGGGAAAACACAGGTAACTGTGGAATATGATGAAAACGGCGTTCCAAAGCGTTTGGATGCGGTTGTGCTTTCTACACAGCACGATCCTGAAGTGACGCAGGAGCGGATTCATGAAGATATTAAGAAATATGTATTCGATGAAGTGATTCCGGCAAATATGACAGATGATGAAACAAAGTTTTTCATTAATCCGACAGGACGTTTTGTGATCGGAGGACCTCATGGAGACAGCGGTTTGACAGGACGTAAAATCATTGTTGATACTTACGGAGGAATGGCGCGTCACGGCGGCGGAGCTTTCTCGGGAAAAGATTGTACAAAAGTGGATCGTTCCGCGGCATATGCGGCGCGTTATGCGGCGAAAAATGTTGTTGCGGCAGGTCTTGCGAGACGATGCGAGATCCAGCTTTCTTATGCCATCGGCGTAGCGCAGCCGACGTCGGTATCCGTAGATACGTTCGGCACAGGGAAGGTTTCGGATACAAAGCTTGTGGAGATCATCCGTGAGAACTTTGATTTCCGTCCGGCAGGAATCATCAAGATGCTGGATCTGAGAAGACCGATCTACAAACAGACAGCAGCTTACGGACACTTTGGACGCAACGATCTGGATCTGCCATGGGAAAAACTGGACAAGGTGGATGCACTGAAAAAATATCTGTAATCTGACTGAGGCAGACAGAATTATGTGTGGAGAAATGAAAACGGAAAACAGCAATCAGAAACAATGTATCAAAATGGTAGGGAATATAGGGATTCTGTATGAGGATCCCTATATTCTCGTATGTCGCAAACCGGCAGGAGTTCCGGTTCAGAGTGCAAATGCCAGAGTCAAAGATATGGTCAGCATTCTGAAACTGTATCTGCTGGAAGAGTCCGGGAAACCGGGAGAGCCATATCTTGGAGTTGTGCATCGCTTAGATCAGCCGGTCCAGGGGCGTGATTGTATTTGCCAAGACAAAACAGGCAGCAGCGAATTTAAGCAGTCAGATCGCAGACCGGAAGGGCAGCGGTCAGGTCGTGAAACGATATTGTGCAGTTGTGCGTAGAAATGCCGATGTATACAAAGAAACAGAAACAGCAGCAGAATATCAGGAACTGACGGATTATCTTCAGAGAGACCGCAGGACAAACACTTCTTATATTGTGCCAAAGGGAACGAAAGGTGCAAAAGAAAGCAAACTGCGTTATGCGATCCTGGAAGAAACAGAGGATCTCAGCCTGGTAGATATCGAACTTC
>OLSA01003870.1_pt1 | contig 10185 bp, 8 predicted proteins | sample 1672731 | NCBI WGS metagenome assembly OLSA01 (sample SAMEA3136718, study PRJEB25190) | human gut metagenome | biome: human gut; feature: human-associated habitat; material: faeces | place: Austria | collected 2013
AAAGACTCAATATCGCATCCCCACAAAAGAGCAGAGAGTACGGTATATGCGCGATGTTTCTTTTCGCAAAAGTAAGAACTGTTGATTCCTACTTGTTTGGCAAGAGTTGCTTCATCGGTTCCGTTCGGGCCATACTTCTCATTGACGACGAGCATCAGCACATCGTAGAGTTTCGAGTCACCGTCCGGGAACTGTTTCAGCAGCTCGATTGCGCCGCCAATCAACTTTGCATACTGCAAAAGAATCTGTGCCTGAGCATAGCGTGCATCCGATTTATGGTCAGATGCATCCAACTGATTGCCAGCAGTTGCAATCAAGCGCAGGGTACTGTTTCCGTCAACGCTTGACGGATGCGTGATACGGGAATATTCACGAAGCAGTACCTCTGTGTTGTGATAGAGATAAGCAGCTTCAGCGCCCTGGACAACTCCCTCATTGGGAGCCAACTGGAGAACCAGTTCCCTGATGGCTTCGCCGCCGACTTTCGCAATATTTTCGATGATTCCATCAAAGTTATTCCGAATCATAACGGCAGATACCGGGTCGCTGTCCAAAATAGAGCCACGAAGCATTGCCATTGCCAGTGAAATGCGGGCTGGCTTGCAAGGCTGAGCACTCCGGAACACCGCCCGATTCATTGCATCATCAACTGCATCCACCAGCTGTTGGCATCTCGCAAAGAAAAGTTTACGCATTTCCAGATGTAAACGAGGCTTTACGTAACCTGTGCTGTTTTCCAACAGTGACTGAATCTCCGAGATGTTACGGACTGAACCGTCCGTATCCATATCATGGAGCTGTTCAATCATAGCATCGATATCTCGTGCTTTGAGAATCCAGTTCAATGCCGGATAGCACATCAAGGCAATGACAACGAATTTTTCGTCGGTTCCTTTTTGCGCCATCCGGTTCGCGCATCGGGCAAACACCCTATTGCGGTTCGTGCCGTTGTTGTAGGCAATAAAAGTTCGATTGATGTTCACAACAATTCCCTCCGAGGACAGGATGGAACTCAAGAAAGCTTTCAGTTCAGCATCCGAATCCACAATCAGATTATTTTCCAGTGCCATCATTCATTTTCCCCCTCTCCCCTGTTTTCCTCAAAACATTCAAAAGCTCAGCTCTCGCATCGCTTTTGATGGTTTCACCAAGCATTGTATTTTCAGACATGTGCAAATCATAATGATTTTCTTTGCAAAGATTGAAGATTTTCTGGCATGCTCGGAAACTATGTACTGGTAAATCGGACCCAAACCGAATATTTCGTTCAAAATTCTCGTAATTCTCAATGCTTCTTGCACAGGAAGTATAGACAAAAACAGAAGCCCCATCTTCAAATCTCAGGTTCTCGCCGACCGCTCCATTAAGGACGTCATACAATTCTTTCAAAAAGCCATCACCCATAGCTTTGTTATTGGCTCCGTTCTGAATACGATGGTGGACCACGATATCGCCGGTGATGGGCACTTCGCTTCTCGTGATGCTTGTTGTCTCGTCCGGGATTCTTGCCTGTTCAATGTATACAACGATAGGTCTTTTACTTGATATCATAAACGCACTTCCTCGACTCAAATGATTGTTATTATTTCAGGTTTCGTTGTCGCCATGATTTGTCTTCGATGTTCAGGCTTAGCTCAAAGCATTGTTCCTCGCTATCTTTAACAGGATACTACCTCAAATGATAGCCAATTCGCACAGACGCGCAAGAATACTTTTTAATGTCCCGGACACTATATCTTGTATCATATTTGCATTATACCACAATATATAGTGGTTTGCAATAGAAAAATGCATATCTGACCACAATATATAGTGTGCATCCAAATTTTGAGCACATTATATGTACAACTTGTTGTCTAGCAGAATTCTGAACGTTGCAATATGATGGACAGCGGTCGCAAAACTGTTGATACTATTGAATTAAATTGCGTTTCATACAACTTTGTGATATACTGTATATAGGGGTATGCTCCCATGAAATACTGTCAGGAGGTGCATGAGTTTGACAAATCAAGATATAGACATTTCCATGGATAACGTTGTTCAATATGCAAATCAAATTCGGATGCCGCTTGATTCGTGGAACAAAGAAACTCAGAAACAGATATTGTCTGTAATGGAAGCTCAGAGAATAGCGTCAGGGCTAAATGTTACGACATTCTACAACACGCTTCTAGGCTCTACATGCTCTTATAAAACCATCCAGCACATTCGGGAAGGCACAAAGCAGATGCCGCTCGAGTTGGTGTTGGCGTTTTGCTATGTTTTCCACTATGACATTTCAGAACTCATCAACATTCAGAGTGAAAAAAACAAAGCAGAGAGATTCGCCGATTACATGCAAATTGGTGCATCCATCGAAGCTCTCGGCCCACATATCATTTATAACGCTGCCGCAGATATCGCCAATCTTAATCAAGAAGGCCCTTCCTCTGCTATGGTAAGACGCCGCTGCTCGCAAGTTCTCACCGCTTTTGCGCAGAATCTTCAGAACGAGGAAAAAGCCAAAGAAGAGCAAAGCAAGTAATTCGACAAACAAAAAGAGCCCCGTACAATCCAGTTTATCTGGTGTACGAGGCTCTTTATTTTTAATGGGTATTTATTATTTTTGGTGGGATTCCTTACGGAAATTGGTGGTCAACTAATTCATGTAAATACAATCCCTTCGTTTTTGACAACAAATTTACATTTACCAGATGAATACGAGTTGCCGTTTGTGTCGTAATATCCATCTGCTTTACCGTTGTGTGAACCGCTGGTTCCTTGCATCACATGAGTATGCTTGCCAACAAGAAACACACAGCCGGGAAAGTTGCGTTTTGGATTTCGGTATTCCGGATGATGTTCTTTTACCTTGAGTTTGCAAACATCATTAGGTTGGCGTTGACGGAACTCTTCCAAACTGTCGGTGGTCTGTTTAATGGCTTTATGCCGATTTGTAGCAACTGACTTGCCATTGAGCGTGTACACGCGGCCCATATTTTCTTTGTGCAGTGCTCTTCTATCATGACGGCGGAACTGCTTTAATTCGTATGGCACATGGTTGTTTATATTGTTATCGCAAGCATCATTCGGTAAAACGGAACCAGCAATACAATAAGCATCAAGCCAGTGGTCTTTACTAACGCCGTGCGCTGCACGATAGTCGTAGGTACTTTTGCCATTGGTCGCAAAGAAATGTTTCGGGAAAAGAGAACTCAACTCTTTCGTCAGTGCCGGTATGATTTGATTCAATACACTTAGCGCACCGTATCTTTTATTGAGCCCTGTTTTCTTTTTGGCGAGTTTCTTTTGCCATGAGGTATCCTTATGTACAAGGTCGTGATGTTTTGTGCATAAGCCAACGATGTTTCCAATAGTATTGCTGCCGTTTTCGGATTGTGGAACCACATGATGGTAATGGTCAATCGTGTTTTTGCAAAACAGGCAATGGTGCTCCTGCATTTCAGAGACAGCTTCTTCAAGACTTGCTTTTTGATAGAGCGGGCCTTGTTGATATTGCCATTTCTGAACATTAGGGTTATCCAGCCGCATAAACGCAAATTTGTTGATTTCAAGTACAACATCACTGATAGGAAGAAATTTCTGAATTTTCTTCACCAAGTTAATGTGTGTCTGCAGCAACTGATTTGCGGTAGGTGTAAGCCAGCCTTCTGGTCTTGTGCGATTGCTAAACTTCGCTTCTTTGTTCTTGATGCCGATGCAAAGGACTTCTTTCTCGCAACCCGGAAGATGGCGTTTGATGACACCAATCTCATTTGCACGTTTGCTAACACTGCCATTTTGAGCAGTGGCTTGCTTTACGCACTTTTTAGAAATGGTGCCATTTGCTTTGGCTCTCCGTTGACGGCGGCATCGTCTGCCGTTGGTGCGTCTTGCACGACGAGCTTTTTTGCGTCCTTGCATCAGTTTCGGAATTTCCTTGTTACGGGTTTCTAAATGCGCAGTAAAGACTGCTGTGCCGTCCGTTTTAACAACAGCAACACCGATATTGGTTCTACCGGGGTCAATGCCTAAGTAGAGAGGCTGCACCAAATTATCTGTCTCATACAGTAACTGAATGGTAAATGGGTTTGTTCTAACGACTCGCGCCTTTTGCTCTTTAAGCAGATGACGCACATGTCCACCGCGAGTCGTAGGCATCAAAGGTTTACCGTCTTTGTTAAGCACATATACAGTGGACATATACGTCACCTTCTTTACGATAAGTCTCTCCTGCCGAAGCAGGAGGTTGTGTTTCCCTTGGCTGGGTGTTTGCTACGAGTGGCATTGCACGAGGCAATATCACTCTTGCGGAGCTATCAACTGGGAAAATCGACAGGCGCAACAAACATCCAAATGCCTGTGATACATACAAAATCAAGTGATTTTATTCAAACCACCAAATTTCGTAAATACCCGTGTTTGATATCTGTCGTACAAATCTGATTGTACGAGCCTCGCACATCAGGTCAAGCCATGTCGGCAGCTACGCATCCTGGCACCTACGGTTTCTGCGGGCAAAAGGATGCAGCTACGCAAACAAAAAAGACCCCGCCCGCATTTTACTGCGAGCAGGGTTTGCTTTTGCACTGTTGTGTTTAGCCTTCAAGGTCGAAGGCGTAGCTGCCCTCTTTCATTGCAACAAGGCCCTTAAACGTCTGGCACTCGGCGTCGTCCAGGAATGCCTTGATGGTCAGGCTGGTATCCTCGTTATCCAGCCATTCGGGACGCATACGGACAACGAGGTCGTGCAGCTCTCCAACGACATAGGCCATCAGGTCATGGTCGCCCAGGGCCTCACCGATTGCCTTATCATCGTATTCAACGGGAAAGCTGATGGAAGCGGCAAGACCGTCAAGTTCGTCATCGTCTTTGGGACGGATTACAGTGGCTTCAAGTTTCAAAAATTGGTGACCACGATGTCGCACGCATCCAGCAAATCGAGACACTCCCGATTGCGGAAATCGCCGTTGCCTTCCAGCGGAGCCTTGACTCCGACTTCCACATTGTTGTCATCCCCGCCCTCGTACTCCATCTTGTAGGTTGGCTCTGTACGGTCATAATGTGTGGAAATCAGCTTCTTTAAGCCGAGTTCAGCGAAGTTCAGGTGAAAATACCGCCAAAAAGCAGACCATGTCGGGTCATCACAATTGCAGAGTACAACCTTGCCTGCGAAATGCTTTTTGTAGTGCCGCAATTCCTCTGCGACGTCCTCGATTCTGGTATAGAACTCATCATTCTTCGCGTCCTTCGCCTTATGAAGGTTATCGTTCTTTGCCATCTCCGTATCCTCCAAAAAACAAAACCCCCGATGCCAAAACATCGGAGGTGTAAAAATCAATTATTTATCGTTCAGAATCTCCAGCAACTCATCGAGGATGCCGATATAGTTGTCGTCATTGATATACTGGATGGTGTTAATCATGGTCGTTTTCAGTGCATTGATAGGTTCTCCGCGCATTGAACCGGAAGTATCGACAACGAACAAAGCTATTTCTTAGTCTGTGCGGGTGTATCCGTGGCCAGCTAACCATTTATGTACTTCATTCGTGACGTCCAATGTATCGATGGAATAGCTGTTAACTCCCAGTTTGCCATCGGAAAGATTCATGCCGATATTATAAATGAGCTTGTGGCCTTTCATTTTGCCGATGGTCGTTGTGCTTCCTGCGGCGAATGTTTTGACTCCGACGCCGAGTTCCGAGTTATTCTTGTAGTCCAGCTCTTTGTAAGTAAAATTGTCTTGTACAAGAATCAGTTTTTTGAAAATCTGATGACTCTGCAAGATGCCATTATGAATGGAAAGGCAGTTTTGCCAATCGGCTTCAAAATCAATCCAGTTCCCGAATGTGGAAGCTGTCAATGGAGCATTAGGACTCTGGTTGATAGCCGCTGCCTCTTGAAGCAGCAGTTTCTTAGGTGTTTTGTATTCCGCTACCGGATAGTTAATTTCGCCCTTGCACAGTATTTTCGCAAATGCTTTGACGGCAAGCTTACCAAAGATAACGCAGAAGCATCCGCAGAAACCAAAAAATGCGCCAAGCAGATAGAATACAAGTGTTGCTGTATGGATGCTTTCGGGGTCGTATCTCTGCGCTAATGCCTCCGAAATAACAAGGCCAATTGGAATCAGCAGCAAGATAATGCCGAAAATTATAAAGGCGATTCCCATTGTTACCCACATCCGACCCGTACCTGCCGGGGTCGCATATTTCAGTGCTCTTTTCCGTTCTTTCTCAGACGGAATCATCTTATCCTTTTTGGCTGCCATGATTTCCTCCTCCTTTTAATCGTGAAATCTGTTGTTGATTTTCTGAATCAGCCAAAGCTGAGCTGCTCCGAGTCAGTTGAAAAGAAAGCCGCCTTTTTCTTTGCCTGCTCTTTTGCACTCTTACTCATCGGTTTCTTCGTGCCGTCCAGATGATGCTTGCTCTTGTACGAATAGCCTTTCCAGGCAGCCTGATAGGAAAGGTAGCCATATCCGTTAGCATTGTCCAGGACCTTATCAGTTGCGGTCTCGACCACAACATAACGGGGCTGGTTGGGCTTTGAGAGTTCATCGCTTTTCACGACACGATAGCTCTTCTTCTCATCTGCACCGTACTTGGAGAACGGCAATGTAGATTCCTTTTGGGGTTTGGCTTTTGCCTTGGTATTTTCGGTATTTCCCTCGACGGAATCCACCAGTTCAGAGTCAAAGAACGCCTCATCAAGCGGTACGTTGGGGCTGTTCTGCTTCTTTGCTTCTTCGATTTTCTGATACATGGCATCTTCGGCACGGCGCATTTTCCAGACCTTGATGAGGGCTTTTTCCGGGAACGTGATGGTCAGTCCCTTTTCCGCCAGCATCTTTCGGACAGCAGGCGTAGCGAAAGACTTGTATTTTGCATACGGTCCTTCTTTGTGCTGCTCGATTTCATGGCTTACCTGAGTCATGTATTCCTCAAACGCCTTGTTCTGGTCGAGCCAGAACTCGACTTCGGAATAAGGAGAATCATGGTCCACGGTTTTTTGAAGTTCGCAACTCTTCGCATAAGCAAGACAAGCGTCTTTCACATCGGCAAAACCAAGCCCAAAATTATCGTTCAGAGTGTTTCGGCGTGCTCCATCCATCACGAAATAACGGCTTCCTTGCTTGATGATGGCGATACCGTCGCCGGAAGTGATGGCGGTGGGGTCTTCCGCATATCCGTCGTCAGTCCAGCGGTCGATAATCGATGCCGTATCCTGTACAAAGCCTTTTCGGCAGGTGTAATAATCCGCGCCGTTGTAAGCTCGTTTCGTGATGCACTTGGTAATTGCGTCAATCAGAGCGTCCTTATCCTTGATTTTTACGCTGTACATCAGGTTACTTTTCACGTTCCAGACAACGCCATATGGAAGACCCAGCGCAATCATAGAACACGCACACTGCAGAAAATGCTTGTGTGCCAGACTGCTGATGAACTTGATGCAGTAGACGGTGCTGTTCTTTACGACATCCGCAAGGCCCGAGGCATAAATCACTTTATGGTCATTAGTATGGATGTCGATATCTCCGCGTGCCTGAACATACTCATCGGGAGTGAACACGGTGCCAAGCCGCATACTGAGCGACATTTTGGCTTTTGCGTTCACAAAAGGAGGCTTGACCTGTTTTACATACCGGCACTGATTCGTTTCGAGTGCTGTGAGCAGTAGAACCTTATCCTCGACCGTTGCGCCCTTCTTGATTTTCAAATACTGCATGTCTTTATGCAGGTCCATGTAATACGCAAGTGCGTCATCTATATCGTAGGAATTAAAGAATCCTGCCTGCATGTAGATGCTGATGCAGGGAGACAAATCAATCATTGCATCTGCCGTCTGGATATCAATGGTCGTGGTATCATTACGTTCAATCGGTGTGACTTCCAACAGTTTATAGCAGGCATCTACATCCTCGATGAATTTATGGTCAAACATCTCAGAGAATGCGAACGGATGCGGAAATCCGCGAAGAGTTTCAGTTGGGGTCATCAGAGATTTATCACTCAACGGATGGTCTGAGTTTACGAAGATAATCCGCTGCTTTCCTCGGCTTGCTGCGACACAAAACAGATTCCGAAGAATCTCATATCGTGCCATCGGTTTGCTTGTGCGAGACGACCAGTATTCTTCCGTGAAATCAAACACAACGCAGATAGGCCGCTCCATACCTTTGCTGCCGTCAAAAGTTGTGAAGATACCAACATCCGAGGAGGGTGCTACCGCCTTATTCCCATCATTGTCTGCGATACTTGCATAGACATGATGCTTGTCATAGAGGTTCCCCGGTCGATTCTCTAAGTCATTGAGCACCTTCGTCATGGCTCCAATTCGAGCACCCAGGCAAAGGACATTTTTGGGGTTCTGCTTATTCAGGAACTCTGTCACTTCATCGACCGACATCTGTTCCACGATACAGGAGCTATTTACGCCGTTGATGGTCTTGCCCCAGATATTGCCGAGTCGTTCTGCCAAGTCATGAGAAATACGGAAGCATTTCGTGAAAACCACCTGTTCATGGCGGCCGAGAAAATCCTGCATGAACTCCCAGACATCCAGCGCTGTATCATCGTAGATTTTCTGCTTCATATCGCCCACTGCGACGATTTGAAGGCCCGGATTCTTAGAACGGATATATTTGAGCAGTTCTGCAATCTCGTCATTGATATCCTGATACTCGTCAATGATAAGAGTATCAATTGGCGGAATCGGAATTTTCTTTTCCAATACCATGGCAAGCTGTTCGCCTTGTCCGCAATTCCGGATTCCCTTTTTGTTCAGCAGCAGGCTTGCAAATCCGTGATAGTTCTGGACCAAGACATTATGATTTTTGATTTTGTCTTTGGCGTCAAGTTTGAGTAATCGGTTATAGGTCAAGTACAGGATACGCCGTTCTGGAGGGTACGCATCACAGAGCACGTTGATGGTCGATGTTTTTCCGCTGCCAATGCAGGCATCACATAATACGTTTTTGCCCGACAATGCCAAATGTACGAATTCCTGTTGTTCGCTTGACAAGTTGTTCAGTGTCATAGCAAAATTCGGACTTCCAACTTTTCACGGGTTGCCCCGTTACTCAGTATGGATTTCTGCTTCATAGAGCGAGCTTACCGCAAGCCGCAGCTCTTGATAGAGGCTCGCTCTCCACAGACTTTTTGGCTTAGCGCCGGGATTCGGTCGTCCTGACCGTACCGTTGTCTGTGTTTTATGAAACGGCTGGCATAGCCAGCATGTCCATTCCTTTCTTTAGAATGTTTTCTGCTGCATTTTTATCCCTATCGTGTGATGTGTTACATTTCGGACAGACCCAATGCCGAACATTGAGGTTTTTTACCTCTTTGTTTTGGTAGCCGCAGCAAGAGCAGGTCTGGCTGCTTGGATAGAAGGTTGGTATTTTTACAACTACTCTTCCTGCCCAACTGGATTTATAATCAAGTTGTCGGAAGAACTCTCCCCAAGAAACATCGGAAATACTTTTAGCAAGGTTATGATTGCGAACCATACCATTTACATTGAGGTCTTCTACACAGATGATTTGGTTTTCTTTCACCAGTGTAGATGACAACTTGTGTAGGGCATCTTTTCGCTTATTGGTCACTTTTTCGTGGCAGCAAGCCACCTTGATACGTTGCTTCTCCCAGTTGGCAGAACCTTTCTTTTTGCGTGACAGCTTTTTCTGCTCACGCTTTAGTTTAGCTTCCGCTTTCTGAAGATATTTATTGTTTGGATATTCTTTTCCATTGCTGTCAACAGCAAAAAGATTTGATGCCAACATCTAAACCGATGACGGTATCTTTAACCGGAAGCGGCATTACTTCTACTTCGCAAAGAATACTTACATAGTATTTGCCGCTTGCTGAGCGACGGATTGTTGCCTTACAGATGCGTCCCTCAATGTTGCGACTCTTACGATAACGCATCTTCCCAAGTGTCGGAAGCTGAATGTACTTATCGTCAACTTTAATGCTTTTTGCTTTTGTAGTTGTATAGCTTTCTTCTCCCCGTTTTCGTTTGAATTGGGGGAACCCTTTACCGTCTTCGAAAAAGCCTTTATAGGCATTATTTAACTGACGACAGCTATATTTGAGTGCTTGACTATCTACTTCAGCAAGCCAAGGAAGATAAGTTTTCATCTGAGGAAGCAGATTTTGTGTATCAATATAGCTCATACTTTCACCGCGCCGTTGATAAGCTTTT
>OLSA01003874.1_pt1 | contig 10179 bp, 8 predicted proteins | sample 1672731 | NCBI WGS metagenome assembly OLSA01 (sample SAMEA3136718, study PRJEB25190) | human gut metagenome | biome: human gut; feature: human-associated habitat; material: faeces | place: Austria | collected 2013
TCTAATGCATTTTGCACTGCACTTTCTATTGTCTCGCCACAGGTAATACACCCTGGCAAATCTGGATATGAAACTACAAATCCACCTTCCTCTTCATCCTCTACAATTTCCATTCGATAAGGCATTTTCATATATTCATTCAGCGTTTTCATCTTTCCTCGTCTCACTTTCTACTATCTGTCTTACCATTTCTACATATACTTTTTTGATCGGTTCATGCTTTGGTATTGTAACTGGCATACAGCCACACTTTCTGAATGTATAATGACTGCTTCCTCCCTTGGGCGAATTCATTTCATCACCATAGCTTTCCAACACTTTCCGCAGTTCATCAAACCGGATGTCTTTTGATAAATTACATATCTGCATTATCAGTTTATCCCATTTTGACATTATTTATCTCTCCTTTTATTATGAATGGTGTCATATATGGTGTCAAGCTATTATGGCATATGCGCAGAAATTAACTAAAATGCCGTAAAACCAATATCTTTCATGGTTTTACGGCATTCTTATTTATCGTATTTACTTATACTGTCCTATCCCCATCAAAGAATTCCTGTCCGGTCGGGTATGTATAGGAATCTCCGATTTCATGGAGAAGGACGACTTTTAATTTATTATTCAGTGTTTTTTTATCCAGCTTGATTGCTTCGGTAAGCTGTGGGAGTGGGACATCGGCTTTTACCGGAAGTTTATAAGCTTCCAGGACTTTCCGGATGTGCTCGGCTTCGCCTTTTTTGGTGAGTCCTTTCTCTTCAGCAATCTTTGTGATCTGGTACATTCCGATGGCTACGGCTTCACCGTGGCTTTCTCTTTCATAGTGGAAGTGCTGCTCAATGGTGTGGGCAAGGGTATGTCCGAAGTTCAGGAGAATCCTCTCTCCGGTATCAAACTCGTCTTCTTCCACAACGCGGCGTTTGATATCGACACAGGTTGCGATCACATCGGTTAAATGCTCTTTCAGATTCTCATAGCATCCACATTTTTCCAGAAGATCAAAAAGCTTGCGGTCTTTGATGCATCCGTATTTGATAACCTCCCCCATGCCATCCGTCACGTAACGATCCGGCAAGGTTTCCAGCACATCCGGATCGATCAGTACCATCTTCGGCTGATAAAAAGCACCTACCAGGTTCTTACCCTGCGGAAGATCGACTGCAACTTTTCCACCAACAGAAGAATCTACCTGTGCAAGAATGGAAGTTGGAATCTGTACGAACTTGATTCCTCTAAGAAAGGTCGCTGCCACAAATCCGGCAAGGTCTCCTACCACTCCACCGCCAAGTGCAACGATCAGGTCTGTTCTGGAAATCTTTGCTTCCAGAAGAGAACTGTATACCCCCGGAAGGGTTTCGAATGCTTTTGACGGTTCTCCATGTGGAATCACGGTTTCCGCACACTCATATTTTTCAGAAAGATTTTTCTTAAGCGCTTCTCCGTAATAAGAATAAACTCTGTCATCGGAAATGATCATGATCTTTGATCCCTGATACACTTCCGCTATTCTTTCTGCTGCTTCTTTCAGAATTCCTCTTTCAATATAGATCGGATAGCTGTGTTTCTTTAAATCTACCGTCATTTTCATCGTTTTGTTCCTCCCAGGCTGCTGTTTTTTACATTTCTTTACCGACTGCTTTTGCGATTCCGGTAATCTCTTTTAACAGTGTATCATATTTTTCCGGTTTCAGCGACTGTGCTCCGTCACAAAGTGCCGTTTCCGGACTGTTATGTACTTCGATGATCAGCCCGTCCGCTCCTGCCGCAACTGATGCTTTTGCCATCGGATCAACCAGCCACCATTTTCCTCCTGCGTGGCTCGGGTCTACAACTACCGGAAGATGGCTGAGTTTTCTTACTACCGGAATAGACTGAAGATCCAGTGTATTTCTGGTATAAGTCTCGAAGGTACGGATTCCTCTTTCGCAGAGGATAACATTTGGATTTCCGGATGCCATAATGTATTCTGCTGACATCATCCATTCTTCGTAAGTTGCATTAAGTCCTCTCTTCAAAAGGATCGGTCTCTTTGTCTGTCCGAGCTGTTTTAACAGGTCATAGTTCTGCATGTTACGTGCACCGATCTGGATCAGGTCTACCTTTTCATCGAAGATTTCCAGATATTCCGGTGACATCAGCTCTGTTACGATCGGAAGCCCTGTCTCTTCTCTTGCTGCACATAAGATTTCCAGACCTTCAAGACCCAGTCCCTGGAATGAATATGGGCTTGTTCTCGGCTTGAATGCACCACCACGGAGCATATTTGCACCGGATGCCTTAACAGCCTTTGCGATCTCGATCACCTGCTCTTCTGACTCCACAGAACAAGGTCCGGCGATCAGTGCCAGATGTCCGCCACCAACTTTGACACCGGATACATCTACGATGGTATCGTCCGGATGGAATGCACGGTTTACAAGTTTATAAGGTTCCTGTACATGCATAACTTTCTCAACAGAAGAGTCTACTTCGAAAAGCTTTGGATCCACACGGACCGTATCGCCGATACAGCCGATAATTGTAAGATCCTCACCTTTTACAGTATGTACTTCCAGTCCCTTTGCACGGACCATATTCTCAACTCGTTTTACGTTTTCATCACTTGTTCTTGGTTTTAATACGATAATCATAATCTTTTTCCCTTTCTCTTCTCTCTACTAATCATCGAATATGTCTTTTAGAAGTTCCTTCGAAATTTCCTATGAAACAAAAAACCCCCGTCTTCTGTAAAAACAGAGGACGAGAGTATTATATACTTCGTGGTTCCACCTCATTTTACAATTGTCTCACGACAACTGCCTCGTCAGGTACGTCGTTCATAACGGTTATACCCTTGCAGATAACGGCTGCTACCGGAAATACCTATTAACAATTCTTCAAAAGAATGCATTCAGTATCCTACTCCAAGAGGAATTCAATATAATCTTCGGTATCCTTCTTCCACCGATAAAGGACTCTCTGTGACGTCTTATTATATTTACTACTTCTTTTCATTGTATTTTGATAGTAGAATATGTAATTTTTAAAATCTATAGCTTATGTTACACGAATCAATAGGCTTTGTCAATCATTTACAGCAAATTAACGCGAGAAATATTTTTCTTTGATAATATCAACCGGCATTTCTTTTCCTGTCCAGAGTTCAAATGATGCAGCACCCTGATATAACAGCATATTCAGACCGTTCAATGTCCGACATCCTGCTACTTTTGCTTTCTTCAGGAATAACGTCTCTTCCGGATTGTAGATTACATCAAATACAAACAGATCTTTTCTGAACACACTGTCATCTGTGATGATACATCTGTCTGTCTTCGGTGCCATACCGATAGAAGTTCCGTTTACCAGAATTGCACTTTCTGCGATCTCCTTTTTGAGGACTTCCGGGTCAGAGAAGTCATAGAGGTTGATCTTGCAGTCTGTCTTCTCATGAAGTTTCTCGATTGTCTTCTCCGCACGTGTGAAGAATTCATCACGGATGTTGAATACCGAAATCTCTGCTACTTTGTCAAGTGCTGCCTGGATCAGAATCGCTGCTGCGGCTCCACCCGCTCCAAGAAGTGTCATTTTCTTGCCAATGATATCAACGCCTGTCTCACTGACTGCACGCATGAATCCAATTCCGTCTGTCGTATAACCTGTCAGGACACCGTTATCATTTACAACAGTGTTGACCGCCCCACCGATCTCAGATGCCGGTGAAAGTTTATCAACCAGTGAGCACATCAGATTCTTGTCAGGCATAGTCAGGTTAAATCCTCTGACTCCCATGACTTTCAGACCATCTACTGCTGTCTTTAAGTTATCTGTTCCAACATCAAATGCCAAATATGCGTAATCCAGCTCCAGCTGGCGAAATGCCTCGTTATGCATCATTGGGGAAATGCTGTGTGCTACCGGACTCCCCAGTAATCCGGTAAGGACTGTATGTCCTGTAATCTCGTATGCCATTATCTCTTCCTCCTACGTTACATTTTCACACTGTAAAGTGCTACTTTTGTCATTTATCATACCATATTTTTCAAAATACGCAAGCATCGTTATAAAAAAGACGATATTTTCTGCCTTTGAAAAAACATTTTGAAAAATTTTGAATACCAAATCAGAATGAATGTTCCTATGTAACAAAAAGAGTATCACATTTCTTCTTGTTCACGTGATACTCTTTCTTTCATGGCTTCTGACTGTTACTGTTGATATACGTTTTACTTTTTCATTTACAATCTGTTTTATTTTACACCATGGTCCACCTGGTACATATGCGAAATCAGGCGGAAGATCTGACTGGTATATCCCCATTCATTATCATAAAAACTGATCAGTTTGAAAAAATGACCGTTTATCTGGATTCCTTCCCTTGCATCAAAAGAGGATGCGTGATTATCTCCGATAAAATCGGAAGAAACAACTTCATCATCCACATAATCCAGAATCTCCTTAAGAGTTGTTTCGGAAGCTTCCTTCATTTTCTTACAGATATCTTCATAAGTGGTTTCTGTCTTCAACGCGACATTCAGATCCACAATGGATACATCTGAAGTCGGTACACGATAAGAAATTCCATTCATGCGGTCCTTTAACGCCGGAATAACAAGTGAGATTGCTTTTGCAGCTCCTGTTGAAGATGGGATCAGATTTCCGAATACAGCACGACCTGTACGCCAGTCTTTCAGCGAACGGCAGTCAACTACCTTCTGTTTTGCTGTAGCTGAATGGATAGTAGACATCAGACCATACTCTATTCCATAATTATCCTCCAAAACCTTACAGATCGGTGCAAGACAGTTTGTTGTGCAAGATGCATTTGAAACGACCTGCATAGATGACTGATAAAGTTCATGATTCACTCCCATTACAAATGTCGGTGTGTCCTGATCTTTAGCCGGTGCAGAGATGATCACTTTCTTTGCTCCACCCCGGATATGTGCCATTGCTTTTTCTGTCGTACAGTAAGCACCTGTCGCATCTATAATGTATTCTGCTCCACACTCTCCCCACGGAATGTCAGCAGCATCATTTTCTGAATGCACTCGGATCTTCTCGCCATTTACAACAATTCCATCCTCATATTTTTCCAGACTTCCCTGGAAACGTCCAAAGATCGAATCGTAACGGATCATATAAATCATATAATCCAGATCTGCGTTTCTCACATTGATCCCACAAATTTTAAATTTTTCCGGCTGATTGATGGCAATGCGGAATGCAACTCTTCCAATACGTCCAAATCCGTTTATGCCGATTGTTATTGCCATATTAAATACCTCCCTGTATATGACATATTGATACTCTTTGTATCTTCTTCCCTTGCAATAACAGTCCGCCACAATCTATTGCGAGTGTAACACACTTTTTTTTGAAATGCTACCGAAATGGCAGTAATTAATCATTTAACAGGATTCTTATTTTTTTAACAGGATTCCTATTTTTTTAACAAAAAAGGATGCGCTTTTTCAAACGCACCCTCTGTCACTTTTTATGCAATTACTCTGACTTTCAGAACACCCTCGATCATTTCCAGACCTTTTACCACGTCTTCTGCCACATCATTATCCACATCGATCATCGTATATGCATAGCTGCCACGGCTCTTATTCGTCATATCATCGATATTGACATTATCCTTTGCCAGAAGCGCAGTAAACTGACCGATCATGTTCGGAATATTCCTGTGCAGGATTGTAATTCTTGTCTTATCTCTTACACCCATATCGCATGCCGGGAAGTTGACAGAATTACGGATATTTCCATTTTCCAGGAAATCCTTCAGCTCTTCTACTGCCATCTTTGCACAATTGTCTTCTGATTCAGCAGTTGACGCTCCCAGATGCGGAATGACAATCGCATGCTTCACTCCTGCGATCTCCGGTGTCGGAAAGTCAGTTACATAGCGTCCGACTTTTCCACCAACAAGTGCATCCACAATGTCTTCACTGTTCACCAGTACATCTCTTGCAAAGTTCAGGATCACAACGCCCTCTTTCATCAGACTGATGGCATTCTTATTGATCATACCCTTTGTATCTTCCAGTGCCGGTACATGGATTGTGATATAATCACACTCCTTGTAGATCTCATCTACATTCTTAGTGTGATGGATACTTCTTGAAAGTCTCCATGCAGAATCTACAGAAACATATGGATCATAGCCATACACTTCCATCCCAAGATGCGTAGCCGCATTGGCAACCAGGACACCGATTGCACCAAGACCGATCACACCAAGCTTCTTTCCCTGGATCTCACAGCCTGCAAATGCTTTTTTCGCTTTTTCTGCATCTTTGGCAATATTGCCATCCTCTTCGTTCTCCTGTACCCAGTTGATACCGCCAAGGATATCTCTGGATGCAAGCAGCATACCGGCGATCACCAACTCTTTTACACCATTGGCATTTGCCCCTGGTGTATTAAATACAACGATTCCCTGCTCCGCACATTTGTCCAGTGGAATATTATTTACACCGGCTCCGGCACGGGCAATCGCTTTTAAATCTTTATCAAATTCCAGTTCATGCATTCCGGCACTTCTTACAAGTACCGCATCTGCTCCTGCCATCTCACCGGCAGGCACATAGTCATCACTGAATTTCTCCAGTCCAACAGGAGAAATCGGGTTTAGGCAAAAATATTTATACATATTACAGATTCTCCTCCTCAAACTTCTTCATAAATGCAACCAGGGCTTCCACACCTTCGTATGGCATTGCGTTATAAATACTTGCACGCATACCCCCAACAGTACGGTGTCCTTTCAGATTCTCAAGACCTGCTTCTTTTGCCTCTTTTACAAATTTGGCATCCAGCTCGTCACTGCCTGTCACAAATGGTACATTCATAAGAGAACGGTCTTTCTTTTCTACCGTACCTTTGAACAGTTTGCTCTGATCCAGGTAGTCATAGAGCAGTTTGGCTTTCTTTTCGTTGCGTTCTTTCATAACTTCCAGTCCGCCCATCTTTTTGAGCCATTTAAATACCTTACCGCAGATATAGATTCCGTATGCCGGCGGTGTATTGTAAAGAGAACCTGCGTCTGCATGTGTCTTGTATGTAAGCATAGTCGGTGTTCCAGGAAGTACATCCTCTGTAATCAGATCTTCACGGATGATCGCGATAACAACACCCGCTGGTCCGATATTCTTCTGGACTCCGCCATAGATGAGACCATATTTTGTCACATCTACAGGCTCAGACAGGAAGCAGGATGATACATCCGCTACCAGTGTCTTGCCTTTCGTGTTCGGAAGTTCCTTGAATTTGGTTCCGTAAATTGTATTATTTTCGCAGATATATACATAATCTGCATCTTCATCAACCGGCAGATCCGAACAGTCAGGAATGTACGAAAAGGTTTTATCCTCGGACGATGCGATCTTATTCACCTTTCCATATTTGGATGCCTCGGCAGCTGCCTTTTTAGCCCACTGCCCGGTAACAATATAATCCGCTACTTTGTTCTTCATCAGATTCATTGGAATCATTGCAAACTGCTGGCTTGCGCCACCCTGAAGGAACAGTACTTTGTAATTATCCGGGATTCCCATCAAATCACGAAGATCCTGTTCAGCGGTTTCAATGATTTCAGCAAAAGCTTTCGAGCGATGACTCATCTCCATAACGGACATTCCACATCCTTTGTAATCCAGCATCTCATCTGCTGCTTCTCGTAAAACTTCTTCCGGCAGTACTGCCGGTCCTGCTGAAAAATTGTAAACTCGTTTCATATTACTCCTCCATTCCTGCTCTGCGTATCTGTCGCTGCATATGTTTTTTAGTTTGTCTGCTGTTTTTCCTGCAGATCCTTCTCGTCAAAAGCTTCACTGATCGGAGCACCCGGAGCAACCATCGGCCATACCTTGTCATCCGAATCAATGATTGCATCAATGACGAACGGAGTCTTACATGCAAGCGCTTCTTTGAATGCTGCAACAAACTCTTCCTGTGTCGTAACACGACGGGCGGTCGCTCCCATTGCCTCTGCAATCTTTACATAATCCACACCATCATCCAAAACAGTTGCGGAATAATGTTCTTTATAGAAAAGTGTCTGCCACTGGCGGACCATTCCGAGTACATGGTTATTGACAATCACTTCAATCAACGGAAGCTTTTGTCTGGATGCTGTTGCAAGTTCATTCATATTCATGCGGAAACATCCGTCTCCCGCAATATTGATCACCTGCTTATCCGGATTTGCAGTCTGTGCACCAATTGCAGCGCCAAGACCATACCCCATCGTACCAAGACCTCCGGATGTCAGCAGGGTTCTTGGTTTACTGTATTTAAAATACTGTGCAGCCCACATCTGATGCTGACCGACTTCCGTGACCATAATGGCATCTTTTGCCATCTCATAGATCTTTGCGATCATAAACGGACCACTTAACCCTTCCTTTGGAATGGTCATAGGATACATCTTCTGATAATCCGCAATATGGGAAAGCCACTCGGTATGTTTCTGCTGCTCAAGTTTTTCATTCAGCTTTCCGAGGACGATTGCCACATCCCCGATAATGCTGTGATTTACGATAATATTTTTATTGATTTCTACCGGATCAATATCAATCTGCAGAATCTTTGCCTGTTTTGCAAATTTCTTTGGATTTCCAAGTACACGGTCAGAAAAACGAACACCAATTGCGATCAGAAGATCACATTCACTGACACCGAGATTGGACGTCTTTGTTCCGTGCATTCCAAGCATTCCACTATAGCGTTCATCCGTACCATTAAATGCTCCTTTTCCCATGAGGGTATCGCATACTGGTGCATCTACTTTCTCTGCAAATTCTTTTAATTCATCTGCTGCATCAGAGATCACAGCTCCACCACCAACTAAGATATATGGTCGTTTTGCTTCTCTGATCATGCTAATTGCATTCTGGATATCTACTTCTTTGATATATTCACTGGAACGTATGATCTTCGCTGGTTTGTATTTTTCATATAGGGTCGTTGCTGCTGTCACATCTTTTGGAATATCGATCAAAACAGGCCCTGGTCTTCCTGTCTTTGCAATTCTAAACGCTCTTCGGATCGTGTCTGCAAGTTCTTCTATATTCTTTACAATAAAGTTATGCTTTGTGATCGGAATTGTGACTCCGGAAATATCAACTTCCTGGAAGCTGTCCTTTCCAAGAAGGCTGACTCCTACGTTACATGTGATCGCAACAACTGGCACTGAATCCATATTCGCTGTTGCAAGTCCTGTAACGATATTTGTCGCTCCCGGTCCACTGGTTGCAAAGCACACTCCGACTTTTCCTGTAGATCTTGCATATCCATCTGCTGCATGAGAAGCTCCCTGCTCATGAGATGTCAGGATATGTGTAAAATCCTTTTTCTGTTTATATAATTCATCATAAATGTTTAAGATCGCTCCGCCTGGATACCCAAAAACGGTATCCACGCCTTGCTCTTTCAAACATTCTAAAACAATCTGAGCACCTGTCAATTGTTTCATCATTTGATCCTCTTTTCTTACTTAATTACTGTTTGATTTCTAAAACTGCTCCGCGGTTTCCAGATGTAACTAACGATGCATATCTTGCAAGATAACCTGTTGTAACCTTAGGTGTTCTAGGTTTCCAGTTTTCTTTTCTCTTTGCTAATTCTTCGTCAGAAACTTTTACATTTAATGTATTGGCATCGATATCAATTGCAATGATATCTCCTTCTTCTACTAATGCAATCGGTCCTCCAACTGCTGCTTCTGGAGAAACATGTCCGATACAAGCTCCTCTGGAAGCTCCAGAGAATCTTCCATCTGTGATCAGGGCTACGCTTGATCCAAGTCCCATACCCATGATCGCTGATGTAGGATTTAACATCTCTCTCATACCTGGTCCACCTTTTGGTCCTTCATAGCGGATCACTACGACATCCCCTGGTTTAATATCTCCACCTTTGATCGCCTTGATCGCATCTTCTTCACAATCAAAGACTCTGGCTGGTCCTTCCATCTTAAGCATCTCAGGAGCAACTGCAGAACGTTTTACAACACCTGAATCTGGTGCTAAATTTCCTTTTAATACAGCAATTCCACCAGTCTGGCTGTATGGATCGTCAATCGGACGAATAACTTCTGGATTCTTGTTTACGCATCCTTCAATGTTCTCTGCTACTGTCTTACCTGTTGCAGTGATAAGATCTGTATGAAGAAGATTCTTCTTATTTAATTCA
>OLSA01003879.1_pt1 | contig 10172 bp, 4 predicted proteins | sample 1672731 | NCBI WGS metagenome assembly OLSA01 (sample SAMEA3136718, study PRJEB25190) | human gut metagenome | biome: human gut; feature: human-associated habitat; material: faeces | place: Austria | collected 2013
TGCATAAAAGAAAAAACGAGACGACCGAAGTCGCCTCGTAAAAGTCTAACTTTGAGGGGTCACCTCAGATGGATGTGTCAGTCTTTTTTTGCTTTCGCTTTATACATGGCAAGGTCCGCCTTGCGAATGGTCTGTGAAATGCGGCCCTTGACAAACGCGCCGCCGATGCTCGCACTGATGTGCAGCTGCGGATACTCCGGGATGTCGATGCTGTCCATCGCCACGCGAATGGCCTGCAGCTTCTTTTCCAGGATGTGGCGCGGCAGATCGTGAAACAGCAGGAAGAACTCGTCGCCGCCGTAGCGCACGAGCTTATCGTCACCGCGGATCTTCGACTTGATAGCCTGCGCCGTGCGGTAGAGCGCCGCGTCGCCGGCAAGGTGGCCGAAGCGATCGTTGATCGTCTTGAAGTTGTCCATATCGATCATGGCAAAGGCAAATTCGCCGTTCAGATTCTTCAGCCGCTCGTCGTAATAGCGGCGGTTATAGACCTTTGTGACCGAATCCATGTAGACCTGTCGGTTGCGCATCAGCAGTTGACTGAGCACGCTCTCCTGCGCGCCCTCGTCAAGAATATCATCGCCGTGCAGATGATTGGCCAGCTCGAGCGAATACGACAAGCCGTCCACCTCAATGTAGGAGGCGAGCACGTAAAAAACATCGTTTTCGCGCGTTTCGATCTTCGCAAGCGACTTCTTCGTGCGCACGACCTCCTGCGAAACGCAGCGCTCACAGCGAAATGGCTTGTTCCAAACCGCGTAACAGTGCTCCTTCTTGCCGATCGCGCCGTCTCCCTCCCTGAGCTCCATACAGATGCTCGGATCTACAAGGCGGGCAACGTCGAACATTTGCCGGTAACCGCGCAGAACGCCGTCGACCTGTGCGCGCGTGATGCGCAGCACGCCGTCGTCCTCCGCCATGACCGGCGTCATCTTCTGCGCGGGGCGCTCATGCGCAAGGCGCTCGCTCAGCTCCGTCAGGCGGCGGTAGTTGAAGTCGATGCTGCGCACCTGTCCCATCAGTGAGCTGCAGCGTCCGGGCTCGGATACGGACCACACAAGCATCACCGCAAGCTGGCACCAGCGCTTTTTCCCCTCGAGGACGATCTCCGCTTCGATCTCAAAATACGTCTCATCCGCCGTCATGCCCTGTATGCGCTCGCGCACAGAAGCGATCAGATCGGGCGAAATAACAGTTTTAAGCTCCGCGCAGTCCAGCGGATCGACCATCAGGCGCGGCAGGCCCGTCAGCCTGACCGCTCCCGCCGACAGCGCCAGCGCAGACGGCTGTGCCGTATACTCAAACCATATCTCCTCCGTCAGCTCGCTGAAGAACTTGCGCTTGCTGTGCTCCTCCTCCAACTGCGCGGCAACGCGCGTGTCGGAGTCTCCGGTGCCGTTATAGAGTTCCTCCACCACGCGGCGCGCGGCGCTTTGATGCGGGTCGGCGATGAAGTCGACCTTCAGCTCCTGCACCAGCCGGTGCTCGATCTCATGCAGGCATTCAAGCAGCAGCGGGTTGAAGCTGCCGCAGTCGCCCGCATCGAGCATGGACATGGCCTTTTCGTTGGAATAGGCCTCCTTGTAGCACCGCTTGCTCGTCAGCGCGTCGTAGGCGTCCGCGAGCGAAACGACCTGCGCCGCAATGGGGATCTCGTCGCCCCTGAGCCCGTCGGGATAGCCGTCGCCGTTCCAGCGCTCGTGGTGCCAGTGGCAAATTTCGATGGCATACTTCACCAGGCGCTCGTTCTGGTAGATGGGCAGCTCGGTGATGATCTTCGCGCCCAGCATCGCATGGCGCTTGACGATCTCATACTCCTCGGCCGTCAGGGGGCCGGGCTTGGTCAGTATCTCCGATGGGATCTGGAGCTTGCCGATGTCGTGCAGCTCCGAGGCCATGCGGATCGCCTCAACGTCCGCCTGCTCCAGATGATAGCGGTCGGTCTTCTCGGCAAGCCGCTGCAAAAGCAGCCCCGTCGCAAGGCCGACGTGCGCCATATGCGTGCCGTCCTCCGCGCCGTGGGATTCCACCGCATGGCCCAGGATGGCCACGAGCAGCTCGTTGTTTTTCTCCTTCTGGTAGAAACGCTCGGTCACGATGCTCATCAACTGCTGTTTTTTCGTATGCAGCAGGGCGGTGTTGATGATGCGCCGCCGCACCACGCTCGGAACGAAGGGGCGGCTCACGTAGTCCGCCGCGCCGAGCTTGAAGGCCTTGTCGATATAGGCGCTGCCCGTCTCCGCCGAGATCATGATGACCGGCACCTCTTTGATAAAGCCCGTCTCGTTCATGTAGGCCAGCACCTCAAAGCCGTCCATCTGCGGCATCACGACGTCCAGCAGCAGCACCTCGATCTCTCCCCGGTGCGCCTGCAGAGCCGCGACAGCCTCTTTTCCGTCCGACACCTCAAGGATGCTGAAATCATGCTCAAGCATATCCACCAGAAGCGCGCGATCCAGTTCCGAATCATCTGCGATCAATATTTTTCTTTGATTCATCCGGTCCTCACCTCTTCGCCTGTCTTCCGTTGTTCTGTTGTCAAACCGCTTTTGTGGTGCTCATCTTCCGGTCGCCGGCACATCTGTGCCGCCGGACTCTGTGCCGCTCCCGCCGCCCGGCGTGCCGCTGTTCGTCACATCGTTGATGCACCTGACGTCAAAGCTCGACGATGCCAGCACCGTCCCCGCCGTGTCCGTCACATCAAAGCTGACGGCAAAGCGCCGGTCCCTGTTATAAAATGCAACTTTGAGCTCCCGGATCCTCAGTCCGCGCGGGTAGGACTTTGCGCCAAGCAGCTGCTTTTTCTCGCTTCCTGACTGCATCACGATCTGTCCGGTGTCCTCATCCACCTGAAAAAAGCTCCCCTGCTCGTCGCTTTCCACGCTGCCGATATCCTTGATAAAGACCTTTCCGTCCGCACTCGTCACGCCGCTGCAATAGCGCAGCTTGTCCGCGATGGCAGTCGTGACCGTGGAGCAGAGCATCTGCGCCTGTGAATCGGCCATCGACGTGCGGTAGGTCTGCACCGCGAAGCGGACGCCCACCGCGAGCAGCGAGCTGATGAGCATCAGCACCACCAGCGCGCAGAGCATTTCCGTGAGCGTCATACCGCTTTGGCTGCGCAGCTTTTTCATGGTGCGCTCACCTCCGCCCCGGCGGTCCCGGCCGTATAATAATGATAGTCGTTATAGGTATAGAGCTTCACGCTGCCGCTCGACGTCAGCGTTCCGCTGCCGGTCAGTTTGACGGTCGCATCGGCTTCGCTCGTCGTCTTCTCGTCTGCCGCTCCCGCCGTGCCGACGGTCGTATACCGAAACGAAATATCCGTATTGCGGGTCTTTGCGTTGATCTTCTCCGCCGAAACAGCGGCGGTGGCTAAGAAGGCAAAGGCCAGCGCCGCGATCAGCACGGACACGAGCGACTCGATCAGCGTTTCGCCGCGCTTATCCTTCAGCTTGTTCACTGTTTGCCTCCTTGATGCCCTTGGTGATCTTGGCCCCGCTCCAGTTGATGGTGGTGGTGTACTTCTCTATCGTCTTTTCATCATTCGCGTTAGAAACTTCATTTGTCGTCACTTTTCCAGTGATCTTGAGCGTCATCCGGCAGTCCTCTGCCGCGCTGCTCTCCGTCTCGGTGCTCTCCTGTCCGTCCGGCGGAAGGAGCGACAGCTTGACCGTAATATTGGCGGTATTCTCGTCCATGGTGAACTCCGCCTGTACGGTTTGGAGCCCATCTTCGCCTTCAATAGGAACGTCGACCTTGATCGTGTCCTGATAGCCCGTGACCGACGCATACCGTTCGCCCTCGTTCTCATTGTCTGCGATGCCTGCTGCCAGCCACGCTTTCATAATGCCGGTAAATTGTCCCTGGGTCAGCGCTATTTCTTCTTTTTGCCCGATAACCTGGCCCTTCTCATCTTTTTCATAGGTCGTTACTTTTTCCCACACCCGCGTATAGCTCTCCTGCAAAATGCTGTCGCGGATGAGCTCGGCAGCGGAGCTGACGGTCAGGTAGTTCTGCTGGGCCTTGCGGTCGTTGCGCAGGTGGTGGGCGGCGTTGGTCGCCGCCGTCAGGATGAGCGCGCTGATGACCGACGCCAACAGCAGCAGCAAGAGGGCCATCAGGATGGATTCACCGCGCTCGTTTTTCAGTTTTTTCATCCCAATGGCCTCCTTTCTTCTGCATCTGTTTCATTCACCGTCCGCCGAAGCGGTACCCGCCTCATATTTCGGCCTGAAGACGGTGTCGATGTACAGCGGGCTTGTCAGGCTGGGTTCCCAGCTATCGGCAGCGCTCAGATCGCCAAAGCTGCTGCCCTCCGGCAGGGCCGCCTTCAGCGTTTCCAGCAGCTCTTCCGAAATCGCCGCCGTTGCGCCGTACTTGACCGTGCTGTCGACGATCTTTTGGCCGTCCGGTCCCGCAAACGTTGCCGTCACCTGCGTATCCGCCTCCGTCAGCGTGTAGGGAATGCTCAGCTCATACTTTGCAACTGCTGCCTCCGCGCGGCGGTCGGTCAGCGTGACGGTGAGGGTGATCTCTCCCTGCTGCCAGCCGCGGACGGTCAGGGGCAGGATGGTGTCCTTGCCGTTCTCGCTCACTGTGCCGACGGTGACGGTGTACTTGCTCTGATTGCTCTGATCAAGAACATCGTAGGTCACATCTTTTGTTCCGGTGCCCACTGTTTCCTTCGCCGTCACGGTAATGCCCGTCACGTCGAAGCTGCTCAACTTTGCCTTCTGGCCGCGGCCGTAGAGGAAGAGCGTGCTCTCGCACACGGGCGCAGCGGTGCCGTTATCGGGGTAGGTCTTGTTCGCGGGTCCGCCAGCGGACGTCGCGTTTTCCTTGTACCAGCCCTTCAGATCCCTGGCGAGCTTACCCTCGACGTACTGCGGATTCCCCGCGCTTGCCGTGTTTGCGATGCCAAGAACGCCCTGCTGGGAGACCGTCACGCCCAGCACGTTTGTGCCGGTGTAGGTCTTGCCGCCCAGCGTGACCGTCGCCGTGACATGAATGCTGGTCTCGCCCTCGCTCACGCCCGTGATCTTGGTCGTGGAGTCGGTGCCGACGCTGTTCGCCGCGGCGATCTTCTCGTCATCGCTGACGATCGCCCATACGATATTGCTCGTGACCGCTTCGTTCCTGCTGTTCAGCGCCTGCAGCGTGACCTTGGTCTCATCGCCCACATATTCGTCGACGATGGCAGGGGTAAGCGTCACGTTCAGCTCTGCCGTAACGGTGAGCGTCAGGCGCGCGGTGTAGGTCTTGTTGTCCTTTGTAAAGGTCGCCGTGACCTCGACCGCGCCGGGGGCCTTGCCCTCGAGCACAACGTTGAACGCGGGCGTTGTCCCGCTCACGACGCTCTCCACGCGGGCCGACGCAACGTCGCTTTCCGTCGCGCCGTTGCCGTAGGTAAAGGTCACGTTTTTTATGTCGCCATCGTCAAGCGTCAGGCCCGTGTTATTCAGCACGAGCTGTGTTTCGATCTGCGACTTGCCCGCCGCCTTATCGTAGTCCGCGATGAGGTCGAGCGTGGTGATGCCGTCCTTCCAGAACATACCGACCTTGGGCCAGCGGCCATAGTGCAGGTGGACGGTAGCGCCGAAGATATCCGTCTGCGTCAGCACCGTCGGGAAGGGGTAATCCTGGCCCCGCAGCTCGCTATCGCTGCCGGGGAAGCTGTACTTGCCGTGGATCGAGGCGTTGTTTTCCTCGACGGAGACCCAGTCGAAAGGACCGTTCTGCACGTTCTGATTCAGCGCGTCCTTGAAGGTGCTGTAATACTGTGGCCAATTGTTACTAGTGTTCTCCGTCGTGATCAATCCTGCTCTGCCGGTTTGATCGGACATCTGCGCATAGGTCAGGCCGGTAAGACCGTTGAGACTACTGCTTTTTGCATCGTTCGCATTGGTGAAAAACTCCTTCAAATATCGCATATCACCCTTGAGCATCGCTTCAGCATAGTCATTTCTCCCCATGATAGAGGCCAATGAATAATAATCATTCCACCGATTGGAATTGTAGCATTTGGACACCTTACTGGTATCTACGACTCCCTCGGTGATGCTGCTGAGATAGTAGCAATTTGTGATCGTTGCCTGCACGTAATTCTGGCGGTCTGCCGCGCCGCCGATAATGGAAACGGCCATGATCGTGCCTTCCATGGTGGGGAACTTGACATAGGTGTAGCAGTTCACAAATTTAGGCTTGCCATCCGAGGAGGCCGTCGCTTGGCCTGTAAAATTCGTAAAGTTGGCCGAAAATCCGCTGCCACCCACACCGCCGACATAAACATAGGTCCCAGGGATATCGTCGTACGCATTTCCGTTTCCTTTGGAATTCGACCACTTGACCTGCTTTGCAACGCTGCCGTCGCAGAACTCAGTGTTCGTAGCATTTCCTACAGCGATCCGTTCTTTCAGCGTCTCTTCACCGACAGAGATGCTGCCGCCGGTATAGCAGCTTGTCGCTGTATCACGCAAGCCGCCCACGAGTCCGCCGACACGGACGAAGTTGCCCCAATTCGCCGCATTCAGGCCGCCCTTCACACGTGACGTACCACCCTTGCTGACCTCTCCCCAGCGGTGGGTGCAGTTGATCTGAATATCCGCCACCGCGGAGCAGTTTCTCAAATCGACATTGGAAACGCCGATCAGTCCGCCCACCACAGCCTCGCCCAGACGCAGCTTGTTCTTGCTGTTGTCCTGAATGCTGTAGCCCGCGATCGCGCAGTTATTGATCGTACTCTTTTCTGCCGATGTATTGTTCGACGCATAATCATAGGCAATACCGACCAATCCCCCCAATGCGTAGGAGGTCTGATAGGTTGCCGGGTCAGACCTGCCGTTCTCATACTTGTATGGCGTGGGCTTGGAGCTGCGCTGAATGATCGAATCATTATCGCTGTAGAGCACGATGTTGCCGATCTCAGCGCCCACCGTCGTACCGAACAGTCCGACATTATAGCAGTAGGACTCGATCTGGATATTCTTGATGTAATAGTTTCGGCCGTCGTAATTCCCGCCAAACCAGTTGTAAAGGATGAGCTCGTAGTTGTCTCCGCCCGTATCCTTCTCAGAATAGTAGACCGCGCCCGCGATGGGGTGGAGCTTAGCATTTTTCGTGCCGTCTGTCGGAGCAGACAGGTCCGTACCGTTGACGTCGTGCGTCTGCTTCCACGTCTGGACCGTGCGCGGACCGCCGATGGTATCACCTCTGAGTGAATCTGTCTTCGTCTGGCTATTCTGTCCTAACTTTGTCGCATACTGCAAATACGGGAAGGTCCTGTAATTCGTGTTCGTCACGTCCGCCGTGGTGCTGCCCTTGCCGTTACTATAGCTCCAGTTGATGAACTGCAGCTGCTCCACGGAGCGCACCTGATAGGCGAGTTCTTCCGTGCCGGGGGTCTTATTCGTGTCTGCGTTCTTCTCATCGACATAGCTGTAGCTGTTGGCAAAGAAGGGGTTGAGCAGGAACCGGAACGTCAGCTTCGTGTCGCTTTGGTCCTCCTGCGTCAGCGTCCACTGGCCGTTGGCCGTCTTGCTCGAGAGCAGGCGCATCCGATCTGCGCCCTCGCCGGTCTGATAGGTGACGAACCGGTAGCCCAGCACCTGCTTTTCGAGCTCCGCTGCCGCGCTGCCCGCCGTCTTGCCGGTCGATTTTGCCCCCAACGCAAAGGTACCGGAATCATACACGTTATCGAGCGGAGACAGGGCCGCTTCCAGCTCCGGCTCATTTCCCGTATCCTTCCAATAGTAGCCGTAGCCGTAGTCGGTGATCTTGCCGCCGTCGTCGTGCGCCTCGCACAGGCTGCTGTCCGCCTTCTGCTGCACGCCGTCCTCAAAGCCGATGAAGGAGAAATGGTAGCCGTCGTTCGAGCCGCCCTCTTCCTTCTCCCAGTAGATCACGCCGAGGGTGCCGAGGTCCGCGTCCGTGACCCAGTCGCCGTAGTGCGTGCGCGCGCCGTCGCGCCCGGTCACGCTGCCGGGATAGGGATAGACCGCCTCCTCGGTCTCGTCGATCGCGGTGTTCGGGTGGTTGACGGAGTGCGCCGCATCAGCGATCGCGCCGAAGCCGTCAAGTCTCAGCTTCGCAAGCTCCTTGCTCGACAGGCCCGCCGCGCCGGAAACCGTGACGTCGGCGTCGTAGTCGTAGAGGTAGACCTTCCCCGCGAAGGTGTAGGTGCCGCCGGTGAGGAAGTAGCAGTTATTCAGGCTGCCGCTCGCGGGGGCAAAGCCATAGGTAGCCGCGCCCGCGGAGGTCATCGCCGTCGCGCAGTAGCTGTCGCGGATGGTGCCGACATTGCCGCCCGCAAAGCCCGCGATGGTCACGTTGCCGCTGACCTCCATGACGTTGATGGCCGCCAGCGCGTAGCTCCGGCGGATCTGGCCGCCGTTGCCGCCGACAAGTCCGCCGATGCTCAGCGACTGTACGAGGTTACCCGTGCCCTTGATGAGCGGCGTGACCGCGCTGCTGGCGCGGATCGCGCCCGCGTTGAAGCCCACGAGCCCGCCGACGTAGGACGTCGAGCCGCTGTAGGCATAGCCCGTGAGGTTATAGCCGGAAACGGCGCAGTTGGAGATGACGCCGCCCGTCTGATTCCAGCCCGCGAGCACGCCGACATACACCGTGTTGAGCTGGACCGTAGAGGTCACCTTCGCGGTGGGAGCCTTGCTGTTGACCGAGCCATCCGCGTTGTTCATCGGCTCGTCCGTCGTGATGATGATATTGCTCAGCGTGCCGGTGTTGTAGCCGAAGAGACCGACGCAGGTCTTCCCCGTGAAGGAAACGCCGGTGATCTGATAGCTGCTGCCGTTGTAGCTGTAGCGGAAGGGCTGCGCCGCACTTGCGCCGATCGGCGTCTGCTCGCTGACGGACTTGCCGCCCTTGCCGTCCTTGCCGAAGTTTTGCCAGTCATAGCGACTGTAATCAATGTTCGCGCCCTGTACAAAGGCCGTGTTCTTGGCAAACAGGCTATCTTCGACGTATTTGTCGTAATATGCGCTCAGTGCGTTCAGCTGGCGCGCGGTGCGCACCTCGACCCGCTCGGGCGTGTCGGGTACGTCGCTATCCGTGCCGGGAGCGGCCGTGTTCGCAAAGTGCGGATTATAGTAGAAGGTCTTGTCGCCCTCCGCCACGGTCAGCTTGGTGTAGAAGCTGTTGCCAACTCCCATCTCCTGCACCAGATCGGCAGGCAGAGGAAGCAGGTAATAGGTCTTACTTTCGCCCTTGCTCACGGCGGTCACTTCGATTGGATTGTTGTGGACCAGCGTATAGGGCGTGCCGCCGACCGTCACCGTCACATCCGCTGGCGGCTTGGTTTCGTAGAGCAGACCGTAGCCGTCGCCCACGGCGACGGTGCCGTCGGTTTTGAGCGTGGAGATATTGCCGCCGCTGAAGCCGTAGCTCTTTTCGGCGTACTTTTCATAATAGGCCAGCGACTCGTTCTCAAACTGCGCCTGCCAGTCGCCGTAGTGCGGCAGATCTGTCAGCGCGGGATAGGAATAGCGCGTCAGGCCGAGGCCCTCCATCAGGTTATAGGGTGTGGTGCTCGTCGCGGTCGTGAAGGCCGTCGCAGTTCCGTCGGAAAGCATTTTGCTCGCATCCGGGATCTTGCTGCCGCTCCAATCCGCATAGCTGACCTGCTGCAGCCCATTGGGGTCTCCCGACGCGGCGCCACCGCCCGCCTCTTCTACCGAGCTGAGATAAAAAACTCTTGTGAGATACTGCTTTTCTTCACTCGATTTATTTTTCCCGACGATGTAGCTCAATTTTTCGCCGTCCAGCGACGCGCAGGCGGTATAAACATTGGTCGCCTTGTCGCCTTCGCCGTTGAATTCGCCCGCGACAAGCCCAGCCGTCGTTCCGCCCTTCAGGAAGCCCGCCGCGTAGCAATCCCGCAGCACAATGTTGCTTGTGTTGCTTGTATCGATACAGTCACCGATCAGACCTCCTGCCTTACCCGCGGTAGCAGCAAGACTGCCGTCTTCGCCCTTTGTCACAGTGTAGACATAGCAATCCGCATAGGAATGCTCGATCGTTACGCTGCCGCTCTTGCCGATCAAGCCGCCGGCGGCCTCTTTGCCGTTCAGCACCGTCGCGGCAAAGCTGTTTTTGATCGCAAGCGTGCCGCTCCCGGCATTGCCGACCAGACCGCCGGTCACCGCGCCGTCGAG
>OLSA01003888.1_pt1 | contig 10152 bp, 12 predicted proteins | sample 1672731 | NCBI WGS metagenome assembly OLSA01 (sample SAMEA3136718, study PRJEB25190) | human gut metagenome | biome: human gut; feature: human-associated habitat; material: faeces | place: Austria | collected 2013
TCCGGTGCGCGCCTTTGGCGATTTTTATTCGATTCTGTTTTTACAGCCGGCTGCGGATGTCCTCCACATCGCGCTTCACGCCCTGAATGAACAGTGCGGCGTCAAGACTGTAGGCCATGGCGTCAAAGCCCTTGCGGAAGCCGTCAACCACGCCGTCGGTCGTGCCGGTGAAGAACATACAGTACTTTCCGGCTGCGCGGCAGGCGGCGACGATGCGCGCGACGGCCGCCTGAAACTCCGGCGCGTCGAACTGCCCCGGTATGCCCATCGAGATCGACAGGTCGAACGGCCCGACGAAGATGCCGTCCACACCGTCCACGGCGCAGATGTCCTCAATGATGTCGAGTGCCTCGGCGGTCTCGCACTGAGGGAAGAGCAGGGTCTCGCCGTTGAAGTGACGCATGGTCTCCGGCACGGAGCCGAGCCCGTCAAAGCCCCAGCCGTCTTTGCGCGACGGGCAGAAGCCCCGCTGGCCGATGGGGTAGTATTTCGCGTAGTCCACGAGCGAGCGCACCTGATCGAGTGTCTTGACGTTTGGCACGATCAATCCCTGCACGCCGACGTCGAGCAGCTTGAGCACGGCGGGACGGCTGATCTCGCGCACGCGCGCGATCGGGCAGATGCCGCTCAGCTCGGCGGCGCGCACGAGGGCGGCGGTGGTCTCTGCCTCGATGGGGGAGTGCTCGTTGTCGATGATGGCAAAGTCGAGCCCCGTGCGGCCGAGGCACTCCATGAGGCTCACGCTGGCAGTGTCAAAAAAAGTGCCGATGGGCTGCGCGCCGGCGGCGAGTTTTTGTTTGAGTGTGTTTTCCATGCGGAATCCTCCTTATCTTGTCTCAATGCCCCGATTATACTTGCATTTTGGCGGGATGGCAAGCACCGTTGAAAAAGAGGGATGCAACTTTGCATCCCTCTTTTTCATGCTGGAATCACATATAACGAGCCAATATTTTGTGCAGCAGATCGTTGTATTGTTCCAGATCATATACACTCGTCAGGTTGAATTTTTGGCCCTTTTTCTCCTCGTCCGGCACAATTAGTGTTTTCACTGTGTCGGTGAGTTTTAAGCGGCAAATCCATTTTCGGGTGTTTTTCTTGTAGAGAATATTGATATAGGATTCGGTGTCCTTATATGTAATGTCTTGCAGGTCAACGACGTCTTTCAGTAGGTTTTTGATGATGAAGTAGGCTTCCAGTTCCTCTTCCGTCGTCACGATTTTCGATTCGTTGCTGTCAGAAACATCCGCATCTTTTTCTGTACTTACTGGTTCCGCCGTTGGCTTTTCAGAGACGGAAACGCTGCCGCCAGAGCCGCCGAGCGCGTTTTTAATTTTATCGTTCATCGTCTCGCTGATATAATCATTGAGCGCTTTTTTCAGGAGGGGACGGAACTTTTCAATGACAGCCTGCGTTTTTTGGCCGGTGTAGCACCCTTGCAGGAAAAGCCGCGTCAGTTCGTCGGACGGATTTTCTACCTGCTCCGCAAATTGGTTTTTAAACTCGTGTACATACTTCAGTTCCGATGCAGTGCTGAAAATGGAATCAATATCGAATTCTGATTTGCAGAATTTTTTAAGCTCACGCACCTGGTTTTCACGAATATCAAGAATATTGATGCTCAAAAACGGATCGCTATCCATTTTGTTGGGATTATCCAGATCGGTAAAGAAGCGATAGATGAGACCGTTTGTTAAAATTGCGAATTTTGCATCTGTTGTGCCGAAGTAGCGGAAAAGCTGAGAGTCGTGACGCTCCAGATTTTCAGATATGGATTTGCATTCAATTAGGATAACAGGTGTGTCGTCTTTCATGATGGCGTAATCGACTTTTTCACCCTTTTTAATGCCTACATCTGCAGTGTACTCTGGAACGAATTCCTGTGGATTAAAAACATCGTAGCCAAGCATGGAGAAAAACGGCATAATAATTGCGGTTTTTGTGGCTTCCTCTGTCTGGATAGAATCTTTCAGAGTGTCCACACGCTTAGAAAATTGTTTGAGCTGGTCTATAAAATCCATAATACGCACTCACTTTCCTGTATTTGATTTTTTCGACTGTTTATTCAATTTTATCACGGGCGCGGTGGAAAGTCCATCCTTTTGAGATGAAAGATTTTTGGTGCTCCAGCGGGGATTTCCCCTATCGGGGATAGACTTCGACTCCCCGGGCGCGACCAGAAAAAAATCTCCCCGCCAAAAAGGCGAGGAGATTTTTTTGGTGCTCCAGCGGGGATTTCCCCTGCCGGGGATAAACTTCGACTCCCCGGGAGCGACCGGAAAAAATATTCCCCCGCCAAAAGGCGAGGGAATATTTTTTGGTGATCCAGCGGGGATTCGAACCCCGGACACCCTGCTTAAAAGGCAGGTGCTCTGCCTGCTGAGCTACTGGGGCATATCGGTGTGAAGAAGCTATACGCCATCCAAAATATCAGACGCGAATCCAGCGAAGCGATTCGCGGCTGAGGAAGTTCCCGGTCACATAATATCAGTCAGGAACCCAGCGAAGCGGTTCATGACTGAACAAGGAGCTGGTGTTCGGAAACGGATACTTTCTGCTTGCAGGAAGCAGGAGTTGGAAGAACATCAGCGACGTGGCTGGGATGGCGGGATTCGAACCCACGATATCAGAGTCAAAGTCTGGTGTGTTACCATTACACTACATCCCAATATCGGGGCAAAATCAACGGGGATCGGGATCACTCCCAATCCCCGATTTCGTGGGGTGGGTAAAGGGGTTCGAACCCTCGACACCCGGAACCACAATCCGGTGCTCTCCCGACTGAGCTATACCCACCATAGATCTGAAATGGTACGCCAAGAGGGATTCGAACCCCCGGCCTACTGCTTAGAAGGCAGTTGCTCTATCCAACTGAGCTACTGGCGCAAATTGAATGGAGCAGGTGACGGGAATCGAACCCGCATCCCCAGCTTGGAAGGCTGGTGCCCTGGCCATTGTGCTACACCTGCAAGAGCCCTCCGCAACCTGTCAGCTTTTGCATGATAGCACGGAAGAGGCGTAATGTCAAGATGGAATTTTATACTTGCATCGCAAAATATACGTTTTTCGGCATTCGCGATGAAAAATTGCTTGCAAGCGCGCGGAAGTCATGGTATCATACCATGGTATGCAGCGGTATCGAAGCGGTCATAACGGGGCTGACTCGAAATCATGTTTCCACTTTGGAAGTCCAAACTGCCGAAAAGCCAGTAACCATGCGGGTTTGCGGGCAAGTTCAAATTGTGAATTGGGGTCTGTTCTATCCTGTTGTTCTTCCCAATTTCCACGGCTTGAATTTTGCGGGAAAATGGCTATAATGAGAGCAGCCATCTGACAGCCACTTTGAGAGGTATGTTTTGGGGTTCCGTAGTTACCGCTATCGTCCCTGATTTACCGTCATCATCCAAGTTGGTGTAATGATTCGAAATCAGGTTTCCTATGCGGAGTGCCAAACGGCTGAAACCTTTGGAACCATGCGGGTTCCAGCCGAGTTCAAATTGAATAATGTTGCTTGTTCTATCCTGTTGTTCTTCCCGATTTCCACCGGCTGAATTGGTCGGCGGGTCGGGACCAGGGATATAACATAAATTTGGAGATGTACCCAAGCGGTTGAAGGGTCCGCACTCGAAATGCGGTAGGTCGGCTCAAAACCGGCGCGAGAGTTCGAATCTCTCCATCTCCGCCATGAGGTCTGCCAGCGAAATGCTGGTAGACCTCTTTCCTTTTTATGGAGAAACCGCCGATAGGTTTTGCAGCATGGGCGCCACAATGTCCTGCTCAATGGCTGCGGCGGATTGTTTTTTCGTGGCATATTGCAGATGCCCGTAAATATCCACCGTTGTGGAGATCTCACTGTGTCCCAGCCACTCCTTTACCTGTTCCATCGGAACACCGTTGGCCAGCAAAAGCGAGGCACAGGTATGGCGAAGATCGTGGAAACGAATGTGCCGTAAATTGTTCTTGGCAAGCAACTTTCCAAAGGTCGAGGACACATAGTTGGGTTTAATAAGATTGCCGATCACATCGACACAGACATATCCCAGATATTCTTTGTTGTAGGAACGCCCGCACAGCTTGCGATTTTCTTCCTGCTGTTTCTTGGCCTCCAGCAACCGCTCTTTCAAAAAAGGAATCAATGGATAAGTCCGCAGACTGGATTTGTTTTTTGCCTTATCCTTCTTAATCGTGACCCGTTCTCCCTTTACATTGCAGGTTGTTACCGTATGCCGGATGGAGAAGCAGTTATGGTTGAAGTCAAAGGCACTCCATTTCAGACCGATAACCTCACTGCGGCGCAGGCCGTAAAAAGCAGTCAGAAGAACTACCAGTTCGATCTTATGCCCCTTGATGACTTCAAACAGATTCAGGACTTCCGAATCCAGGTAGTAGTCACCCTTGAAGGGTTCAGGCTTGGAAATAATAATCCGGTCAGCCGGATTGCTTGGAATCAGATTTTTGTCAACCGCATAATTCAACGCCCCATGAATCAGAGCGTGGTAATGTTTAACGGTGGTCGGCTTGACCCGTTCCAATTCTTTCTCATAAAAAGCGAGAATATCTTGTTTGGTAAGGTCACAAAGGGCGACAGGATGCTCTCGGAAATACGGGGCGATGGGGTTGTTGAGCTGCTGTTCGTATCCCGAATAGGTCGAGAGTTCGATGGGCTTGCTGTCCATCACCCGTCCGGTAGCAGACTTGTACTTGTACTCAAGCCACTGGTACAGGAAATCCACAAAGGAAATCTCTGCGGATGACGGGCCAGACGGAGAAGCCGACTGCTGTGAGGCCGTAGCCTCCTGAAGCAGTTTTTCCGTCCATTCCTTTCGGATGGTGGGAAGCATATTGTTTGCCCAGGTCTTGTTGCCCTTGACTTTCTTATGGGTGGGAATCCATTTGGGCTTTCTCTTACCGTTCTCATCGGTAAGGTTTAGAACCCAATAGAGATACCCTTTTTTCTCGGCCACATGGCCGGAGATTAGTTTGCTGTTTTCTTGCAGGTGTACCGCTGGCATACTGATCTGTTCCTCCTTTTGCGGTATTGAGTTCACCTACCAATGACACCTTTATTGTATCATCGGACAGAACAAAACTCCAGGTAAATCCGCGTCAGAATTGTTAACTTTCTGCGTCTATCCGGTGAAGATCGACACCATAGCCTGCTACTCTGCCAAAGTGGAGCAGGTGATTTTCAAATAGCGAAGAATGTGGGCTTTGGGGATGCGGTAAGCCCGTCCAATTTTCAGGTACTCAATTTTCCCATCTTTAAGTAACTTGTACCCGGTTTTTGTACTGACGCCGAGCGCCTCACACATTTGACCAATATCCATCACATCTGGGTAGTCTTTTAACATCAATCGGTAGGCATCTCTGGGGGAGAGTAGGCCGCCGTCATTTTCATACATTGTGAGTCCTCCTTTCGTTGGGGTATCCTATGCCGATGCTGATTGCCAGGGCTGCATCTATCTCCAGCATTTTTTCTTTGCTGATACGCCCAATGTAACCACGGAGCCGCTTCCGGTCTATTGTCCGTAGTTGTTCCAACAGAAGCAGAGAGGTAGGCGCAAGCCCCGGCACATTCTCAAGTAGGATATGGGTAGGCAGACTGTTCTTCGCTTTTCTGCTGGTGATGGCTGCCGCAACAACGGTAGGACTAAAGTAATTCCCCACATCATTTTGGATAACAAGGACAGGGCGGATGCCGCCTTGCTCGGAGCCGACCACCGGGTCCAGGTCTGCATAGAACAGATCGCCACGCCGGATAGCCTTTCGCATAAACTGACCTCCTGAATATTAAGTAAGCCGGAAACAGGGCAGGCCATAAGACCTCCCCCATTTCCGGCGAAATACAAAATCCGATTTGTTTTCTTGCTATGTGCCATTTGTCCTTGACACCCCGCACATATTGGGAAGTCATCAGCGGCCAGCAGCGAACCGGCCCACGGGAATCTCACCCCTCCGAGGATCTCTCCGAGCTGCCCCCATTGCGTGATCTGTGGCTGGACAGGAGTACCATTATACCCCTTTCCGGTCATGGCCACACCGGGTGCTGCCCGGTTTTTACAGGCTGCCGTTGCTCGCTCATACGGGACAGGATTGTATGCAAGACCAATTATGATAATCAGGTGGGATCTGCTCATCATGTCCGTATATCATGGCGCGGCCCCTGAATCGGCTTTAGCTCTTCGAGCTGGAAAGGGGGGATGTTACTGATGAATGAGTATGCGGTTGTCAAGGTACAGGTGAAAGAAGAACACTCGAAAGAATGCCTTTCACCTATCGTCCTGAAACCGCAGGGGTGTCAACCCTGTGCCGCAAAATATTTTTTAAGTTTGGCAATCGCCAGGTTTATGGACTTGGCAACGGCTTGATGGCTTGTCCCTTCCATGCGACCGATCTGCCGGGTAGAGAGTCCCTGAAAAACATGAAGCCGGAATCGCCGTTTCTGAACCTCGGTCAAAGCGCCCACTGTAAAAAGCTGCTCCAGGGCTTTCCAGGCATACTTGCGGTTCTGTATGTCAACAACTCGTTCTTCCCATTCTTCATCCAGAGCGCGAGTGGCACAATGCTCCGTTTCCTCCAAACCGTGGATCGAAACATCCTTGCGGGTCTGGGCGCTCTCTGCCCGATCCTGCTCATAGTAAATTTGATCGGACAGGGCTTTCAGCTCTGCAAAGTCATGTTCCGTTTTGTCAGGATTCTCCTTCAGATAATCCTCCAGTGTGATTTCTATGATTTCGTTATGAAAGCGATAAACGATATTTGGGCTGTTTTTGTTTATCGCATAGTCGCTTTTGCGATAATTTTGCACCTCTGTTACCTCCGATTTGTTTTTTGTGGAAAACAAATCGGAAGTGGTGGTGCTCGACACCAGTGACCAAGTAGTCGAGAACAAATCAAAAAGCGGCCGAATCTGTAACTCAGTACAAATTCGACCGCTCCAAGTCGTTTATTAAAAAGTCCGCAGAAAAAGCATCTTTTGGCAGGTGGAGGCTTTTCGCTTTTAGAACAATACTCCCGGCCACCATACTTCCATATAAAGATGATTTTCTTTGTCTTGTAAGCCGTGTGTCGTGGTGCGTAAAGACAGCGGAACAGCATAATGCGCTTCTTGAGGTATTGCATAGTGCATCAGACTCCTGTCCATACAAACGGACGGCACACCGGCAGCATCACTCCCTTTCTTAATTCAAATATATGTATTTCTACCGACAGGTCAATGCTGCCGAGCCGAAATAAACCTATTCAGTTTAAGATCAACTCTGCATTGTCCGGTCATCAGCGATTATTCTTTTTTATGCGGATAAAGTCAGTAATCAGAAGTATCAAACCGATTATTCCAATCGCAACTATTACATAGCTTTCATGTAAAATTCCATGAAAGCCAAGAAAGCCACTAGGGAGAGAGGTGTTCGTCATAGAATGTTCTCATAGCACAGATATAGGGACTGTCTGCTTCTTGTCTGCACTCACGCCGATAGAGATAGGCAAGAATGTCCGTCAGCTTGATTTTGTGGCTACGGATCAGGTGGTTTTGCTCAATGGTGTAGGGAATCTCACCTTGTTGCTCCAAATTGTAGGCGGTCTTGGGACAGATGTGGCAGATCTCGCATAGTTCCCGTTTGGTTACATAGGCGGGATACTTTGCGACGATGTCGGGGTAATACTTAGTCAAATCCATGTGCAGCACTCACTTTCTTGTTCATCTGTCATTGGTAGGTGAGGTACTTCACTGGCGTGTAAAATATTGGATTTTGAAGTGGGTTCAAATAAGATCAAGTTGTCTAATCAAAATGGTGATTTGCGTTTTCGTGAAATGGTATGGGTGTGAATACCCCCAATCTGGCGTCCAGTTCTATCCTTGTTCTATCCTCCGGTCATAATTCGGGGCAAAAATGGGAAGAACTCGGAAAGCCCTGTGGGTTCAAATAAAAACGAAAAACGGAAGCCAAAATCCGCAGTATACCGCAGCTTTTGGGCTTCCGTTGTGTACTTCCATCTTCGCTTAATTTCCACCAAAAATCACAAGGGGGAAATGACTCGAAATCGAGTCGGTCGCTTTCCGGAGAGACCTCGCAAACCCTTGATACTTCGGGCTTCTTCCGCTTTTCTACACTTTTTCAAAACTGAATATCTACGGTTTTTCTACGCTTTGTCTACGATTTCTACACTTGGTTCTCAATCAGCCGGAAACCCGCAAAGCCTTGAAAATACAGCATGGAGATGTATCGAAGTGGTCGTAACGAGGCTGACTCGAAATCAGTTGACGGGTCAAACCGTCCGGGGGTTCGAATCCCTCCATCTCCGCCAGAGCCTGCAGTGGTGATTCCACTGCAGGTTTTTATTTATGCCAGCTGTTCCTCTTTTTCAGGGCGGTTGAACATACCGTTCATGGCGTTTGCCGAAGCCTCCTGTGCCGAGTAGTCGAGATGTGCATAGATGTCTGCCGTGGTGGAGAAGGTGCTGTGCCCCAGCCAGATTTGGATCTGCTTCATGGAGATACCGTTGCTGAGAAGCAGGCTGGCGCAGGTGTGACGAAGATCATGGAAGCGAACCTTGCGAAGCCCGTACTTCTCGATGAGCCATGAGAAATGCTCCGTTACATAATTCGGGCGTAGAAGTTTTCCGCACTGGTCAACGCAGATGTAGTCGAGGTAGTCCCGGCAGTAACTTTTTTTGAAGAGTCTCCGGTACATCTCCTGCTTCTCTTTCTCCTCCAGCAGGATGATTCCTACTGCTGGAATCAGAGGTAGTGTTCGGAAGCTGGATTTGGTTTTCAGGACATCCTCGCCCATCGGAACGAACTTTCCATCCACCTCTGCTTCGATGACCTTGTGGCTGATGGAGATCGTCTTGTGTTCCATGTCGATGGCACTCCACCGCAGTCCGAGAACTTCGCTTCGCCGCAAGCCATAGTAGGCAGCAATTTTTACGCACAATTCCAGCGGGTCACCAGACACTGCATCGAACAGGGTAAGCATCTCTTCCTCGCTGTAGAAGCTACCGTGGAACACATTCTTCTTGGGACGGTCTACCTTGTCGGCAGGGTTCTTGAGCAGGATATCCTTCTTAACCGCCGTCTGAAGTGCCTTTCGGATGATTGCGTGATAATGAATGACCGTGTTTGTCGTACAGTCGTCTGCCAGAATGCTTTGGTAGAAATCCTCAATGTGCTGTGGGGTCACCTCCCGCAACTGGAGTCCCAGCGGCGTGAAGTATGGCCGGATTCTTGCCTTGATCATGTTGGAGTAGCTTTGGTAGGTCGCCGTTGCGAGTGAACTGCGGGTCGATTGAAGCCACTTTTCCATGTACTCGATAAACGGGAGCAAGGCATCAGGATGCGTGTTCTCTGCAAGCTCCTTTGCTTTTGCCTCTCGATCCAGCCGTTCTTCTTCCTCCCGCTCATACTGGAGCCGGATCTCATCAAACGCTTTCTGGGCTTTGCGTGCGCTGGTTCCCTCGACGGGAAGCCGCATGGGTACCCATTTGCATCTGCGGCGGCCATTGACCTTCAGGTAAAGAACCGCATAGTAAAAACCGTTTTTTTGCTGCAGGCAGCCTGTTATCATAATGTCCTCCTATTCTATAACAGGTAGTCGTATTGCCCGCCATTGACATCCCAAACATACCACAATGCGTTGGGAATAGCTATACTCCAAGTGGAGAAATACCACTCGACTTTTCTACGCTTTTCGGCAAACGACCTCGTGTTTTCTAAACAATCTGTCAATTCGGCTCATGATAAATTGATGCGGCACATATCCTCACCCATCAGGTACTCGATTACGCATACCTTCGGGATCTTGTAGGCTCTGCCTACCTTGATGCATCTGATCTCCTGTTCAGCCAAGAGGCGATACGCCAGTCGTCGACTGATTCCACCCAGCATTTTGCGGAGGTCATCCACCTCAACAACATCGGGATATTTTTCAAACATAGAACTCTTTTTCATGGCAATGCCCTCCTATTTTTTGAGTCGTACCTTGCGGCACAAATATGAGGATCGTCCGGGGGATAAGGAGGGGTGAATGCAGGCCGTTCAGAGGTTTGAAAGAGAGAAGAGAGTGGATGGCGGAAAAAAGAAAGAGGAGGTGGACGATCCCCATACTTCTGCCGCAAAGCGGAAAAGGCCGCTCCGTAACGGGGCGGAACTGCTCC
>OLSA01003890.1_pt1 | contig 10145 bp, 10 predicted proteins | sample 1672731 | NCBI WGS metagenome assembly OLSA01 (sample SAMEA3136718, study PRJEB25190) | human gut metagenome | biome: human gut; feature: human-associated habitat; material: faeces | place: Austria | collected 2013
TAAGTTCAAATTTTGAATTTTGCGCCGAAAAATTCAAATATTTTATATAAATTTTCATAACTTAATTGATAATTTTTTGCAAGATTAAATAAATTAGGTGTTTCAACATTTATCTCACTATTATTTAATTGATTTTTTACTTCATTCCAACTTGTTTCATTTTGTCCAAGTCCATGAATTAGAATATTTACCATCATTCAATCCATTAATAATGGTATTATAATCCATAAAAATAGATAAAATTGTAATACAAAGACGAAAAAAGTATTAATTTTGTGTAAAGTCTGATATAATGAAAACACCAAGATTGAGCGGAATTTAAACGGGGATTATGTTGAGGGAACGAGAGAAAAATAGATATAAAAGCTTAATAGATTTACAGTTTTTGGAAGTTCATTTTGAGTACGAAACTGAAATGATTATGTAATTAAAACAGTGAAAAGTGTTTGCTATAATGAAAAAAATAGGGAATAGTTCGTTAATGAAAAAATAAAGTTAAAAAATAAGAGGAAAGGAGAAAATGTAATAGAAGTATTCTTAAAAGTAGTGAAAGCAAATAGAAGTTTTAGATGGTACAGTAATGGAATTTTTATGCAAAATATTTTTGAATCAAATTATGAAAGAGTATGTAGCAAAGTGTTATAAAAATAAGTAAATTGGAGGAATAAAGATGAAAAAAGCAAAAGTTAAATTTATTATTATGTTAACAATGATGATATTGAGCTTAGGTATAACTTTTAAGGTAATGGCATTGCAATCACCTAATTTAATGTTATCAGGAAGTGAGAATGTTATAACCGATAACAATGCAATTTTGCACGCAACTCTTTATAATGCACAGGCAGAGGGAATAAATGTTAAGGCATTTAAATGGACTATATATAAAGGTAAGATTAGTAACAATGTTGTAGTGAAAAGCATTGAAAAAGTTAATACAGCAGCTGGTAATAAGATTGAGATTGAATGCAATGTCAATAAGGATATGGGAATAAAGCTGGAGCCTAATACTGAATATTGGTACGAGATTGTTACAATAGCGGATAAGGATTTGAATATGCAATTGTTTAGCCAGTCACATTATTTTACAACTTTGGCAGAAGGTCAGGGACCTAAAGAAAGTACTAGCGTTGCAGAAACATCAACTGTTCAGATAACAACTCCTCAGGAAACTAGTACAACAAAAATCAAGGCAAGTAAGATTACTTCAGTTAAGGTTAAGAAAGCTAAGGGAACAAGTAAGAAGTCAGTATTAATTAAGTTTAAAAAAATTAATGGAGCAAAGAAATACAAACTTCAATATGCTAATAATAAGAAGTTTAAAAAGGCTAAGACTAAGGTTGTTAAGAATAATACATACTTAATTAAAAAGCTTAAGTCAGGCAAGGCATACTATTTTAGAGTACGTGTTAATGGTGCGGATGACAATTGGAGTAAATGGTCTAATGTTAAACGTGTTTTCATAAAGAAGTAGTAAAAACCAAGGCTCACCATATACTATACCAACATATTGTGCAAGCGAGGCGATTTTATGAAGATTAAACAGGCGGCAAGTTATCAGGATCAGGTTAGAATTTTAAAATCTAAAGGGCTTATTATTGAAGATAAGAATGATTGTATGCAGTTTTTGAAGCATACTAATTATTATAGATTTTCTGCTTATTGTGAGTCTTTCAGATATGAGGGCAAGGGCAGGTTCATTGAGGGAACTACTTTTGACCAGATTAGAAATGTGTATATGTTTGACCAGAAGCTTAGAGCGTGGCTTTTTGAGGTAGTTGAGGAGATTGAGTTTGCTTTGCGTACACAGATTTCCTATCACCACGGTACTAAGTATGGTCCGGACGGATATCTTGATCCAAATAATTTCAGTAGGTATCACGATGGCAGGAATTTTCAACACCATCTTAGAACTATTTTGCGTGAGAATAAGGATTCACCTGTTGTAAAACATCATAATGATAAATACGATGGCAAGTATCCTTTGTGGGTTATTATTGAGTTTTTTTCTATGGGTATGCTTTCAAGGTTTTTTAAGGATATGTACAATGAGGATAAGAATATTATTGCTAATCTTTATTCTACTACGGGAGCCTGTCTGGAGAATTGGATTCAGTGTGTGACAACTATTAGAAACAGATGTGCCCATTATTCCAGGTTTTATGATTGGGAGTTTGCGGATTATCCGGTTTTTACCGAGAAGGCTTTGCCAAGGGAGAATACCAAGGTTTGGGGACATTTGCTTGTGCTGAGAAATATGTATCCTAATGAATATGAGTGGAATACTGAATTAGTTCCGCGATTAGAGGATATAATTAATAGATATAAGGACGATATTAAGTTTGAGCACTTAGGATTGCCACAAAATTGGAATGAATGGTTGATAAAATGATGCGACTAATTTGCAGTGGCAGTGTAAATTAGTTGCAAATTAAATAGGTGGTGTTATTTTGGATTTATTCGTGGTATAATCTGAAACGAATGGATATCATAAGGAGGTAGCATTATGGACGATAAGGAAAAGATGATAGATGATATTGTTGCCATGCTTGACAATAGTGTTAAGAAAGGCGACGGACATATTAACGTTGTTATAGATGAAAATCAGAAGGATTCAAAGGAAGTTACAAGAGGTTGCGCAGATTGTTCTGTTAACCCCATGGCCTGTAGTGTTCCAACTATAGAACTTCCGGGCGATGAAGATTTTGAAAGATAGAAGCCGAAAGAGGTTTTGTGATTAATCAGGTATTGATTTTTGCATTACTTGGTTAATTGAATAGTTGAGCACTACAATTAAGGAGCTGTCGCACTATGCTTATAGGGTGGCAGCCCTTGTTTTTCTGTGAAATTATTTTGAAAAAGATTATTTTTTGAAAATATTGTTTGTAATTTACAGCTATTAATTATTAGAAAATGAATTTTCATAAAAATAGGAAATTTAGGAACTCTAATAATATGGAATTTTTGATTAGTATTTAGGTTGTTTTTTTACAACATAATTAAAAATATAATGATATTTAACGAAAGTTGAGGGAGATTAAGTGGATAAGAAGAGAACAGTTTTACATTTTATTTTGCAATACATTGGGATTACCATTGCTTCAATTATGTATGCAATGGCGTTGGCATGGTTCCTTAATCCTAATCAGTTGGCACCGGGAGGCGTGTCAGGTATTGCCATTGTTTTGAAGGAGATTTTCCCATTTTTGCCGGGAATCGGTGCACTTATTTTGATTTTTAATATTCCAATTCTTCTTCTTGGAGTTTGGAAGTTTGGCGTGAAGTTTACTATTTCAACTATTTATACGGTTGTTTTTTCGTCTATTGTCATTGACCTGATTCCAAGTATTACAGGCGTTAAGGCCATTACTATGGATCCTATGCTTGCAGCGGTTATCGGTGGTGCCTTGCATGGTATTGCCATTGGTATTTTGTTTAGACTTGAAACTACAACAGGCGGAACTGACGTTATTATTAAAATTATCAGACAGAAGAAACCTCATCTTAAAACAGGTCAGCTTTATATTATTTTGGACCTTGTAATTCTTGCAGCGTCTGCTGTGGCGTTTAGAAATATCGAGGTTGCTCTTTATGCGGGAATTACTATTTATATTACTTCAGCGGTTATGGATAAGGCGTTGTACAACGGCGACCAGCAGACTATGGTTTATATTGTAAGTGCTAAGCGTAAAATTATTGCAGACAGAATGCTTCAGGAACTTGATCTTGGGGTGACTATGCTTCAGGCAGTTGGTGCTTATAAGAATAACGAAACTGAGGTTATTATGTGCGTTATGAGAAAAGCAACTTTGGTTAAGGTTAGAAATCTGTTGAAGGAAGTTGATCCGGATGCATTTATGATTGTTAGCACAGCTAATGAAGTTTTCGGTGAAGGATTTAAGAACCAGTACGAAACTGAGATTTAAGTAAAGAATTTAGAAAAAATTATGAAATTGAAAAATTGGAATTAATATAAATTGAATTTGATTGAAATATAAATCAAGCGTTTTGAACATTTTTATACAAAATTAGTGCTGGTTTAGTTTACAAATGAATATACTTGTTTTAAAATAAAAATGTTTATGACGTAAAGTTATTAAGGTACCTAAATGGATTGAATAAAAGACGGGAGAAATTATGGCAACATTAAAAGACGTAAAGAGAATTGTAATTAAAGTAGGAACATCAACATTGACTCACCATACGGGAAAGAGCAATATCAGACAGATTAAGAAGCTGGTTGCAGTTATTTCAGATATTGTTAATTCAGGTGTTGAAGTGGCACTTGTTACTTCGGGTGCTATTGGAGTTGGTGTTGGTAAGTTGGGACTTCGCGATAGACCGACTAATACGGCAGGCAAGCAGGCAGCGGCAACTATCGGTCAGTGCGAGTTAATGTTTATGTATGACAAGATGTTTGCAGAATTTGGTCACACAGTTGGACAGTTTCTTATAACTAAGAGAGACGTTGATAATGACGAGTGCAGAGAGAATCTTATAAATGCGTTTGAGAAAACTTTTGAATACGGAGCAATTCCGATTATTAATGAAAATGATGCAGTGGCAGTTGAGGAAATTGTTTTTGGTGACAACGACAGTCTTTCAGCCATTGTTGCAAAATTAATTAAGGCTGATGCGTTGTTGATTCTTACAGATATTGACGGACTTTATGATAAGGATCCACATAAGGATGAAGATGCCAGAATTATTCCTGTTGTTGAAGAAATAACAGAGCATTTGTTTGAAATTGCAGGTGGTAAGGGCTCAAAATTCGGAACCGGTGGAATGATTACAAAGCTTCAGGCAGCACAGATTGCTACAGAAGTTGGAATTCCTACAATTGTTATGAATGGTGGAGATTCTGATAATATCTATAGAGTGTTGGAGGGACATCAGGTAGGAACATTTTTTACTGCAAAGTAGATAGAATATAATAGGTATTCATACAATGAAAAAATATAATAATGCATATATAATTACAAAGGACTGAAAAAGGAGGGCATATGTTAGAAAGATTAGGTATAAATGCCAAAGAAGCTGAAAAAACATTAATGGTTGCTTCAAGTGAAAAGAAGAATCAGGCTTTAAAGAAGATTGCAGAAGGTCTTATTGAAAATACAGATAAGATTATTGAAGCTAACAAGGTTGATTTGGAAAATGGTGAAAAAAACGGAATGGCAAAGTCCATGCTTGACCGTCTTAAATTAGATAAAGAAAGAATCGAAGGAATGGCTAAGGGAGTTCTTGATGTGGCAACTCTTCCTGAACCTGTAGGAAGAATTCTTTCAGCCACAGAAAGACCTAATGGTCTTAGAATAGAAAAAGTGTCTACTCCAATTGGAGTTATTGCAGTTATTTTTGAGGCAAGACCGAATGTTACTTCTGATGCAGCAGCCCTTTGTCTGAAATCAGGAAATACTGTTATTTTGAGAGGTGGCAAGGAAGCAATTAATTCTAACAAAACAATTGCCAAAGTAATGCGCCAGGCTGTGAAAGAAGCAGGAATGCCGGAAGATGTAATACAGTTAGTTGAAGATACATCAAGGGAAAGTGCTAACGAATTAATGAAGATGAATGAGTATGTTGATGTGCTTATTCCACGAGGCGGTGCCGGATTAATTCAGGCAGTTGTAAAGAATGCTACAGTTCCTGTTATTGAAACAGGTGTTGGTAATTGTCATATTTATATTGACAAGAATGCAGACCTTAAAAAAGCAGTTGATATTGTATTTAATGCAAAAACATCAAGACCTTCAGTATGCAATGCGGCTGAAAGTTTGTTAATACATAAAGATATTGCAAAAGAAGCCCTTGTTGCAATAAAAAACAAATTAGACGAAAAAGATGTAACTTTGGTAGGGGACAGTAAAGCAAGAGAGATAATTCCGGATATGGAAAAAGCAACAGACGCAGATTGGGCAACAGAATATCTTGATTATAAGATGTCTGTTAAGATTGTAGATTCAGTAGAAGAAGCAATAGACCATATTTATAAATATAGTACGGGACACAGTGAATGTATTGTTACTGAAAATGCAGGAACTGCAGAAAAGTTTATGAATCAGGTTGATTCAGCAGCGGTTTATTTGAATGCAAGCACAAGATTTACAGATGGTGGAGAGTTTGGTTTCGGTGCAGAAATCGGAATTTCCACACAGAAACTTCATGCAAGAGGACCAATCGGTTTGCCTGAGTTGCAGTCATTTAAGTATAAGATATACGGTGATGGACAGATAAGATAGTAGTTTAGGTAATATAAAAATCGGAGGAGATATGTGGAAAATAGAATCCTTCGATTTTTTTATTCTATAGAAAATTTCTATGAAATTCCTATAGAACAAAATGCTTTGCAGGATTGCAGATTATTGTTAGTTCATAATTTTTTAATTTATAATTAATGGACTAAATGTGAAAAATTTGATATATTAATAGTTAAAATGAAAATAAAAATATTTAGATATGAAATATGAGGGAAAAGGGAAAATAAATACAAAGGAGTATAATAATAGTTATGAAAAAATTATTATTCATTATTAATCCTAAAGCGGGGGTAAAAAAGAACAAACATTTTGTAGATGATGCCCTTGAGATTTTTGAAAAAGCGGGATATAAGGTTGGAGTTAAGTATACAAAGAAGAGAGCAGATGGAACACGCATAGCAAGAGATTATGGCGCTAAGGCAGACTTGATTGTGTGTATGGGTGGAGACGGAACACTCAACGAGGTTATGCAGGGAATGCTGGAAGGTGAAATTTCAACACCTTTAGGATATATTCCGGCAGGCTCAACTAATGATTTCGCTAATAGTTTAGGATTAAGAACCAACCCTAAGGATCAGGCAGAGTTTATTATGGAAACAGAAGCAAAATCACTTGATCTGGGATGGTTTAATGGAAGATATTTCGTTTATACTGCATCTGCAGGTATTTTTACGGAAACATCTTACTCAACACCACAGGAATTAAAAAATAGATTAGGACATTTTGCTTATATACTTCATGGAATTAGAGAAGTGTTCAAAATCAGAAGGTTAAAACTTAGAATTGAGACAGAAGATGAGGTGTATGAGAATAAATATATATTCGTAGCCATAAACAATGCAAAAAAAGTTGGCGGAATAATGAGATTGGACAAGGCTCATGTAGAGTTTAATGATGGTGAGTTTGAACTTATGCTTGTTGAATTTCCAAGGGATTTTATTCAGTTAATGAAGACTGTTGGGAAGATATTTATGCAGGATTTTTCAGGCAATATAACATTTAAACAGATTAAAAGTGCAAAGATTACAAACTGTTCAGATGTTAACTGGTCATTAGACGGTGAAAAAGAGAAAGCCCATGATTTTGTTGAATTTAAAGTTATTCACAATGCCATAAACTTTATATATTAAAAAATTAAATTGCAAAAGATAAATCTAATATACCTCAGTAGTATATTTGACAATAAAAACAAGACTGGATGTAAGAGAGGTTTATATGACTGTAACTAAGGAAAATATTAAGGACTTTACTGAAAAATATGCACAGATTTGTCGTAAAAATGACACAGTTGAGAAGGAACTTTTTACTGAGTATGGAGTAAAAAGAGGACTTAGAGATTTAAACGGAAAAGGTGTACTTACAGGTATAACTAACATTTCAAGAGTTGAATCTTCTAAGATAGTTGATGGAAAGAGTGTGCCTTGCGAAGGACGACTTTATTTCAGAGGTTATAAAATTCAGGATTTAGTTAACGGATTTATGTCCGAGAACAGATTTGGTTTTGAAGAAGTAGCATATTTATTGCTTTTTGGAGAATTACCAAGTGAAGATAATCTGACTGAATTTAAGAAAATGATGGCTGTATCAAGACGATTGCCAACTAACTTTGTGCGTGACGTAATTATGAAAGCGCCAAGTGAAGATATTATGAACACATTGTCTAAGTGTGTTTTGACGTTGGCATCATATGACAAGAATATGTCAGATACATCAGTGGAAAATGTTATTAGACAGAGCATTAATTTAATCAGTACATTCCCTATGATTTCTGTATATGGTTACCATGCATATAACCATTATAAGAGAAACAAAAGTTTATATATTCACAGACCTAAGCCGGAGCTTTCAACAAGTGAAAACATTCTTAGAATGTTAAGACCGGATAAGAAATACACAGAATTAGAAGCCAAGGTTTTAGACTTAGCATTGGTTCTTCATATGGAACATGGTGGTGGTAATAACTCTACTTTTACAACAAGAGTTGTAACTTCATCAGGTTCAGATACTTATGCTACAATTTCAGCAGCACTTTCTTCATTGAAAGGACCACGTCATGGTGGTGCGAATATTAAAGTTGTAGAAATGTTTAAGGATATTAAACATAATGTTCATGATATAACGGATAGGGATGAAGTTAAGGAGTATTTAAGGAAGATACTTAATAAAGAAGTTTTTAACAGACAGGGACTTATTTATGGTATGGGTCATGCAGTATATTCAATTTCTGACCCAAGAGCTGAGATTTTCAAAAGCTTCGTAGAGAAGTTAGCTACTGAAAAGGGCAGAACTAAAGATTTTAACTTGTATAGTATGATTGAAACTTTGGCTCCGCAGGTTATTGCAGAGGAAAGACAGATTTACAAGGGTGTTAGTGCCAACGTAGACTTTTACAGTGGTTTGGTTTACAGTATGCTTGATATTCCTGAAGAGCTATTTACACCTATGTTTGCAATAGCACGTATTGTAGGATGGAGTGCTCATCGTATCGAGGAAATCATTACAGCAGATAAGATTATGCGTCCGGCATATGTAAGCAACTGCGACTATTATGATTATACAAATATTGAAGAAAGATAAGAATTTCGGATAATAATCCATAGTAAAAAAATGCAATTTTGTAATATAAAAATGCAATAACGAATGTAATAAAAAACACATCAATAAATGTAATAAAAAAGTATAAAAAATCGGTTACAAAAAGATTAAGACATAAACACTAAACGAAAATATTAAAACGTAAATATTAAGGTGTAAACGCCAATATGTAGATATTAAAATATAAATGTTGAAGTGTAATGTTAAAGCTTGATAAAGTTGTAACCGATTTTTTTTAGTGTTATAATAAAATGATTAGAGAAAGTACAAGATTTTAATAAAAACAGGAGGCATTATGAAGCTTACACAGAGTGATGTTGAAAAAATAAAAGAAGAAATTGAACATAGAAAATTAGTCGTAAGACCTGAGGCTATCGAAGCTGTAAAAGAGGCAAGAGCTCAGGGGGATTTAAGTGAGAATTTTGAATATTATGCAGCAAAGAAAGACAAGAACAAAAACGAGGGACGTATCAGATACCTTGAAAGAGTATTGAAGACAGCTACAATTATAAGTGACGAATCAGCAGATGATGAAGTGGGATTAAATAACACTGTTCAGGTTTACTTTGAAGACGATGACGAAACAGAAACTTTCAAGATTGTAAGTACAATGCGTGGAGATTCAATTAGCGGTAGAATAAGCGGCGACTCTCCTATGGGAGCAGCCCTTATGGGACACAAGGTTGGAGACAGAGTTGAAGTAAAGGTAAACGAAAAAGTAAGTTATTATGTTGTGATTAAATCTATTGAAAATACAGGTGAAGAGGAAACAGACACAATTAGGACTTTTTAATATGAAAAATAATATAAAAAAGGGCAGATTAACTATTTATACAAGTTATAGTCCCGGAGCCGGAAAGACCCATATAATGTTAAGGGATGCTTTACAAAATTATGGGGAGAAGGTTGTTATAGGCTTTTTAAATGGCAAGGAAAGAAAAATCAAAGGCTCTAACATAAAACCGGTTCATCATTATTCATTAGAGAAAATAGTTTCAAAATACAATTTTGATAATGTTGTGATTATGGACGAAATGGGAATGGGCGGAAAATGTGAGGATGATAAATCTTTTATTTATGAAGATATTGAAAAAATACTGAATGCAGGAATAAATGTATATACAAGTACTAATTTAAAGAGATTTCAGAATGTAAATAGAAGTTTTAAAGAAATATCAGGAATAGGTGTAAAGAAAACCATTCCGATAAGGTTTCTTGAAATGGCTGATAGAATTGTTTTTGTAGATAGAAAACCGGAGCTTTTGGAAAATGATTACAAAACCGGAGAACTTT
>OLSA01003896.1_pt1 | contig 10133 bp, 6 predicted proteins | sample 1672731 | NCBI WGS metagenome assembly OLSA01 (sample SAMEA3136718, study PRJEB25190) | human gut metagenome | biome: human gut; feature: human-associated habitat; material: faeces | place: Austria | collected 2013
TTCCGATCTGTGGCAGAGGGGGCCGAAGCGCAGCCCGCCCAGCGCCGCCGCCACGGCAGAAGCGGCCAGCAGGGTGCCAAAACCGGGCTTTTCGGGTGGGAAGCGCTGCAGTGCATAGCCGAAGCCGCCCGCCAGCAGGGCATCTGCCCCGCAGAAGAACACCAGCGTGAAGCCTGCCCTGCCGGGCCCCAGCGCAAAGCAGGCACCTCCCAGCACCAGCGCCCCGCACCCGGCCAGAAATGCCGGACGAAGCCTGCCGGGCCAGAGCCATCGGGCGGCCACAGCTGCCCCCACGGCGCAGAGCAGGCAGAGGCTGTCCAGCGAAAACGCCCCGAACCCGTGGAACAGGATGCTCAGCGCAGCTCCGGCTGCGCAGGCGGCAAAGCAGTCCGCAGGCAGGCCCAGTGTCAACCCCAGCCCAAAGGGGAGCAAAGCCCCGTAGAGAACGGCCCAGCCCCCGGCAAGCCCCAGCGCAAAGGCCCCGCCCTGCCGCAGGGCCGGGCGTACCGCCGCCCGGGAGGCCAACGCGGCGGCAACAGGCTGCTTCGGGTGGAGTTTTGTGGTTTCCGGCATGAAAAAATCCCCGCTTTCCGGCGGGGATCTTTTGCAATGTTCTGTTTCCCGCGCCCTTTGCATATACTGTAGCGCGGGCGCGCGGCGTTTTATGGGGTCATGCGGGGAAGCGGCAAAAAATTACCCGTTCAGCTTCTCAATGGCAGCCTTGACACGGGCAAGGGTCGTCTCGCGGCCCATCATGCAGGCAAGGTCGGTGCCGCCGCCGGGGGTGCGCTGCTTGCCGGAAAGGGCAATGCCCAGCGGGTACAGCAGCCAGCCGTTCTTCTTGCCCAGCTCCTCAGCCTTGGCCTTGCAGGCATCGAAGACGGCATCGCGATTGCCAAAATCCAGTGCTTCGTCGCTGAGCACAGGCAGCAGGGCTTCCAGTGCCTCCTTGGCGGTCTCCGGGGTGGTCTTCTGCTTCTTGTTGGCGTACATGCTCACATCGTACTCGGGCATCGCATCAAAGAAATCCAGCTGCTCCGGGATCTCGCCCAGCACTTCGCAGCGGGGCTGCAGGTTTGCGCACAGCAGCTTCTTGTCGATGGAGGTGTGCACGGCCTTGTCGATCCACGGCTCCGCCTTCTTCTGGAACTCTTCCGGGGACAGGCGGCGGATATATTCCGCGTTGATGGCGCGCAGCTTGAGGGGGTCGAAGATGGCCGGAGACTTGGAGATGCCGTCCGGAGACCAGATCTTGACCAGCTCCGGCAGGGAGAAGATCTCCTGCTCGGCATACTCGCCCTTGGGGCTCCAGCCCAGCAGGCAGATGTAGTTCAGCACGGCCTCGGTCAGGTAGCCCTTTGCCACCAGATCCTGATAGCTGGCATCGCCGTTGCGCTTGGACAGCTTGTTCTGGGCGTCCTTCATCACCGGCGGGCAGTGGATATAGGTGGGGATCTCCCAGCCAAAGGCCTGATACAGCAGGTTGTACTTGGGGGTGGAGGACAGATACTCGCTGCCGCGGATGACATGGGTGATGCCCATGAGGTGGTCGTCCACCACGTTGGCAAAGTTATAGGTGGGCATGCCGTCGGTCTTGATGAGGATCTGGTCGTCCATCTCGCTGTTGTTCACCTCGATGTGGCCGTACACCACATCGTCGAAGCCGGTCACGCCCTCGCGGGGGATCTTCTGGCGGATAACATAGGGTTCCCCGGCAGCAAGACGCTTTTCCACTTCCTCCTTGGGCAGGTCGCGGCAGCATCCGTCGTAGTGGGTCATCTCACCGTTGGCGCGCTGCTCGGCGTGCAGGGCTTCCAGACGCTCCTCGGTGCAGAAGCAGTAGTAAGCCTTGCCCTCGGCCACCAGCTGCTCGGCATACTGCTTGAACATGCCCATGCGCTCGCTCTGCACATAGGGGCCGACGGGGCCGCCCACATCCGGGCCTTCGTCCCACAGCAGGCCGGTCTCGCGCAGAGTGTTGTAGATCACGTCCACAGCACCTTCCACATAGCGGCCCTGGTCGGTGTCCTCAATGCGCAGGATGAAGGTGCCACCCTCGTGCTTTGCCATTAAATAGGTATACAGCGCAGTGCGCAGGTTGCCCACATGCATATAGCCGGTGGGCGAGGGGGCAAAACGGGTGCGGACTTTGTTGCTCGGCATAGAAAAACGCTCCTTTTATACTCATGCAAAAATGCGGATAGCTACGTCTTAGTTTACCTGTTCTGCTGCGATTTGTCAACGGAGGGGCGTGTTTTGTGCGAAGCTGCGGTTTTTGGGACACAAGGCGGGACATTTTGTCGAAATCGCCCGCAATCATTGACGAAGACTGTATTTTTTTGTATACTAGTTTCAAACGGTGCTGGCACAATTTTCCTGTTGTGCCAGCTGCCTGCCTGTATGGAGAAAACGTTGAAGGAGAATGATACCTATGAAAAGCACCGGGATCGTCCGCGGCATCGACTCGCTTGGCCGCATCGTCCTGCCCAAGGAGCTGCGCACCACCCTGCATCTGGACGGGGACACCAAGCTGGAGATCTTTGTGGATGGCGACGCCATCGTGCTCAAGAAGCACCGCCCCGCCGGCAGCTGCGACTTCTGCGGCGACGTGGACGCCAACGCCATCCAGTTTGCCGGGTACTGCATCTGCCCCGCCTGCCGCCGCAAGATCGGCGCGCTGTAAACCAGAACCAAAAGGAGGCCTGCGTCCATGAGCCGCATGACCGATTTTACTGTCCCTTCCACCGTGCCCGGGCGCACCCTGCATGCGTTCTGCTGTGAGCCGGAGGGCGAGGTGCGGGCGGTGCTGCAGCTGTCCCACGGCATGGTGGAGTTCATCGACCGGTACAAGCCGCTGGCGGAGTATCTGGCCGGGCAGGGCATCGTGGTGGTCGGCCACGACCACCTGGGCCACGGCGGGTCCATCCGCACCAAGGCCGACTACGGCTACTTTGCCGAGCCGGACGGCAACCGTGCCGTGCTGGACGATCTGCACGCCATGACCCTGCGCACCAAGGAGCGCTACCCCGGTGTGCCGTACTTTCTGCTGGGGCACAGCATGGGCTCGTTCTATGCCCGGCAGTACCTGTGCGAATACGGGCAGGAACTGAGCGGTGCCATCATCATGGGCACCGGCCACCAGCCCAAAGCGCTGGTGCAGTTTGCCCGCAGCACCTGCCGGGCGCTGGCGGCCGTGCACGGCTGGCAGTACCGCAGCAAGCTGGTGGCCAACCTGTCCTTCATGGGCTACAACAAGGGGCTGGAGGGCCGCACCACCCACGACTGGCTCAACCGTGACGCCGCCGAGGTGGACAAGTACCTGGCCGACGAGCGCTGCACCTTTACCTTTACGCTCAACGCCTACTACAGCATGTTCAGCGGCATCCTGCGCCTGCACGACCCGGCTTTTCTGGCCCGGATGCCCAAGGACCTGCCCCTGCTGTTCCTGGCCGGCACCGCCGACCCGGTGGGCGACCGGGGCAAGGGCGTGCTGCGCGCCATCCAGAGCCTGAAGGCCGCAGGCGTGCAGAACATCCGCTGCAAGCTGTACCCCGGCGCCCGGCACGAACTGCTGGTGGAGACCAACCGGCAGGAAGTGTTTGCCGACATTGCCGCCTGGCTGAACGATCAGCTGCGCTGACCACACTGCACCGCACCTTCTTTGCCCGGGCGGTATGCGGTCGTGGGCATACTTCGACGTGCTGTTGGAGCAGGCGCACGTTGTCGGCACACCGGGCAGCGGCTTTTCTGCGTTCTGCAACAAGAAATTTCAATGCGTATCAAGACTATTTCAGCAGTGCAACAATAGCGCACATTTCTCTCTGCATTCTGCGTAAAATCTTGCTGCGTTTTTCTGCAGTTTGCCAATTATCCGCGTGTTTTCGTAATCTTATTGACAGCGCAGCTAGAAAATGATATATCATAAACAGAGTTTATTGCTCTGTTTTATCTCCGTATAGATACAATTTATTGTATCTTTTGTGTGCAGAGCGAAAGGAGCGAATCATATGACGAACAAGAAATTCAAAAAAGCCGCCATGGCTCTGGCCCTGACCGCCTGTGTGGCAGCCACCCCTCTGGCCGCCAACGCTGAGACCCCTGAAAACGCAGCCGACGCACAGGCTCCTGCTGCCGTTGATCATGCCGAGGCCGACACGCAGGAAGCCGAACTGCCTGTAGAGGAAGAGCCGGAAGCTCAGCCCGCTGCAGAGGCCGCTGCGCAGCCTGCCGCTCCGGAAGCAACCCCCATCGCAGTGGAACTGCCCACCGCAGAGGAAACTCCCGAGGAAAAGGAGGAGACCCCTGTGGAGGTCACCCCCACTGAGGACGCTGTAGTGGAAAAGGAGACCCCTGCGAAGGTCGCCCCTGCCCCTGCGAAGGTCGCCCCTGCCCCTGCGGAGGCGGACGTAGACAACCTGATCGAGGACCCGGATGCGGACATCGCCACCATGGACGGCATGGAGAACGCTGTCAGCGATGAGCACGAGGCCAAGATCGGTGAAACCAGCTACGGCACCCTGCAGGAGGCCATCGACGGTGCCCAGGAGGGCCAGACGGTCGTCTTGCAGAAGGATACCACTTCTGGCAGCATCAATATTGCCAAGTGGATCAATCTGAACCTGAACAAGCACACCATCAATGGTGATGTTAAGGTTGACCTGACCGGCAAAAAGGGCGACACTGCCACCAGCCAGGACGGCGAGACTGCCGTTGAGAAGAAGGTGGAGATCACTGGTGGTACCATCACCGGTGCCAAAGACAGCGGCGTTACCATCAAGAACGCTGAGGACACCAACGTTCTGCTGAAGGACCTGACCATCGAGGATAACAAGGGCACTCAGGGCGGCGGCGTTCATATCGAGAACAGCCAGAATGTTACCATCGACCACTGCACCATCCAGAACAACAAGACCACTGAGGTCAGCCCCAACACCAGTGCGTCTGTGGATATTGGTGCAGGTGGCGGCGTTTTCGTTTCTGACAAGAGCCATGTCACCATTCAGAATGGCAGCACCATCCAGGGCAACACCGGCACCCGTGGCGGCGGCATCTATGTTGAGAACTCCACTGTAGAAGTAAAGAACTCCATGATTGACGGGAATACGGCGGATGATGTCCCGGAGAAGGCTCCCAACAGCAACAAGGGCCTGGGCGGCGGCATCTACAGCTATGAGAGCACCCTTACTGTCACCGATAGCACCATCAGCGGCAATGAGGCAAAGGGTTCCACCTCTCTCATCTGGTACAACTCGAAGGACGAGATTTCCTCTGAAGCCCTTGGCAACGGCGGCGGCGGCATCTGCGCTGTTGGCAAAAAATCCGATGTTACCCTGGACGGCGTAACCGTAACAGGCAACAAAGCAACCTACTCCAAAAAAGGTACTGGTGCTGGCATTGAAGCCCAGGGCGGTAGCCTTACCGTTAAGGATTCCACCATCAGCAATAATGAGGCCCAGGGCAACGGTGGCGGCATCTTCTCTGCTGAGGGCAATGAGCTGAACATCTCCGCTTCTACCATCCAGGGCAACAAGGCCGACAACGGCGGCGGCATCCACATGGGTGAAGCCCGTGACACTTCTAAAACGCCTTCTAAGGCCACCATTACCGATACCAAGGTCCTTGAGAACGAGGCCATTGGCAGTGGCGAGGGCGGCGGCGTGTATGTTGGCGGCCCTCGGGCTGATGCAACGCTTAAGGGTTGCACCGTAGCAAACAACAAGTCTGTCAGCACTGGCGGTGGCATTGCCGCCAAGCTCAGCACCGTTACCCTGGACGACACTACTGTTGAAAACAACCAGGCCGTTAACGGTGGTGGTCTGTTCCATCTGGGCATTGCCGCTCCCGGCAGCCTCACCCTGCAAAACGGTTCCATCATCCGGAACAACACCGCATCCTCTATGGGCGGCGGTCTGTTCCTGCGGGGCAATGTTGGTTTGAAGTCGGATAATTCTGAGATCAGCGGAAATAAGGCCCTCTACGGTGCTGGCATTGCCGCCTCCCAGTATCTTGCGAACTTCCCCTCTCCCAAACTGGAGCTGGTGAATACCAAGGTCAACAGCAACGGCGATGCAAGCACTGTCATGGGCGGCGGTATTTATGCAGCCCAGGGTGTTGTCCTCAATGCCAAAAACACCAAGTTGCTGGATAACACTGCCAAGAGCGGCGGCGGCATCCTGCTGTGGAGCAACAGCTCTGCTGACCTGAACAACTCTGAAGTCAGCGGCAACAAGGCAACCGGAGACGGCGGCGGCGTTTACATCTGGGATAGCACTTGTTCCCTCACCGCCAGCAATGGCACTGTTTTCCGTGAGAACTCTGCCAGCAACGGCGGCGGCATCCTTAACAATGGCGTTCTCACCCTCAAGAAAGGCACCAGCCTTGTTGAGAACAGTGCCGGTCTCTACGGTGGCGGCCTGTGCAGCAGTGGCACTGTTGAGGTGGAATCCGGTGCCAAGCTGTACAACAACCACGCTGCTCAGGCAGGCGATGATGTTTACCTCTTTGGAAAAGGCAGCACCCTGACCCTCACCAAGGTGGGCGACGACTGGATGCTGGACGACTGCGGCCACAAGATCAACGGCTGGTTTGCGGACCTGCTGGATGCCCGTTGGGATGCCGACGGCAAGCAGGAGCACGTTATCAACCTGAAGGATTACGCCGCTGACGGCCTCACCATCGTGGAAAATGAGGATGGCTCCTACACCATTACCATCCTGGACGAAAACGCCACCCTGGCCCTCAAGGCTGCCCACAATGTGACCCCCAAGCCCACCCCGGACCCGGATCCGGAACCCACGCCCGATCCCGACACCCCGGACACCCCCGTCAGCCCGGAGGACCCCACCACGCCTCCCGTGCAGGACGCCACTCCAGATGATGCCGAGACGCCCGTGAACCCGGAGAACCCCACCAATCCTCCCGTGCAGGATGCCACCCCCGACAGCACCGTGGCCGCCCTGCCCAAGACCGGCGTGAACTGGTTCACCGCTCTGGCCATGGCTCTGAGCGGCATGGCCCTCACCGTAGCCGGTGCGTTCACCAGCCTGTTTGCCAAGAGCAAGCACTGATGCGCTGACAAGACCAACCCCCAGTGAGCCGTAAAAAGCTCGCTGTTCCTCGCACACAACAACAATGCCCCCGGAGAGTTCTCCGGGGGCATTGTTGTTTCTATCGGTTTTTATTTTCTCAGCCAGCCGTCCACAGCGGCCACCAGCGCCTTGCCGCGGCGGCCCAGCAGGCGGGGCAGCAGCACACGGGCCATGGCCCACACGCCTGCAAAGTTGATCAGGATGACCACTGCGGTGATCAGGCCGGTCCACAGGCCGTACAGCGGGGTCTCGGCCAGCAGCACAAAGGCCTCGAACACCAGCAGACCCACGTTCAGCAGCACCCGGCCCGGATGCACATGCATATGGATCATGCGGTTTGCGTCGATGGAGCGCAGGGTGAACACCAGCGCCAGACCCAGGAAGGAGGCGTAGGTGGCACCGATGGGGCCCCACCACTTGATGAAGAAGTAGTTCATGATGCAGTTGCTGATGGCACCGGCCATCATGGTGACCATGCTGCGGCTGGACTTTTTGGTCACCACATACACGCTGTTCATGAACTGGTTGAAGCAGCTGCAGGTGGAGGCCAGCACCAGGAAAGGCACAAAGTGCCAGGCATAGTAGTAGTTGGACTTCATGATGTGCATCACCGGGCGGCACAGCCAGATGATGCCCGCCGCACAGCAGAACAGCACACTGGAATAGGTGCGGAAGATCTTGGTGAAGAACCGCGCCCGGCCCTCCTCCTCGGTGACAGCCGAGAGCTGCCAGGCGTCGTAGAAGATCAGGCCCAGCGTGGTGAGGATGGTGGGCAGGAAGTAGCCCGTGGACAGCAGGCCGCTCCAGGCGTTGCCGTCGTGGCCCCCCAGGCCGTCACACATCCGCCGCACAAAAAACAGGTCCGAGGCGTTAATGATCCAAAAGCTGATCTGGGCCGGGATCATGGGCAGCGAAAAATGCAGCATCTGCCGCCACAGCCCCCGGTTGACGCCCCGGAACTCCAGGTAGTTCCACAGTTTTCCGGTGATGCACAGGAACAAAACGCTGACAAAGTCACCGCTGATGATGGCCAGCAGGTAGCCGTTGGCACCCCACTTGAAGCCCACCAGGTACAGCACATAGAACGCCATGGTGGCCACGGTGCACAGCACGCCGTCCACGGCCACCAGCTTGTTCCACTGGCGGCTGCGCACGAACTGGGTGCACAGGGTGCGCAGGCAGCTCATGAGCACATAGATGTAAATGAGCAGGCCGTACTGTGCCATATCGGGCAGGAACTGCGCAATGGGCCAGCACAGCACCAGAATGCCAAAGCCGCCCAGAATGGTCAGCAGGCCGTTGGTGAACACCTGTTTTTCGCTGTTGCCCTTGTCCAGACCAAAGCGGATGATGGCGTTGGACATGCCCATGGACACGAACGGGATGAGCAGGTTCGCGTACTGGCTCAGGATCTTGGAAAGGCCCAGATCGGAGATCTCCGCCATTGCATAGGTAAGGAACGGCTGGACGATCAGGGTGAGCAGCTTTGACGAAAAGCTGGAAATTGCAAAGATCAATGTGTTGCCGGCAAGCTTTGAATATTTATCGCCGGACTTTTTTTCGTTTTCCAAGGGAACTTCCCTCCTGTTTTACAATTCGGATGCGGGCCGGTCTGTGACCGCCCGCATCCGCTTTCCCACTATTTAGTCACTTTAAAAGCGCCCGCCGGGCTTTCCAGTCCGGCAGCAGCTTTGCCACCTCGGCCCAGAACGCCGGGCTGTGGTTGGCCTGTAAAAAGTGGCAGTATTCGTGCACCACCACATAGATCTGCGCCGCAGGCGGCATGTTGTACAGCTGCAGCGCAAAGGTGATCTGCTTTTTGCCGGGGCAGCACACGCCCCAGCGGGTGGTCATGCTGCGCACCTTGAGGGTGGGTTTCTGGCCGCCCAGCACCCCGGCAAAGGCCGGGTAGACCTGATCGCTCATGGCGGTAAAGCAGGCCAGTGCGGTCTCCTTGTCCGGCAGGTCGGCATTGTCGCGGGCCGCTTTTGCCATCACTTTCTGCCGGGTGTCGTGGATCCACTGTGCGTTCTTGCACACAAAGGCGTCCGCCTGCTCCAGGCTGGTGCGCAGCGGGATGCTGACCATCACGGTGCCGTTGTCCCGTACCCGCAGATGCAGCTGTTTGATCTTTTTGCGGTACAGCTCGTACTGGATGCCGCCCGCGCTGCGCAGCTGGACTTCCGGTTTTTGTGCGGCCACGTCAGGACGCACGCTCTGCCCGCTGCGGGGCCGGCAGCTGGGCCAGCACCACGGCGGCAAAGATCAGCACACAGCCCACGCCTTCGCGCGGGGAAAGGCTCTGATGCAGCAGCACCCAGCCGCCCAGTGCGCTGAACACGCTTTCCAGGCACATGATCAGGCTGCCCACGGCAGGGTTCATATCCCGCTGGCCCAAAATCTGCAGCGTGTAGGCCACGCCGCTGGACATCACGCCGCAGTACAGCAGGGGCACCGCGTTCACGGCAAATTCCGCCGGGGCCGGGTGCTCCAGCAGCAGCGCTGCCACCGAGCTTTCCACCGCCACCACAAAGAACTGCCGCAGGCTCAGGCGCACGCCATCCATCTGCGGACCATAATGGTTCACCGCCATGATCTGGAAACTGAACAGCACGGCGCACAGCAGCAGCACCATGTCGCTGCGTTCCACGCCGCCAAAGCCGTTCTGCATGCACAGCAGATACAGCCCGCACACCGCGATGGCCACGCTGAGCCACAGCTGGGGGCTGCCGCGGCGGCCCAGTGCCAGCCCGAAGATGGGCACCAGCACCACATACATCGCCGTGAGGAAGCCTGCTTTGGCCGTGGAGGGGTTCAATGTCAGGCCGAACTGCTGGGCAGCCGACGCCACAAACAGCAGCGTGCCGCACACCAGGCTGGCCCGGCGCAGGCAGCGGCGCTCCTCCGGCGTTTTCGGTGCCCCAGTGGTGCCGGTGCTGCGCTGACGCACCAGGTCAAACACCTTGACCGTGGGCAGCAGCACCAGCACCGCCAGCCAGCTGCGCCCGGCCAGAAAGCTGTAGGCTCCCATGCCGGAACCGGCGC
>OLSA01003898.1_pt1 | contig 10127 bp, 6 predicted proteins | sample 1672731 | NCBI WGS metagenome assembly OLSA01 (sample SAMEA3136718, study PRJEB25190) | human gut metagenome | biome: human gut; feature: human-associated habitat; material: faeces | place: Austria | collected 2013
CAAATACAACGGTTGTCTCGTGCACCGCTTATCTCCGGACGGTTGCCGAAGAGACGGAGGTTCAGAAGTAAGACTGTGTATCGCCCGTTACGGCCGACAGCAAAGCGTTGGCTAACGGAGCACTCGCCCCGAAACGGAACAGCGACGGGGTAAGCCACTCGCGGCCGAGCATATTTTCCACGATGGTATAATAGAGCACGGCATCGTCCACGGTACGGATACCGCCCGCCAGCTTGATGCCGACGTTGATTCCGGTCTGCAAATAGTAATCCTTGATGGCATTGCAGATGACCATGGCCGACTTCGGCGTGGCACCGTAAGCCGATTTGCCGGTCGAAGTCTTTACGAAATCAGCACCGGAAAGGATTGCCAGCATGGAGGCGCGATAGACATCCTCCGGAGTTTCGAGCATGCCCGACTCGATGATGACCTTGAACGTCACTTCCTGTCCGGCTTCCCGACAGAGCAGTTCGAGGTCGTTGGCCAGCCGGTCGAACTCGCCCTCCACCATTTCTCCCGCATTCATCACCACATCGATTTCGTCGGCGCCGTTCTCGACAGCCATCGCCACTTCGAGCATCTTCACTTCGAGGTAGGTCTGCGCCGCGGGGAAACCGCCCGCTACGCTCGTCACGCCGATGTTCGTCCCCTCCACGCCGAGACCCGCAATGTCCACAAAGGAGGGATAGACGCAGACGGTCGCCACATTGGGCATCCCGGGAAAACGTACCGGTACGTCCACCGCCTTCTTGACAAATTCCGCTACGCTCCGCACCGAATCGCTCCCGGAGAGCGTGGTCAGGTCGAGCGCACTGAAACAGAACCTGTAAACCTCCTCGTTGCGGTTCCTGTCCATCTCGGCCCTGGCCTTTGCCACCACCGACTCCACCAGGCTGTCCGAAGCCACCGGAGCGTATTTCTGAAGTAATACCGAATAATCCATAACGATAAGGTTTAAAGGTTCGACAACATATCCCCTCTCCCGGAGATCCTCCGCGGCAAACCCCGCGGTATCCGTAGCCGACCGGCGGACTCTCCGGCACTCCATGCCGTCCTATTCCGATGGCCGTACCTAATATAACGTTTTTTCCGCAAACGGACAAATCCGCCGCCTATTTTTCGCCGCCGTATCCCAACAGGGCACGCGCCTGCGCCACGGCCGCCTCCGTCACCTCGCTGCCGCTCAACATCTTGGCAATTTCGCCGACACGCGCCTCACGGTCGAGCAGGCGGATACGGGTAACATTTCCCGAAGGCGACGCCTCCTTGTAAACGAGAAAATGCGTCTCCCCCTTCGACGCCACCTGCGGCAGGTGCGTGATATTGACTACCTGCATGGAGTCGCCCAGTTCGGCGATTATTCTCCCCATCGCATCGGCTATCTTTCCCGATACGCCGGTGTCTATCTCGTCGAACAGTATCGTCGGAAGTTTGGTACTCCGGGCCACGATGGATTTCAGGGCCAGCATGACGCGTGACGTCTCCCCGCCGGAGGCAATGCGTTCGAGACTCTGGAGTCCTTCGCCGCCGTTGGCATTGAACAGAAACCGGACACTGTCCGCGCCCGAAGGGGAGAGTGCACCCGAAGGGGTTATCTCCGTCACGAACCGCGCCGAAGGCATTCCTAAACGGGCAAGTACCCGGCCGACGGCTTCGTCGAACAGGGCCGATGCCTCGGTACGGCTCGCCGTCACGGCAGCCGCAAGTCCTTCGGCGGTCACCCTGAGCGCTCCGGTCTCGGCCTCCAGTTCCGCTATCTCCGCATCGGAATCGGTGATGGCCTCAAGCCTGGTGGCCAGGTCGTTCCCGAGTGCCAGCAGCTCATCCGACGAAGCGGCGCCGTAACGCCTCATCAGGTCGGAAACAGCCCCTATCCGATTGTCCACAGCCTCCAGCCGCGCAGGATTATCTTCTATGCGTCCGGCCAGTGAAGCGACTTCTCCGCTTACATCTTTCAGTTCCACGTAGGCGGAATGTATGCGGGCAGCCAAGTCGGAGGTTCCCTCCAACACCCCGCCGATGCGCTGCAGTGCGGCCTCTGCGGTCTTCAGGGCTGCAAGCACCCCCGTCTCGTCGTTCTCCATCAGGCCGCCCGCCTCGGAGAGTGCAGCGAGTATCCCCTCGGCATTGGACAGCTCCCGCTGCTCAGCCTCCAGCTCCTGCAGCTCTCCTTCATGCAGCCCCAACGCAGCTATCTGCTGCCACTGGAACCGCATATACTCCTCGTCGCGGCGGTTCCGCCCGACCTCTTCGCGCAGACGCGCCAACTCCTGCTCCCGTTCACGCAGGGCACGGTACGCCCTGCCGTATTCGGCCCGCAAGCCGCGGTTATCGGCCAGGCTGTCCAGCACACGGATGCGGAACTCCCCGTCGGCCACCAGTACCCCCTGGTTTTGGGAATGGATATCTATCAGGTGCGCCGCAAGCTCCCGAAGCGTGGCAAGCTGTACGGGCAGGTCATTCACGTAAGCCCTGCTCTTGCCGGCGGGCGTGACGATGCGGCGGATAACGGTATGCCGTTCGTAATCGAGCTCGTTCTCGTCGAAAAACGTTTCGAGCCCGTATCCGCCCATATCGAACAGCCCCTCAATCACGCAGTTCCTCCCGGAATCCTTCAGCACGGCCGTATCGGCCCTATTCCCCATTATCAGTCCGAGGGCCCCCAGCAGAATCGACTTGCCGGCACCCGTTTCGCCCGTGATGATATTCAGCGACGGGGAAAGTTCCAGCTCAAGCTGCTGTATAAGTGCGTAATTCTCTATCGACAACCTTTCGAGCATCTCCGGAATAGCGATGTTTTTGCGTTCGCTAAGTTACATATTTTGTCCGGGAAAAGGTACGCGACCCGATACGGTCGGAAAAATTTTCCGTCCGACACGGTACGACTCGCCGCATCCACCTTCCCGCACGAACGGAACGAAACGGGGGCGCAGCCCCTTCGGAACCCGCCCCCGTATTTCCAGCCGGCATATGCCCGGCTACCACTCTATCGTCATTTCGTCGAGCAGGTGGCCCGCTCCGGCGAACTTGTCTATCACGAACAGCACGTAACGCACGTCCACGTTGATGCAGCGCTGGAGTTCCGGTTCGAAGAGCACATCGCCGCTCATGGCATCCCAGTTTCCGTCGAAGGCGAGGCCGATGAGCTGGCCACGGTCGTTGAGCACGGGACTGCCGGAGTTACCGCCGGTAATGTCATTCGTGGAGATGAAGCAGGTATTCACATGCCCCTTCGCACCGTTCCGTATCTCCTTACGGGTAAGCCCGGAAAGGTCGGCATAGGGACCGTAGTCCTGCTCGATGTAGAGCTCCTTGAGCTTCTCGGGGACGGTAAATTCGGTCGGATTGAGCTCATCCTCTTTCTCCATGACGCCCGTCAGCGTGGTGAAGTAGTCGTAATCCACGGCATCCGCGGGAGAGTACGACTTCACGTTGCCGTAGGTGAGACGGATGGTGAAGTTGGCGTCGGGATAGTGCTTGCCGTCGGCATCCATCTCAAGCAGTCCCTTGATATAGAGTTTGTGCCCTTCGGCGAACTGCATCGCCGGCTCCCGAAGCTGTTCCACGAGGCCGTTATGTTTGGCGACGGTCGTATTGAACACCATCAGGGCCGGGTCGTCCGCCGGGAGCTCCCCGCCGCCGGCCAGGTAACTTTCGAGCTTCTCCCTGTTCGCGTAAATCGAGTTGTCGTACAGCCAGTCCACATAAGCCTGCACGTCGCCGCCGAAACGACCCTCCACCTCGGTCGTGATGAATTCGGGCATGTTGTCGGGCGACACCATCTCCATCGTGAGCTCTATCATGCGCTTGGCCACTTTCCTGTCGGTCGGCTCGTTGTAGTCCTTATAAACCGCGGCAATGGTCTCCTCAGCCGCGAGCGGCTCGGCCGAAAGCAGGTCGGGAAGCGCACGGCTGAGCACGGCGGCTATCGACGCCACCTCGACACTGCTCACGATGGCTTCGCGGAGCACCTGCCTGTCACTCTCCAGCGGTACGGAGACCTCTTTCGATGCGGCTATAAGCGGCAAAGCACGCAGGTATTCGCTCCTTGCCGGGTCGGCCTGCGCCCACCGCGTGAAAGCCGCCTCCTGCTCCTGTCGACGGTCGCGGATGCCGAGCTTGCGCACGGCCTTGCTCTTGCCGATGGAATTTTTCCAATAGTTGGAAGAGTTGGCATACTTGTCCGAATATTGGATGCGTACCCGGTCGCTCGCCTCCATATCCTCTTTCAGTATCTTCTGGCGTTCGCCGCGGATGAGGATGCGGTTCGGGTTGGCCACGTCGAGCATCTCGTCGATTTCGTACGTGGTCATGTAGCGCGTCGTCGTTCCCGGGAAACCCATTATCATGGTGAAGTCGCCGTCTTTGTAGCCCTTGGCCGAAACGGTCAGGTGCACGGGAGCCCGGTAAGGCACGTTCTCAGGCGAATAGTCGGCCGGCGTCGTCCCGTCCGCAGCGGCATAGACACGGAATACGGAGAAGTCGCCCGTGTGACGCGGCCACATCCAGTTGTCGGTATCGCCCCCGAACTTGCCTATCGAACTGGGCGGAGCACCGACGAAACGGATGTCGGTGTACTCGTCCATGACGAAAAGGAAATACTGGTTCCCACCGAAAAAGCTCTCCACGAGTATCTTCTTGCCGGGATACTCCGCCCGGTAGGCTTCGGTCAGCTCGCCGCGCCGTTCATTCACCTTTGCGGTATACTCCTCGAAAGGCAGCCCCTCCAGCCCTTCGGTCATGCGGTCGGTCACCTCCTCAATCTTGCGGATGAAGTGTACCGAGAGGCCGGGAACGGGTATCTCCTCGGAGCGGTCCATTGCCCAGAAACCGTTGGCCAGATAGTCGTTCTCGGTCGTGCTGAGCTGCTGGATACTGCTGTAACCGCAATGGTGGTTGGTGAAGATAAGCCCGTCGGGCGATACGATTTCGCCCGTACAACCGGGCCCGAAGATGATGATGGCATCCTTGAGCGACGGCCCGTCGGGATTGTAGATATCGGTAGCCTTCAGTTTCAGTCCGGCTGCCTTCATATCGGCGTAATTCGTTTTCTGGAGGTAGGGCAGCAGCCACATCCCCTCATCCGCAAAGGCAGTCAGCCCCAGCGCCAGCGCACCGAGCGCCGAAAGGAAGAGTTTTTTCATTTACGTCTTGATTTTTATGTTTGTCGTATAAGTATTCCTGTTCCGCACCCGCATCGCACGCCGGCGGGACGCGGATACAAATATAGCGGTTTGGAACGAGTTTCACAATCCTGCCGGGGCCAAACCGGGGATTGCACCCGAAACCCCGAAAAGCCGCCTGACGGCACGATACGCATGCCGCCCTGCCATAAGCTCACTCCGCAACCGAAGCTGTTGACAGCGAGGAGACTTTCCCCGGCATATCCGACTTTTCCACAATTATCCATTATATAATATTTGTCATTAACCGGATTAATATTAACTTTACGATACATGTTTTGATAAAATATAAACCTTTCACTACTCATGCTTATGAAACGTATGCTCTTATTGGCCGTACTGGCAGGCATCGCTGCCGGAACGGCAGGGTGCAAACAGCAGGATGCACCGAAACTCGACCGGCAGGCCGTCCGGCTCTATGTGGGCGACCAGGTACGAATCACGGCCGACAGGCCCGTCGCGTGGAGCGCCGCGGACGACTTCTATGCCGCGGTGGACGCCGACGGTACCGTCACCGCCCGGCATGTCGGCACCACGACCGTCACCGCAACAGCCGACTCCGGCAGCGCCGTCTGCACCGTGGAAGTACAACCCCGTTACGATACGTTCGAAGAACCGTTGTACAACTATTTGTCGTTACACCCGCTGTCCGTACTCAAAGAGGCGGAAACACGGGAGATATTGGAACAGAACGACAAAGAAATCGTTTATAAGGGAGTGGCGCCGCTTGAGAAGATAAGCTATTCGATAGTATGGCAAGACGAAATGCCGTTTGTTCTGAACGCAGTTGCTTATATAAGCTCTGTTGCATATCTGGATGAATGCATTGCTTTTATGGACGAACGGTATGAACGGCGTGACGAAGGCGAGCAAGGGGAAGATGCTATTTGGGCATTCTATTACAACAATGCCGGTTACCTATTGGCCTATATTGCTTATACCCATACTACGGCTCCTTATTTGTGGATTGTCTATCCTGCTATCGCAGAGAACGTACCAACTTTTAACAAATAAATCATGAAAACTTTATTTTTCCCTTTATGTGCACTTATACTAAGTGCGGTCGCGTGCACAGGAGAACAGGTGATAAACTCCGAAACGAAAACGGCGCAGCAGCTGCAACAGGAGGCAGACATTTACCTCATCGGACAAATGGGATACGATACATCAGCGGTTTCCGTTACCGAACGGGGTTATGTCGTGGAAGGAGATATCCTGCTGCGTCATGAATACCTCGCAGAACTGAAAACGATTGAACCGACCCGGCAGACGCAGGATGTAAGCCGTAACGTAGTCAGCGCCGAGAAACGGACTATCAATATAGTGACATCCGGGGTACTGGACTACTATGACGCGATTCAGGAGGCTATCGATTACTGGAACCAAAAGGCCCAATGCGCCATTACTTTCGCTACTTCCGGAGCAGGAGAAATCGTCATATCGGCAGAATACAATTCCGATAACGACGATACTTCGCTCATGTTCGTCACTCCTCCGGACTTTTCCGGCAATCCGGGGAGTGTCATCATCAATATGAGCTGTACCTACAGGCCCGGCACAGGCACTACCCAGGCCCGCGATATGATACTGCATGCGATAGGACATGCCATCGGGTTCGGACATACGGCATGTGCGGCAGACTCAAATCCTGAAGGTTTTCCTATTCCCGGTCTTAATTCAATCGATGAAAAGTCCATCATGACGAAAGAAACCAATCCGCTGCGCTGGAGCGGCTTCAGCGAAAACGACATCAAGGCGTTCAAAGCCGTGTATCCCCTCGACGAGCCGGAACCGGAGCCGGAGCCGGAACCGGAAGTCGATTTCAGCGACCGGTCCATGGAATGGATAGCGGATGACGGCTTCGCCATCGTCATGGGCGGGCCGTATGCCTACGGTTCGGTGAATATCGACGTTCGCGTACGGCTGACAGGCAGCGAATGGGCGGACGGTCAGGTCAGGGGGATGCGGATATACGACCTGTACACCGGCGAGGAGGTCATGCGCGGAAAGGCCGGCAGCTGCCGGCTGCAGCCAGGCGAGTACACGCTCCATTACGGGGCAGCCGTCCGGCGCGAAGACGGCACCTTCGAGTGCCGCTACGGCACCGCGGATTTCGAGGTAACTCTCCCCGGATTCGAACTCACCATGCCCATCCTCTCCCATCCCGAAGACATCGACCTCTCGCGCACAATCGTGGTGCGCTGCTCCTTCGAGACCGACGATGCCGCATGGAGAAACTTCTCCTGCTCCGTCGAACTCGTCAATCTGCGGACCGGGGAGGAGATAACGCACCAATCCTACACGCCGAACGAACGTTGGGCCTTCAGGCTGACCGAACGGGGCGCCTATCGTGCGGTCGCCACCGTATCGAACGGTTCCGAGACCCTCGTTATCCGCAAAGATTTCGTCCTTCCCGAACTGACGAATCCCAAAGACATCTACCATACGCTGAACTGGCGGGCGATAGACTTCGACAAAGTCATCCAATACTACATCGACTTCTATTCGGACGAAGCCTGCACGGAGAAGCTTTCGCTGCAGCACTCCGCCGCCTGCCACTACATCGTATGGAGGCGTCACCACGACGCAGAAGGCAATCCGACGAAGAACGACAAGGTGATGGAGGATACGGTCATGCTTCCGGCGGGAGTTACGACCTACAACCTGCCCTACACATTCGAGGCGAAGGATTACCTCACGCTCCACGGATACCGGTACGACTATGAAATCGTCGGTATCGAATACCGGTAGCGATTTGGAGGGACGGCGTCCGTCTTTCTGCCGGCAGTCTGTCCGATACTTTTATATGCCGGCCGTTTTCGCGTTTCGGCTCCCCCGTATTTCTGCTGGGGGAGCCGGTTCATGCGGACAGACACCGGAGGACCGGGCGGCGGAATAAGCACAGGAAGCGACATTCCGTGTTTTTTTCGTACCTTTGACTTTATTTTAGATACTTCGTTTCGGCAAAAACGAATGATATTCGTTTTTGCACCCGACTTTCCGTATCTTTGGATGCCAAAACAGAAAGCGTATGGGAAAATATATGCTCGAAGAGGTCGTGACCAAACGGCAGGAGCGGGAGTTCCTCTCCATGGCCAAGCGACTCTACCGCGGTAACCGCAACTGGGTACAGCCCCTGGACGACGATATCAGGGCCGTGTTCGACCCCGCAAAGAACCGGATGTTCGAGGGCGGAGAGGCCATCCGTTGGATTGCCCGCAGCGGGGAGGGCGATGTGGTGGGACGTATTGCCGCCTTTTACAATACCGACCAGGCCGCAGAGGAGGAACAGCCTACCGGTGGCTGTGGATTCTTCGAATGCATTGATTCGCAGGAGGTCGCCGACATGCTTTTCGATGCGGCCCGCGAGTGGCTCCGCAGCAAGGGAATGGAGGCGATGGACGGTCCCATCAATTTCGGTAACCGGGACGAATGGTGGGGGTGCCTCGTGCAGGGATTCGAGCTTCAGCCGCTCTATACCAACCCCTACAATCCGCCTTATTACAAGGAGCTGTTCGAGCATTACGGATTCCAGAACTATTTCAACCAGTATACCTATCAGCGGAACATACGGGTGGGTGAATTCAACCAGAGCGTTTACGACCGAGTGAAGCGTCTGGAAGAGACGCCGGGTTACCGCTTCGACCACATCGACAAGAGGAACCTCGAGCAGGTGGCCGATGATTTCCGCCTTATCTATAACAAGGCATGGGCCAATTTCCCCGGGGTGCGTCCCATGACGCGCGAGGCGGCCCAGGCACTTATGCGGAACATGAAACCCATCATCGACGAGAAACTCATCTATTTCGCCTATTTCAACGACGAGCCGGTCGGTTTCTTCATCATGGTTCCCGACCTCAACCGGGTGATAGGGCGTTTCCACGGAAAGATGAACCTCGTGAACAAACTCCGTCTGATGGCTATCCTGAAGTGTACGCACAAGGCCGACCGGGTTTTCGCCATCATCTTCGGCGTAGCGCCGGAATATCACGGCCGCGGAATCGAGTCGGGTATCATGCACGAATTCGAGCAGACGGTGGCACGCGGCGAGATACACTACAAGACGCTGGAGCTGGCCTGGATGGGCGACTTCAACCCCGTCATGATACGCATGGTGGAGAATTACGTCTGTGCCCACCGCAACAAGACGCACGTGACCTACCGTTACCTTTTCGACCGTACCAAGGAGTTCAAGCGCTGCCCGCGCCTGGGGGTGAAACGGAACTGACAGAGACGATTTAACTTCATATACAAACTTCAGATAATGAAAACTACACCATTTACCAAGTACCATATCGCGAACGGTGCGAAAATGTCCGAATTCGCGGGGTACAACATGCCTATCGAGTTTACGGGCATCAACGAAGAGCACCTCAACGTGCGTGAAAAAGCCGGCGTGTTCGACGTGAGCCACATGGGCGAGATATGGATAAAGGGACCGAAAGCGCTCGATTTCCTCCAGCGGATAACCAGCAACAACGTGGCTGCCCTGACCGATGGCAAGGTACAGTACACGACCATGCCCAATGGCCGCGGCGGTATCGTGGACGACCTGCTCGTATATCGTATTGATGCCGAAACCTATCTGCTCGTAGTCAATGCGGCCAATATCGCGAAGGATTACGACCACATCGTGGAGGAGGGCAAGAAGTTCGGTCTCACCGCAGGCAAGGAGATATACAACGCTTCGGACGAGATATGCCAGCTCGCCATACAGGGTCCGCTTGCCATGAAGATTGTCCAGAAGATGTGCAAGGAGCCTGTCGAAGACCTCGTTTACTACACGTTCGTCAAGACCGAAGTGGCCGGTATTAAGGATGCTATCCTCTCCGCGACGGGTTATACCGGTGCGGGCGGCTGCGAGATATACATCGCCAATGAGGATGCCGACAAGCTTTGGGAGGCACTCTGGAAAGCCGGCGAGGAGTACGGTCTCAAGAATAT
>OLSA01003905.1_pt1 | contig 10110 bp, 8 predicted proteins | sample 1672731 | NCBI WGS metagenome assembly OLSA01 (sample SAMEA3136718, study PRJEB25190) | human gut metagenome | biome: human gut; feature: human-associated habitat; material: faeces | place: Austria | collected 2013
TCAAAGGCTGTATTTAAAGAAAAACAAAAATATACTAGTGTTGAAGAATATAAAAATGGAGTTAGGGTAAAAGTAGAAAAGCAGTATCCTATTTTGAATATGTATGATGGTATAGTTACATATATAGATAAAAATAAAAAATATATTATAAAAAATAAGGGAAATAATACAGGAAATTGGAGCAAACAGGATGTTGACTCAGTAAGAACGATGTTTAATTTAGTTAAAGCTATTTCAGACATTATAAATACAAATATATTAACTGAAAAGGGAAATATGTCAGGGAAGTATAAGAAGTTGATTGATAATGCATCAGAAAACTTTTATGTATAAATCGATGAAATAGGTCGAAGAAGGTGATTTATATGGATGATGAAGAAAAAAAAGGGAACGATGAAATTGCATCACAATATGTTGTGGGGAAAATGGAGAGTTCTCAGTATAGAGCCAGCTATAATGCAAAGAGAGATAGAGCAAAATATGATGATACTGCTAAAAGAAAAAAATTTAGGGATGAGCAATTTGGCAATAAGCAGACAATAGTAGATCCGTATACAGGTGAAACATTACATAAATCAACATCAGCAGCAAAAAATAAATACGGAGACAAAAGGGCAAATTATCATACAGCTCAGACGGACCATACAATTCCATTAGAAACAGTATACAATGGATTACGAAATAATCCTTTTCTTTCAGACGAAAAAATAAAAGAGATTGCGAATGACTATAGAAATTATAAGGAAATAAATGGTCATTTAAATCAATCTAAGGGTTCAAAATCAAATATAAAAACAGCCAGAAAAGATCCTAATATGCAAACTAATACAAAAGTAAAAATGGTAAAAGCTGAAATAAAAGCGGGAACAAGAGTATTAGAAACTAGTGTATTGGGAACATTGGAAGGGGCAAATAAGGTAGGAATAGAGGCAGGAATTGAAGGCGCAAAAATTGAAGCAGCTATATCTATTGCACAAAATGCAACTTCTTTAGTTAAAGGAGAGGAAGATGCTGGAGAGTTTGTATATAACGTTAGTACAGATATCGCTAAATCAGGAGTTACGACATATCAAATGGCAATTTTAAACAAGAGCGTGGAATGGGTAACAACAGAGGCAGCAGATCAAATAGCAAAACAAACATCTAAAACAGCATTAGAAAAAACAGGTGAAAAAGTTAGAACTAAGCTACTGGATATTAAAAATGCTGATGCATTAGGGCGAATTGTTAATGCAACAATGGAAGTAGGTAAGTCAGTAAAAGGGTATTTAGATGGGGAATTGGATGAAGCTGAATTAGCAGATGATCTTTCTGAAAAAGGCAGCGGAATGGCTACAGCATTGTTGGCTGAGACAATAGCAAAACAAACAGCGCTTGGTACAGTTGTAGAAGCTGGTGGACTTGCAGGAGGGATAGTTGGTGTTGTTGTAAGCACAGTAGGTTATATGGTCGGAACTGCAGTTTACAATCAGGTAAAAAAGAGGGCTATAAAAATAGCAGAAATAGATGAGAACATCGAAAAGTTTAACCGCATGGCAGATCAGGTATTGGAATACAGACAACAATTGGAAAAGAATTTAAAAGAACTTGAAATAAAAAATACTGAGACTATAATGAACTCATTTAAGAAAATGGAGCAAAGTATTTTCGATAATGATGTGAACACGTTTACAAACTCGCTTAATGATATTTGTGAAATTTTCGGAAAAGAAGTCAAATTTAAAAGTAATAAAGAGTTTCTGGACTTTTGGAATGATCCTAATATGGTTTTGGAAATTTAAGGTAGCAAAATTTATAAAAATAAGAAAAGAGAGGGCAGAATATGTTTTTAAATTATTTAAAAGAAGAATCCAAAGAAAATTTTTTGAAATTATGCTTGGCGGCAGCGCAAGCAAATAATGTAATTGAAAAAGAAGAAGAACAACTTATGTATGCTTATTGTAAGGAATTAGGGATTAAAGAACAAATTCCAAGTGGAGATATTAATGTTGAATCTGTTTTGTCTGAATTAAAGGAAAAAACAAATATCATTGAGAAAAGAGTAATTAGTCTTGAAATTTTAGGATTAATGTACTCAGATGGAGAATACGATAGTAGTGAAAAGGAATTTGTTGATGAATTAGTTAACAAATTTGAAATTACTAAAGATGAATTAGAAAAAATTGACAAACTGTTAAATGAATATTCTGAAGTATATAAAAAGATGGTTTCAGAAATCTTTAGAAAGTAAAAAATCATATCCAGATATTCAAAGAGAAAAGGATTTCCTGCATTCTGGGAAATCCTTTTTCCAACAATACTTTATCTTCCACATATGGTACAATAGAACTACCATAAAAATACACAAAGAAAGGAGTCCCCATGAATCAATTCGCATTAACAAAAAGCATTGATACATACCTAAAGCATAACAATTTAACTATGATTGAACAGTCTTCATGGAACAATGGTGTTGTTGTTTTTAAGATTGAAGATGGGGACGGTTTGCCGAAATCATTGGTTGTTATTTATTTAGAGAAGGATGAACTTCATTTAAAGAATATGGTAAAGCAACTTTATGGAGAAAGCAGCAACAGCTCTAATCTTATTCAATGCATAAGTATGTATGAGGAAAATGTTGAGGACGGAATTATTATTTACATAGTGACGGAAAGGGTGAATCAGTTAGTTGATTTGGTTTTGGATGGTGGAGATGAGCTAAAGAACAAGACTGAGGAAGAAAAGAAGATTTACCTTTATGAGATTATGTATGATGTTGGAATGAGCGCAAAGTATTTGAAAAGCAGGCTTTCCAAGTTAAATATTTTTGTTAACAATGAAGAGTTGTGCGTTGATGTAAGTGGAAAGGGCAAGTTGTTGCTTTTTGATTTGATTAAGAATCAGGTAATGATTAACAATGAAGCTTATGAGATTTCAAGGCTTGTAAAGCAGGTTGCCAATGGACTGGGTACCGGGATTAATATTGATGTTAAGGAACAGTCTATTGAGCAGCTTAACAGGGAGTGCCTTGAACAGATTGAGCATAGCAGGAAGAAGAATCAGCAATACAAATTAATTTTTCAAAGTAATATTGAAAATGCAAAAAAGGGAGACGAAAAAGCCCAATATGTGGTAGGCTATATGTATTACAAAGGAAAAGGAGTTCCAAAAGATTACATTAAAGCAGCAGAATGGTACAAAAAATCAGCAGAAGGTAGTTATACTAAGGCACTTAATAATCTTGCCTATCTTTATCAAAAAGGAAAAGGTGTAAACAAAGATATACATAAAGCTGAACAATTATTGCTTAAATCGGCAAAGCAGGGGGATGATGTGGCATGTTTAAATCTTGGGATTTTATACCAGACAGGAAAACTTGGAACAGCCAATATGGAAGACGCTGAATACTGGTATAGGAAAGCTATGGATAAAGGAAATCCTACAGCGACAAGGATATATAGAAGAATCCAAGCAATGGAGCAAAAAGAAAACTAATATATAGAACAGATATACGGAGCAGAAAGAAAACTAATATACAGGACGGAGACAGGATGAAACATGTAAACACTACAGATATGTATTTTCAGGTAATTAACTGTGAAGAAGTAGATGAACTGAAACAGATTTTGAACAAATACAGTCCATATTATTCTAATTGGAGGGATTACGTTAACAATGTTATGTTAACCAATGGACTGTCATATGAAAAACTAGGCAAGAAATGTGGTTTTAGCAAGAATACAATTAAAGGTTGGGTAAAAAACAACTGTATGCCTAAATCAAGAGAGAATTTTATAAAGTTTGGTATGGGGCTAAGATATAATCTACAGGAGATTAATTTTGTACTTCAAAGATACGGCAAGTATCCAAGACTTTATTCTAAGTCATTGGAAGATGCCATTTGTATTTATATAATTTCCCATTATCCAAAGGACGAAAGCATAAATCCATATGACGAATATGAGAAAATTAAAGCCAATTTCCTTGATATTTTGAAAACAAAAAATAAAAGAAAGTTTCTTGCAGATTCACCTAATAGTACAATGGATATAGAAAAGAAAATTATTGGTTTTTCTAATGAAAAGGAACTGGTGGATTTTGTAAGAAAGAATGAAGTAGAATATTTAAACAGTTATTATAAGCTGATTGATTATATTGAAGCCTATGTTAAAGCGGAAAATTTAGGAGGTTCTTATCACAGCCTGATTGAAAATGAAAAGCTTGATAAAGGATTTGAAAAGATGATTTCAAATCTTAAAAACTGGGGCGAAGTTCCCAACAGACAGCGCCTTATGGCTTTAGGTATTAAGCTTAATATGTCTTGTCTTGAAATAAACCAGTTGCTATGGTATGCCAATATGGAGAAGCTTTGTCCAAAGGACAAGATAGAATGTATAATTCTTTATGTGTTGTCTAATCTTGATGTGGCAAATCCCACATATCAGACTAATCATATGGCGCTTGTAAGTGCTTATTCCGACAATCCACATATAGAAGAACAGTGTAAAAATCTTCTTGTTGAGCTAACAGGACTAAAAACTTCTGAGGAAATACAGGAAGAGGTACAGTATTATATTAAGGATACATTACAATCACTTGATTTGGAGGATGACAATTATGGAATACTTCAGTTGTTTATGGAAGAAAATAAGTAGAATAGTTATTGTTGTTATTGCATTATTTTGTGTTGGAAGTATTATGCCGGAAGAAGTTAAGGCATATGAAGGGGTGGACTTAAGATATAAAGAGGAAGGCAAGCACAATTTATATGATTCAAAAAGCTATACATATCTTGGATATTTAAGAGTTTACTTTGATGAAACACAAGGATATGAACCGGGAGTTTATTTGTATCTATCATTTTATGATTGGACTGTAAAGTCTAATTATTCATTTTCTGTTTATATGGACAATGCACTATTATTACAGGGAATGTGTTCAAATTATCCGTATAATCCCGTTGGAAGTTCATATCAATATGTTGTTATTCCGCCTGAATACTTTAAAGAACTGAATCGTCAGCATGTTATAACAATATATACAATGAGTCCTTCCGGACAAATAGGTGATGTTACTGTTAACAACATTACATTGTACAAACCATTAATAAAAAATAATACAACTGTTTCGGCAAAACAGATTAGAGGAAAGCAATCTGTAAAACTGGAATGGGGTGAAATAACAGGTGCAAAAAAGTACTCTGTTTATCGTTCAGATAATTTAAATGGAAGATACGAAAAGATAGGCGAAACTACATCCACTAATTTTTTAGATAATAATGTTAAAAGCGGTAATAAATACTATTATTATGTAGAGGCAAAATACGTTGACTATGATATTTTGGCTACAAACAAGACATCAGTAGAAGTAAAAAAGCCAGAACTATCAATTCCGAAAATAAAAGTAAAAAAGAAAAGAAAAACTCTAAATATATATTGGGGAATTATACCTGATTCAAGTAAAGGTATAGAAATATATATGAAAGAGGGGAAAAATAAGAAGTATAAGAAAGTGAATACAACTACTAATTTAAAGAAAAATAAAAACAAAAAAGGGGCAGTTGGAATTACAGCTTCAAAAAAATACTTAAAAAAAGGGAAAAAATACAGTTTTAGAGCAAGAACATATACTTATTTTAACAATGAAAAAATTTATGGAAAATGGTCTAAAACAGTTAGCATTAAAGGATAAGATAATAGGAATTGCTTATGAGAAATAATAGATTATGGGAAAATATAAATAAAATAAGTATAGTGTTTGCTTTTACAGTAATGTGTGTAATTACCGGTGTTACTAATGTAAGAGCTGATGGTGCAAGGTGTACTTATTATAGAGAAATAACAGAAGATGAAAATTTGTCTTTTCATGGAGTTCAGATTAGGTATGAAGAAGATAGTAATTCACTAAATCCACCAGAGGTAAGATTAGGCTTTGAATATATAGCAGACGTTAAAAAGGGAAGCGTATTTAGTGTTTATCTGGATAATAAATGTTTAAAAAGAGACACATGTATTGTTGGGCAAGGTGAGTCAGTTTCAATAGAACCGGAAAGTTTTATGGAAATGAATCGTAGGTATACACTTGCGTTATATACTGAGGATAGTAATGGAATAGTATATAACGTGCAAAAGTATTACTTGATTTTTCATAAGCCCCTAGTGAAAAAGGCTACTACTGTTTCAGCCAGTCAGGTTTACGGCGAAAAAGCAATTCGGGTTAAATGGGATAAAATAGTTGGAGCACAGAAGTATTATATCTACAGGGCAACTAGTGAGAATGGCATGTATAGAAACATAGGTGTCTGCACAGAGCCAAATATCATTGATGACCAAGTGAATATAGGAACGAAATATTATTACTATATTGAGGCAGCTTATGTTGATGATGATAGAGTTGCAACTAACAAGTCCTCAGCTACTGTAGTTTCATCAAAGATAAAATTATCAGGTCCAAAGATTAAAATTAAAAGAAAACATAAGACATGGCAGGTTTATTGGGGAACTATATCAGATGAAAGTAACGGTATTGAAGTTTATATGAAAAAAGCAAATGGAAAATACAAAAAAATCAATACTACTACTAAGATAAAAAAACGAGAAAGCAAGCGTGGAATAGTTGGAATAACAAGTTCTAACAAGGCATTAAGGCCAGGGGTAGAATATAGCTTTAAGGCAAGAACTTTTAGATGGGTTAAAACTAAGAAAGTTTATAGCAAATGGTCTAACACAGCTACAATTATAAAGCGTGGCCCAAAGGATTCATCAATAAAGTTTAAGACACTAAAAAAATAGATAAAACCGGGAGACAACAATGGATTCTATTTTAGGCAGAACAATACTTGGATACAGGGTAGTGGAAAAAATAGGTTCAGGTGGTTTTGGCAATATATATAGAGTGGAGCGAAATAACATTGTAGGAAATACCACAAGGGCATTAAAGGTTATAACACTACCGGGCGAAAATGAATATATAGAAATATTAAACTCTATGGGCGGAGACAGGGAGAAGACGAATTCTTATTTCAAAAAGGAATTGGATCGTGTTCTTAACGAGATTAGGGTTTTTTCGTTGATTTCTGAAAAAGATAATCATAATATTGTTTCCTATTATGAAAGTGATGTGGAGCAGACAGGTGAGTTTAGATATAACATTTATATTTTAATGGAAATGCTTACACCTCTCACAAAGTGGCTGCAGGAGAACAACCTGACAGTTGGAGAAGGTCTAAAGATTGGTATTGATATATCAAGCGGATTAAGTATTTGCCATGAAAACAACATTATCCACAGAGATATAAAATTAAGCAATATTTTTGTGTCAAAAGACGGAACTTTTAAGCTGGGAGACTTTGGCGTTTCAAAGCGAATGAACGATACAACTATGGCAGGAACCCTTAAAGGTACGCCTAATTACATAGCACCTGAGATTTATATAGGACAGGAAAAATATAACAGTTCAGTTGATAATTATTCTCTTGGAATACTTTTGTATTATTTGTTTAACAAGAAGAGATTTCCATATTATCCTGATTTTCCATATGAATATTCAACAGAAGATGAGGACAGAGCTTTCTATAAAAGAATGAAATATGAAGAATTAAGTAATCCGGTCTGTGCACCTAAAACAGTTGCCCGAATTATAAAGAAGGCAATTTCCAAACCTGATGAAAGATATAGAAAGACAGAACAGTTTCTTGAAGATTTAATGGAGGCAAAAAATAATCTTACGGAAGATGAACTTAATACGCCAATTGGTTTTGAACCGGTAACAAAAGAATCTCCAATAGTAAATGAGAAAGAGGCAAAGCTAGTTGAAAATCTGTATGGGCAAACTGATGAAAGCATAAGTTTTGAGAAGTATGGCATAACAATGGAAGATACAGATTCGATTAAGGGGCAGAATGCTTTGACGGATGATGAAGCAGAAAAAAATAACCGGGCAAAAATAGATTATAATTATGTGACAGACGAAAAAAACGGTAATAAATTAAGTAGTGGTGGTTCAGAAATAAACAAGCAGGAACTTACCAATGAATCTTCTAGTGAAAAGAGCAAATATAAGTGGCTTCTCGTTGGTGTAATAATAATCACCTGTAATGTAATGATTATTTTGTTGGCGGTATATGGAATAACTAACAGAATAAATAACACTCAGGGAGAAAGTAACAATATAGGAAACATAGGAGAAACTATAGCGCAAACAGCCATAGAAGAAACAACTGTGGCTCAGACAACCGTGCAGGAAACTACATCACAGCAACCGGTTACCACAACTGTACCTGCAACTACTAAAACAAAAAAGAAAAAAGCCAAGAATACCACTACGACGAAGGCTTCAGGCAGCAGTTCTAAAAAAAGCAATGATGATGATTTTAACTTTAAAAATGTGGTAGAATAGTTATAATTAATTACAAAGTAATAGTACGGAAGTGATTATATATAACGACAGCACATATAATCAGGACTTAATCGCATAGGAGAAGTTATGAAGATTGCCATTGTAGACGACAGCAGTTTGGATAGAGATTTTTTAAAGAACGGATTAGAAATAATCTTTGAAGAGAGAAACATAGAGAACCTTGAAATACAGGAGTTTAGCAGTGGGGAAGAGCTGCTTAATTATCTAAGAGAGAATCCTTCAGATTTTTTCCACATTATTTTTATGGATATTTATATGGAAGATTTAACAGGTGTGGAGACGGCAAAAGCAATTAGAAAGACTGATGAACAGGTGAAAATTGTATTTATTACAACAAGTAATGAGTTTGCCAGTGAAAGTTATGAGGTAAGAGCAGAGGATTATTTGATTAAGCCTTTTGACGGCCAGCGGATGAATAAGATTATTGACAGATTTTTTAGAAAAAACAAAGAAGTTAAGATTTTGGAATTCCCCAACGGCAGAAAGGTTTCTGTTAATTCTATTGTCTATACCAGTTTTTCAGGACATTACGTAACTGTTTTTATGAAAGATGGAGAGAAGGTGCAGATAAGATGCACTCAGAAGAATTTTGAAAAAATAATCGGACCATATCCTCAACTTATATCAAGTTTCAAAGGCGTTATAGTTAATTTGGAACAGGTTGACGGAATCGAAGAGGACAGATTTAGAATGAAAGATGGTGAATTTGTTCCAATTAGCAGAAGAAAGTATGGTGAAGTGAAGAAGCAATATACAGATTTTCTTATGAGAAAATTAATGGAAAAGGAGGAAACGTAAATGACCTCTTTTAGAATGTTTGAAATTATATTGTATTCAATGGTTAGTCTTTTGCCATATTTAGGACTGGCGTTGTATCCTTTCGAGGACAAGTTTAGAATGTCCAAAATTAAGTTAAGCGGATGCGTTGTTATTCTTACGGTAATTCAAAGTGCTCTTGGAATATATGCAACAATGTGTTCACAGGAACAGAAAGCTTTATTTTCACTGCTAAGCACAGTATGCTACGGTGGATTTTATTTTCTTGCAATAAAAGAGAATGTAGGAAAACTTGTATTTGTTTTATTAATAGTATCTAATTTTGCCAACTTTGTTGTAATGTGTGCAAAGTGTGTGGAAGGTCATATTTTTCCACAGCTTGCAGTTGAAAACAACAAATGGTCTTTTTCTTTATGCACAATGATAGTGCAGCTTATTTTTATTCCACTTTTATTTTTATATTTTAAAAAGTATATAAAAGGGGTGGCTCATATAGAAACGGGAAAAAAGATTTGGAGATTTTTGTGGACAATTCCGGCAACTTTTTATCTGTTCTGGTATCATGGGCTTTATTTTAATACAAAATCATCAATTGAGTTAGCAATGGACCCGGTTAATATGATTTTTACGTTTTTTATTAATCTTGGAGCTGTGGTTGTTTATACGGTTATTGTTAATTCTATGGCTGAATTTCAATATAACCTTAATTTGGAAGAAGAAAAGAAACAGCTTGAAATTGAAAATCTTTGTTTTGAAAATATGAAGAAGCAAATGGAATCTACAAGGAGAGCGCGTCACGATTTGAAGCATCATATGAAGGCTGTTCACACAATGGCAGAAAACAATGAGTGTAAGAAAATTACAGAGTACATAGAAACATATTTGGAACACGTGTCATTAAAGAAGCCTTTGGTTTATTGCACCAATTTTACTTTA
>OLSA01003907.1_pt1 | contig 10103 bp, 4 predicted proteins | sample 1672731 | NCBI WGS metagenome assembly OLSA01 (sample SAMEA3136718, study PRJEB25190) | human gut metagenome | biome: human gut; feature: human-associated habitat; material: faeces | place: Austria | collected 2013
CCCCGGGCCCGAAGGTCACCGGAGTACATTCAATGGATCCCCTCGGACTCGAACCGAGAACCGTCCGGTTATGAGCCGGATGCTCTAACCAACTGAGCTAAGAATCCAGATGCCCCGCAATGCCGCATCGGGGCATATTCAATTTAAAGGAGATAGGGTTTCTTCGCAGCTGCCGGAATCGAACCGACGCACTCACTCGTGCCCACTCTCTTGCTGCGTTAGTGCCGGGTTGCCCCGGCAAAGGGGAAAAAATGCTGCTCCACAGCATAATGAGAAAGAAACCTGACAACTTTCTGTCTCGGCACTGCCATTATAGCATGTTTCGCAGAAGGGGGTGTAAAGAAAAACCCCCTTTTCTGCAAATTTTCTTATCATTTTGTTGCGGTCAACAAAATGGTGGTATAGAAAATTACCCCTTGTATTTCTTCGGGTGCATTCCCCAGAAAATAAACTGCTCTTTGATTACACTTTGCTCCTGCCAGCTAAAGCCTTCTTCCTGCAACCATTGTCTCATTCTGGCTTCTGCATCCTTATAGTCATATATCTGCCCATATTTCATTCTGATTTTCAGATAATCATTCATCCCAATGCCGGCCTCTCGCAACGCTCGAATCCTGCTCTGCTCCTTCTCCCTGCTTTCATCCTGCACAAATTTTTCCATGTAGATGTATTCCTTCTCATCGTCCGAAATCTTCGCATCCTGCAAAGCAGCCTTTTTGGCCGCATTGTCCTTATAGTCCGCTGCTCGCATCAGGTAGTCCGCAACCTCGCCCATGCTGTTTGTCCAGCTAAAGTAATCCAGAATCTCCTTGTCCTTCTGCTTGTCACTCAGAATACTTCTGTAAAGGATTGCCTTCTGCTCCGCGCTCAGGGGTGCGCTGCGAATCGCTCTGCGCTTGTCTCTCCCCTTGTCCTCTCGGTTCATTTTGTTAATGCTTTCAAAGGCTGTGGTGTTCTTTGCCCCTGCCTGTCGCAGCTTCTCATAGGTTTCCGTACTCTTTTCGCTCAAAGTTCGATTCTTCTCCATGTGCGCCTGTGCCTCCGGCACTGCCCATTTCCCGAAAAGTGCCGCCTGCAGCCAGTTTGTTTTCTTGTCTTGGTCAACCGCAAACTGTAGCTTTTCCCCCTTGTTCGTCTGGGTGTAGCTGCCGCCCTTCTGCATCAGATCTAAACCCTTCACAGTTTTTCTTACCTGTCCTCCTGCAATCGGCATCCCCAGATACCAAAGCGGCTTTTCCAATTCCTGCTTAATGGTCTGCCGCGCCTTTTCCTTTGTGTCGTCGCCGCTTGCCGCATCCCCAAAAGCTCCCGCAATCGTTGTAACACTCGGAAGTGCCGACTGCACAGGAATACGTCCCCCGTCAAAGAGTAACCCGCCGACAAAGGGCATGTTTCCGCCAATATCTCCCAGCACATTTTCCAGTGCCTCGGAAGGCTTTTTCTGCTCTACGCGCTCTGTCAGCTGCACACCATTTCCTTTTGCCGCATCCTCCAGAATATCCAACGTATTGCGTACCTGTGTCCCCGACAGGTCTCCGATTGCCTGATTGGCTGTGCTGAATGGGTCTAATGCGGAACGTCTCCCCGTCAGCTTTTCGTAAACATCATTGTAGATGTAAGCCCCGATAATAAGCCCACCGTATGCCTTCATCATTTTTGCAACGCTGCCCTGTGCCTCCTTCGGGATATCCTTCATCAGATAGCTGATCTGGTTGTTCACCTCAAGCTGAAACATCGTCAGCGGTTTCAGGGTCTTGCTGGAAAACATCGTAGGCATCGCGCCCTTGCTTCTCCCTGCAAAAAGTCCTCTTGCAAAATCGTCAGCATTTTGGATTGCCGCCGTTTCCTCCATGCCTTTTTTTAGATTGTCATAATAGCGGCTGCGCCAGACTGCCTGCGTGGTGAATTTGTCCGCCGCCTCCATCCATTGCAGAGGGTTCCAGTTCCCGCCTGCCTCGCTGATTTTCTGCATGGTGCTTTTGTAAAGCTGCTCCGAACCCTCTCTTGTCGCAAGGAAGGTACTTTTTTTCGTCAGCTCGTCCATCTCTCCCTTTGTCATATTTACAAGGGATTCCTTTAATCCGCGCAGATTGCTGCCAATGCTCATGTTGCTCATGCCCTGCGTGATGGGGATGAAATTCGTCAGTGCGGATCCGATATTTCCGGCAACCATATTTCCGGCAACTCTGTTTTCTATCGCATTTACTGCCTTGTAAACCTTTCTGCCGAATACCTCCGTTTCCAGAATACGGTCAACCTTGTGCTTCTTTCCGGCAAGCAGGTCTGTGTATGCACGGATGTTGCTTACATAGTTCTGCAGGCTGTGATTCTGTACCCCTTCGTAAATTTCATCAATCCGCTTTTCTTTCTCCGCAGCAGTCAAGTCCATGTTGTTCTTCACCGCATCAACCCTTGCCCGGATGCCCTCATCCGAAAGCGTATATCTCATGTAGTCCTCATAGGAACGCAGCCGCTTAATATCATCCGTATGGTAGATGACATCCGAAATGTTGTCAATGTATTGGTCGAAGGCACGCAGCGCATCGTAGTCCGTTTCCGTTCCGGTTCTCGTCAGCAGGTTTCCTGCCCATTTCTTCCCCGGGCGGAAGGTTTCCGTTCTTCCGGCAATGTCCATCGGCAGCTCCTTGGAGGAAAAATCAAAGCCCAGCTTTTTTGCCATCGTCTCTACCGCGTTGTTCGGGTCATCAAAATTCATGTGAGGGAAGTACCCTTCAATATACCCAACAGGCTCATATCCGTTGCGAATCAGTGCCTCATTGATTTTCGGGTGGATTTCCTTGTAAATTTCCGTAAATTCTGCAATCCCGTTGTCAATCCGCTGCAGCTGCTCCCTGCTCAGACTTTTTTCGATATGCTCAATCTGTCTGCGCAGCTCCTGCTCGTTTGCAATTTCCTCTACTGTCGCTCTGCCCTTTTTGCGCTCCATCTGCCGCAGCTGGTATCTGTTTTCTCCCAGCCACTGCACCAAGGCACTTTCGCTTGTTTTCACATTTTCACCGTTCGGCAGCTTGATGGGAATATTATTCTTCGTACTGATGTCCGTCTGTTTCAGCCTGTCGATAAATGCATTCTTGAAAAGCGTCCTGTCTCTCTCATTTGCATGAATCGGGTCAAATAAGGTCTGCTTTAACCGCCCTGCCTGCTCCTTCGTCGGGGCAATCATGTCAAGGATTCTTTCCTGTGTTTCACGCATCAGCCGTAAAGGGGAAAGGTCGCGCCAGCCCTTTTTCCCTTCGCTCTGAATGGGAATATCCCCCATAATGTCAGAAAAATCCCCGTCAAATCTGCTGTTTGCCTGCTTTTTATATTCCCGAATCATCTGATTTGTGGCATAAAGCGGCTTCTCCGCATTGTAAACCTCAATCAGGTCGTCACCGTTCAGCCCTGCATATTTTTTTGCCGTTTCTGCATCCAGTTCCCCCCGATGCAACTTGTCCAGAAGTGCCTTGTCCCCCTCTGTCAGGTTTTTTCTGCTGCGCACCTTGTCTGCGGCTTTTTTGTATTGATACCTATGGTTATATAGTTCCTTCATTTCCTTGGTTGACATTTTGTTATAGTCCACCTGCAAAGGGATTCCCTCCTGCATCAGCTTTCTTTTCTGCACTGCCGCCCTGTCATTGGTGTAAGCGGTCAGCTTCTGCAGCTCCGTCTGCAGCCTGTCCATGGCAGAATCAAATTCCGCTTTCAGTCCGTCCCTTGCGCCGCTGTCAATGGTTTCCGCCAAGGGAATCTCTCTGTAGGTCATCTCGTCCGCAACCTCTTTGATTTTCAAAAGCTGCTCCGCAGGGTTCGTAATTTCATCAGAAAATACCTGTGGCCACTTTTCATGCAGCTCCATCCACACAGAATCAATGTTTCCTTTTTCTCCTACGCCTACACTGCGGATTTTCCAAAATGTCCCCTTTCGCCACTGCTTAAAATCTGGGATGTTGCTTGCATCCTGTCTGGAAATTTTCAGCGTCAGCCCTTTCAAGTGGTTCTTCAAGTCCTTGTCAATATCCGTCCTGTTGCTGATGTGTCCCCTGTCAAAGAGTTCAGTGAAAATTCTTTCTCTGGTCTGCTCGCTGATTTTTCCTGTTCTGCCTTCCAAAACCGCGGTCTGCAGCAGCTTCTTTGTTTCCTCTGTTTCTCCCTTTCCGGAAAGAGAAAGGATTTTCTTCATTTCCTTTACTGCTCCTGTCTGAATCTTTTTCTCCGTATCCTTTACCCTTTGCGTGCGGATGCCAAGCATATCTTCCAGCTCCTGCATGCGACCTGTAATCTTCTTCACTTCCGCATCAAACTGTTGGCTGTCACCGCTGTATTTCTCGCTGATTTCGCGCAGTTTTTCCCCCATGTAGTCGGGGTTGTTCCAGTTTTCATATTCCTGTCGGATTTTCTCCGGAATTTCATCCGCAGAAAGAAGTCTCTTTTTGGATAACCCCGTATTCTTGACACCCTCCGCCGCCTTTGGTACAGTATTAGCAGAGAATTGTGCAGTTGCGTTTTTAGGCGTAACGGAGGGGCTTGTTACATCTCCGGGCAGCACGTTCTCTTTTTTTATTCCTTCTCCTGCCTTGCCGATTCCCTTTTTCTGCAACGCCTTCTCTCGCCTCATGGCAAGCTTTGGCTCAAGCACCTCTCCAACCTTCTTCGCCCCGGCTCCCAGTGCCGCAAGCCCAACATTAAACGCCGCATCTGTTGCCTCCTGCTTGCCGATGTCCTTTGCAATCTCCCTGCGGCTCTTTCCGTCTGCCACGCCGGCCGCAATCGTCATCGGCGTGTTCACCATCGTGTCCGCCGCCTGCTGTCCCAGAAGCCCTGCCGCCACTCTCGCCGCCTTCGCGTTTTTCGGGTTCAGCAGAATTTTCGCCGCCGCCTGCTGTGCAATGTCCGGTGCTGTGCTTGCCGCCATCCGTCCGCCAAGCGCGCTCGCCCCCTTGAGAACCGCTTTCTCTGCCGCCTTGCCGATGGTCATGTAGCCTGCGCCTGCCTTCGCAAATTCTCCGGTCAGCCTGCCTGCCGCCGCCATGCCCTTGTGGTTGCTCTGCGTCTGCTTGAAAAGCTCCTGCATCGCCTCATTCTGCTTCGTCAAAGCATCATTCCCGATTAGCTTTACCGCCGCATCCTTGCTGTTGCCGCCCATGCCTTCCAATAGTCCTGCCGTAAAGGCTGCACCGGGCAGTTTTTTCTGCAGCTCTGCCTGCTTCTGTGCCACCCTCCGGTATGCCGCAAGGTCTGTGCTTTTGTTCTTGCGCAAATCCTGCCCGATGCTCTGCATCTCTTTTCTGATTGCCCTGCTCTTTTTGTGCTTTTCCAGCAGATTCTTCACTGCGTCTTTCGCTCCGGTGTCTCGCACCACCTCCACAGGCTGCCCCCCGGAACGCAAAGAGGCGGCGGATTTCTCCGCCTGCCCCATCTTTTTTAATTCCTTTTTCGCATCATATTTTTTCAGTTCCTCTAAGGATAACCAAGCCATTCGCCGCACCTCCGCCTGTTATTTCATCGTTTTCAGGAAAGCATTGTAAGTAGCCTCGTTGATTGTTCCGTTTTTCAGCATATTTTGAATTGCAGTGTTTACAAGCGGATTGCTCTTTGTCCCGTAGTAATTCACAAGGTTCTGCAATTTCATCAAGCCTGCTGCACTGACATCCGTTGTCCCTTTCCCTGTTCCGCTACTACTGCTGCTGCTGTTGCCGCCGCTGCTGTTTCCGCTTCCTTTTTTACTGCTTCTTGTCCCTCCGCCGCTCCCTCGTGTCACACTGCTGTTCACCTTAGCGATGTTCGCCCTTGTCAGCATCGCGTCCAGTGCAAGCTGCTCCAGCTCTGCATCCTGCATCCGCTTCAAATAGCTAACGTCATAGCCCATTGCCGCCAGCTTTTTGTAGTCGCCCATCTGCAGCGCAAGGTCAATCTGCTGCTGGCGCAGTGTGTCCGCATATTGCTTGCTTGCCAGATTCTCCTGATAGGTCTGGCTGTTCAGGCTGTCGCCGTATTCCCTAAGCTGCTGCCCGTAGCCTGCCGCCCATTGGTTCCAGCTGTTTCGGTTCGCCGCCTCGTTCTGCCATGCGTTCATCGCCTGCTGCTTTGCGTCCGCATAATAGCCGCTGATGTCGCTGTCTGCCTGCGTCCGCGCCTGCAATGCCTGCAAAGCATAGTCTCTTAATGCCTGCTGTCTTGCCTGCTCGTTGCTGGCAAGGCTGTTTTCATAGTTCGCCGCAAGCGAAAGGTTCGCGCTCTCGCTGCTGCCCCCGCTGATGCCCAGTGCCGCAAGCTGCTGCGGCAGTGCGTTTTCATTCTGCCGCTTCAAGATGTATGCCTGCCTTGCCAGCTCGTCATAATTGCTGTTTGCCTTCTCCTGCTCCGTCCGGTTCTGCGCCAGTGCGGCGGAAAGCAGTGCCTTCCTCTGCTCCGCAAGGCTTTCTGCCATCTCGTTGTAGCCGCCGAAAAGCTCGTCCTTCGTCATCCCTTCGTATGTGGGCATCTCCTGCTTTTCCCCGAAAAGGTTGTTGTAATTGCTGTAAATCTGGTTGGTGTAGCCCTTGTTCGTCCCGTTCGCGTTCATCCAGTTCAGCTTGTTCTGCCGCTCCTTCTCCAGCTGCACCATCTCCTGCGTGCTGCTTGCGTTCTTTATCGCCGCCGCATAGTCCTTGTTCGGGTCGAAGTAGCCGAATTGCCCGTAAATGGAATTTGCCGCCGCGTCCGTCCCTGTGCCGTAGCCTGCCGCTGTCAGCGGTGTGCCGCTTGCCGCCGTGCCGCTGTCTCCGCCGCCGGATGCTGTTTTCAGAGCCACTCCGTTCGGCGCAGTGTAAAGCCCGATACCGTTGTTCCCCTCCGTAATGCCGCCGCCGTATTTTGCCAGCAGCTCCGCATTGGAAAGCTTCACATCGTTCGGGTCGGAAAGGCGGAAGGCGAAGGTGTTGTTTTCCTTTCCTGCCAGTCTTTCGTTCACTCTCTGCATCTCCTTTGCTACCCGTGCATCGTGTCCGGCAATGTTCCCCCCGGTGTATCGGTTCACAAAATTGCCGTCCTTATCGTATGTTGTCGTTGTCACCGTCCCCCGGTTGTATTGGTCTACGATTTTGTTCCCAAGCTCGTCTCCGCGTACCACCAGATCGCGCACCCAGCCGATGTCGTTCTCGCCTAAGCCGTAGCCGTTGCTGTTCGCTAAGGGATAATATCTGTAGTTGTCCCTCAGCTTCTCCGCCGCCCTGTGTGCCGCTGTCATGCCGCCTTGGTCGCCTGCCGCCTTCGCCTCGTTGTATTTCTGCTGATAGCTTTTTAAAAGCGTCTGGTCGGGAAGGCTCATGCTCCCGTCCCCGTTGTAGGTTCCCTCGCCGCTCTCCGCCTTCTGGTGGGCGTATTGCCTTGTGATGTAAGCCTGTAGGGCTGCCCGCTGCGCCGCGTCCGTGCTCCCGAAGGAGGTCGGCGCGGTCGGGTTTTCCGCCTCTGCCGCAGTCGCTGTCTGGGTCTGCGTGGTCGCTGTCGGCTGTATTGCCGCCTTGTTCGTGTTGTTTAGTGCCGCGTCCGTGCTGCGGTATTGCCCCTGCGGTGCGCTTGCCTGCGGCATCCCGCCGTAAATGTCGTTTGTGTAGCCCTTCGTGTTCGTTCCGCTCGCGTTCATCCAGTTCAGCTTGTTCTGTCGCTCCGCAATCAGCTTCGCCTGCTTCACGGGGTCTTTCTCGTTCCGGATGGCTGCCGCGTAGTCCAGATTTTTGTCAAAATAGCCGCCGCTGCTATTTCCCTTTCCGTCTCCGCCGGAGGAAGAGTTTCCCTTTCCGGAAGAGCTGTAAGAGCCGCCGTAAATGCTGTTTGTGTAGCCCTTCGTGTTCGTCCCTGCGGCGTTCATGGCATCAATCTTATTCTGTCTCTCTGCCTTTAGCTGCGCCTGCTTCGCAGGGTTCTTTTCTGCTTTAATGGCTGCCGCGTAGTCCTTTTTCGGGTTATAATAGCCTGCCAAGATCTCACCTCCTTATTTTTTTGCAAGAAAAAAGCGACTTTGCAAATGCGCATCGTCGCTTTCCTTATTACTATTTCAAAATAGTGATTTTTCTCCGTTCTCCGTCCCAGAGCACCGCATGCCCCATCGTCTCTGCAATAAAGCGCAGGGGCACCAGCGTCCGCCCCGTTCTCTCGTCAAGGATGGGTGCCTGCTCCATCAGCCGCTTGCCGCCGTCTACCAGTGCCGTCTGGTTGCCGATGGAAAGCTCAATGTCGTGCGCCCTGCTGCGGATGATAATGCGGCGGCTCTTTGCCAGCCATTCCACCCTGCATCCAAGGCTCTCGCCCACAAAGCGCAGGGGCACCAAGGTTCGCCCCGTCTTTTCGTCCACAATGGGCGGCTGGTCAAGGGAAATCTCCTTCCCGTCGTCAAATGCCTTGTCCTTCCCGATGAAAAGCTCCACCGCCGTCCCCTGCAGGTTCTCCCTTGCAAGGTCAATCGCGGTGTACATGTCCATCACAAACCCCATCCCGAAGTCCTTCGTCCGGTAGGTGATGTATTCGTAGGGGATCCAGAAAAAGCCCTTGTCGCCCCAGTCCTCGCCCCAGCTGTTCTGGCATTCCAGAAAGCCCTTGTAGTGTCTGCCGTGAATCGTCTTTTCCTTCGTGTCATCGTAGCCGATAATCAGCACCGCATGTCCGCCGATGAGGAATGTCCCTAAGGGAAGTCCAATACATCCCTCTGTGGGCGAATAGATTTCCTCTGAACAGGTCATTCCTAAAAGCACAGGATTCTGATTGGCGAGAGAGAGCTTCACTTCCTCCAGTGTGTCCACCCTCGCGTAGTTTCTGCAATAAAAACGACCAATGCGCTTTGCCTCCTCATCCGTCACCGCTAAGGGGGGAAAGTGCAGCTTGCCTGTTTTCTTGAAGCTCTCCTGGTCGTAGCTTGTAAAGGGGTAAAATACCTCGTCAAAAACCCCATCATTGCATAATGCCTTGCAAACGTCCAAAAGCGTGCTGCCCTCTGTGTAGGCAATGCCGTCCCTCGCCTTCACCGCTCTGGCAAGCCCCAGAGGGGAAAAGTTGTATCTCCGCTCGCCCCAGTCCAGTGTCTCCTGCAAATTTTTCAGCGCAGTCCCTGCAAAGCTGTGGCAAAAGCCGCTCTTGCCCTGTCTGCGAATCGGGCCGCAGCTCTGCCGCAGGCTCACCCTTTCCGGCAGCTCTCCCCCGCCGCATACGATTTTGCCGTAATGCCAGTCCCTTTCATCTCTGGGGCTTTTCAGTAATGTTAAAGGTTCGTTCATTTCCTTCCCTCCCTTGCTTTTAAAAGCCTGTCTGTCAGTGCCATTGTCCGCAGCATGTCCTCGGAAAGGTGCATCTGGTTCGGATCTGCAAAGCATCCTCTTGTAAGCATCTCCTGCACCAGCTCCTTCGCCCATGTCGGCACCTCCGCAAGCGTTTCGTAACGCTTTTCCATCTCTGTCTCCCTCTTTTCCTTCCAATCTGCCGCCACCTCAAAATGGGAACGGTCGGGCGTGTCCCATCTGCCGCCCCAGGTAATCCCCATCCGCTCCGCAATCCTTCCGCATCTGTCGAAAAATGCCGCGTCGGCGTATTCCTGCCCTTTTCTGTTCTTGCAGATATCCCACGCCAGCCGTCCGGTGTGGCGGCTTTTTCTCGTCCATGTGATAATCGCGCCGGCTCTCGTCCTGCCCTGTGCGTAAAGGTAGTCCTGCCGCTCCTGCGTGCGGTAGGTTTCCGTAATCAGAACGGCAAGCCCTTCCCTTTCGCACTCACGCAGAAATGCCCGGCAAGCCGCCTGTGCCGCAGGCAAAAGCGCGCCGATGTCTCTGCATGCCTTCGTCTCATTTGCCATCGTCCTCGCCCCCGATGCTTGCCGCAGCGTCAATCCGCTCAGATGCAATCTTGAGTCCCTTAATCAGCATAGGCGGCACGTTTACGCCCATTTCCACCATGTTCTCCAAAATGCTCCTGATTTCGTTTACCAGATAGTTCGCCAGCACAAACCACCCGATAAATTGCATGAAGCCAAGCCCCACGCCGATGGTCTCGCCCATCTGCGCAAAGGAATAGCCGATGTAAAAGGCGATTGCGATAACCACCCAGTACCAGACCTTCTTCATCGCGCCAATTGCGCC
>OLSA01003917.1_pt1 | contig 10086 bp, 9 predicted proteins | sample 1672731 | NCBI WGS metagenome assembly OLSA01 (sample SAMEA3136718, study PRJEB25190) | human gut metagenome | biome: human gut; feature: human-associated habitat; material: faeces | place: Austria | collected 2013
AGTTCATCTTTCTTCGATTTTTCTATTTTCTTTAACTGATGAACAGGTATTTCACCCTTAGGAACCTTTTCTTCATTTTTATATTCACTCTTTTGTCCTGTCATTAATTGAATTTCAGGATTTCCATGAAATATTCCTTTTTTATATAATGAATTTCTCGCTTTATATTCTTTTTGATCTTCATCTGTTACACTTCCACCTAAGCTTGGCCAAAATTCAATAAATAACACAGCCACAATAGCGATACTTACTATCACAATACCTACAATTTTTAATATCTTTTTTATCATTTCTATTTATTCACTTCCTTCTATCATAGATTTGAATATTCATGAATTTTATGTTACATTTATCATAACACCTAAACTTAACTTTAGGTCAAGTATCAAGGAGGAAATCATATGTATTCTATTGGTGAAATTTCAAAAATGTTTCAATTACCTATTTCAACTCTTCGTTATTATGATAAAGAAGGATTATTCCCTTTTATGCAGCGTGCCTCTGGAATAAGACAGTTCTCTGACACAGAAATTGCTGCTCTTAAGCTTATTGAATGTCTCAAAAAATCAGGTCTTGAAATCCGCGACATCAAGCAGTTTATGGAATGGTGTCAGGAAGGCAGCAGAACTTACGAACTCAGAAAACGGCTTTTTGAGAGACAGAAAGCCGCTGTTGAAAAAGAGATGAAAAAAATGCAGGAAACTCTTGATATGCTTACTTTCAAGTGCTTCTATTACGAGCAGGCTATCAAGGACGGCAACGAGGACGGAATACATTCAATGCTTCCAGACAAGCTCCCCGCCGATATTCAGGCTGCCTACGACAACTCACACAAATAATTATTAATTGCTTATTATATTTAACACAAAATATGGAGGCTAATATATGTTCAAATCTTTAGAAGTTAAATATCCTAAGTTTTATCAGGTATTCAGATTTATTATAGTTATAATTGCTTCCGTGCTGTACGCATGGAATTTAAGATGCTTTGCCAAAGTCGCAGACCTACTGCCAGGAGGCTTTTCAGGAGTCTCCCTGTTATTTCAGGCAATCGGACTACGTTTTTTTTATATCAGCATCCCATTTACAATATTCAATGTGGCACTTAACATTTTCCCCGCCTACATTGCATACCGCTACATTGGTAAGAAATTTACCATCTACTCAATCGTTGTAATTATACTTTCCAGTGTGCTTGTTGATGTTCTTCCTCCATACATTTTTACAGAAGATATACTGCTTATAAGCGTATTTGGCGGAATTATCAACGGATTTGCAATAAGCCTGTGCCTCAATGTCGGCACTACCACAGGTGGAACTGATTTCATAAGCATTTATTTTTCTCATATTAAAGGAATAGACGCATGGAACTATATTCTTCTTGGTAATGTTGTGATTCTGCTCATCGCAGGCGGACTGTTTGGCTGGTCAATCGCGCTCTACTCAATAATATACCAGTTCTGTAGCACTCAGGTAATCCAGTTCATGTACAAACGCTACCAGAAGATGACATTATTCATCATTTCTGACAAATCCGAAGAAATCTATCACGCCATAAAGAATACAACCAACCACGACGCCACGCTTTTCAAGGGAATCGGCTGCTACGAGGAAAAAGAGCGCACGCTCATATACTCAGTAATCAACTCCGAAGCGAAACGTGAGCTTATCACATTGATTCGCTCAATTGACAAGCACGCATTTATAAATGTGGTAAAAACCGAAGAGCTTGACGGCAGATTTAACGATATTCCACATGATTAATCAGGACACAGAATATTCGTACTCATATCATATTTTAGTCAAATTTCTCCAATAAACTATAGACAATCAATTAACATACACTAAAGAAATGGAGAGATGACTATGATTAAATTAAATAAAATCAAAGGGAATTGCGTAGCCGCAGTTATTCTTACTATGTGTCTTATGACTGCTGGCTGTGCCAGAAATTCAACTTCAATTACTACTGCATCAGGCGGTGAGACTACCATCACTTCAGGCATTACTAAAGAAGACACAGATGTAACACACGCAGATGATGCAGAGAATTACAGAGTCTCCATTACAGGTGATTTCACTGTGACATCTGATACATCAGATGGAGTTACACAGTCAGGTTCTGTATACACAATCACAAAGGCTGGTGAATATACAGTAGCCGGTCTTTTATCAGAAGGACAGCTTATCGTTGACGCAGGTGATGAGGACGAGGTTACTATCGTATTAAACGGAACATCTATCACATGCTCAAGTGGTTCACCTATATACGTTAAAAATGCTTCCGAAGTCAAGATTAAATCAGAAGAGAACTCATTTAACGAAGTAATTGACAATCGTACCGAAGCTACAGAAGATTCTTCTGATGACGCTGGCAACGCAGCAATCTATGCAACATGCGATTTAAAACTCGTCGGCAAAGGAGCCTTAGTTGTAACAGGTAATTACAATAATGGTATCCAGAGCAAGGATGACCTTTCTATTAAAAATGTGATTGTTAAAGTTACTGCTGTGAACAACGCAGTCAAAGGCAACGATGCCGTTGATATTGAATCTGGAAATATAATTGCAATCTCCACTAAAGGCGATGGCATCAAGACTTCTAACAGCAGTATTTCTAACAAGGGCAACCAGAAGGGAATCGTTACAATCACTGGCGGTAACATTGATGTATATGCAGCCTGTGATGGTATAGACGCAGCCTACGGGGTAGATATATCAGGTGACGGTAACTTAAACATCTATACAGATACTTACTCTGAATATAGTGAAGAAGTTACTTCTTCAGGCAGTTCTTCAGGTACATCTACCAGTCGTAACAGTTCTGCTAACAAGACTGCTTCTGCCAATACTGTTTCTTATGTGGCAGCTTCTGACACTATCGCCAACGCACCTGGCGGCTTTGGTGGTGGCAACATGGGTGGCATGGATGGTCAGAACGGTGGTAATACTCCTGATATGAACGGCGGTTCCGGTGGTAATAAGGCCGGCGGCGACCATCCAGGAATGCCTGGTGACTTTAATGAATCCGGTAATTCTTCTGGACAGTCCTACTCAACTAAGGGTATTAAAGCTGAAAGCGAAATAAATATTTCAGGCTTTACAATTAACATAAGTTCAACAGATGACGGTATCCATGCCAACTCTGACTCAGGTGTACTTGAAACCGGCGAGGACGGCAAAGGAACTATTGTTATCAATGGTGGTTCAATTACAATTTCTTCAGGTGATGACGGCATACACGCTGACAAACAGCTTGATGTCAATGATGGTTATATTAATATAGTAACTTCATACGAAGGACTTGAGGCCATGACTATCAACTTAAATGGTGGCAAAATATATGTATATGCTACTGATGATGGCATTAATGCCTGCACAGGTGATGGAAAGACTTCTCCAATTGTCAATGTAACAGGCGGATATATAGATGTCACAACTGCGTCTGGTGATACTGATGGTATTGATTCTAATGGAAATTACGTACAGACTGGTGGATTTGTATTAGTCAAGGGCGGCAGTTCATCTGGAAATGTATCAGGATCAATTGATGTAGATGGCACCGTAACGATAACCGGTGGAACATGCGTTGCCCTCGGTGGTATCTGCGAAACACCTGTAAACTCTGTTAATGCTTATGTATTAAGTTCAGTATCCTTCAGTTCTGGAAGATATTCACTTAAAGATTCTTCTGGCAAAGAAGTAATAAGCTTCACTGTTGACAGTACATTCAGCAACGGCTGGATATGCTCTGACACTCTTGTAACCGGCACAAGCTACACACTCTACCGGGGTTCAGACTCTATTGCAGACTGGACTCAGGAAGCAGGAACAATGGGAGCTTCTGGCACTGGCGGCTTTGGCGGCAACATGGGCGGCATGGGCGGTCAGAATGGTGGTAATGCGCCTGATATGAATGGGCAGAACGGCGGATTCGGCGGCAGACGATAAGATACACCACATTTGCTCTCCTTATTTTCTTAAAACAGTCACTGGATTCCGCATCATGTTATAATTCTCTCAAGCAAACCTACTCAATGACATATTATAGGTATATCCATATTATTCATATATATAAACTCATTTTCTCCTTGCTAATCCCTCCCCAATATGCTACAATTCATTTATGTTTACTTTATCGGTTTAAAGCGTTACACTTTAAACCTGTGAAGTAATCTATAATACATTTAATATGGGGGTTTTTATGTTAAAACTAGTTATTCTTATTATCTACTTTGCGGTGCTGATAGGCATTGGCTTATACTGCCGCAAGCATGCAACTGATGTTAATGGTTTCGTTCTCGGTGGAAGAAGCGTTGGTCCGTGGCTCACCGCATTTGCATATGGAACATCTTATTTCTCGGCTGTTGTATTCGTTGGATACGCAGGCCAGTTTGGCTGGAAATACGGCATTGCCGCAACCTGGGCTGGCATCGGCAACGCAATTATAGGTTCACTTCTTGCATGGGTCGTACTTGGCAGAAGAACAAGAATTATGAGTCAACACCTTGATTCAGCAACCATGCCACAGTATTTCGGAAAGAGATTCGGAAGCAATCCATTAAAAATCGGTGCTTCTGTTATAATATTCATTTTTCTGATTCCATACACAGCTTCACTTTACAATGGACTTTCAAGACTTTTCGGTATGGCTTTTAACATTGATTACAGCGTCTGTATCATAATCATGGCAACACTTACCGCAATCTATGTAATTGCCGGCGGTTACATGGCTACTGCAATCAATGATTTTATTCAGGGAATTATCATGTTATTCGGTATTGTTGCAGTTATTGCTGCCGTAATCCACTCTAAGGGCGGCTTCATGTCTGCACTGCAGGGTCTTGCAAATGTGTCTGACCCGGCTGTAAGCGATACTCCCGGTATATTTGCTTCATTTTTCGGACCTGACCCATTCAACCTTTTATGCGTTGTAATCCTTACATCACTTGGAACATGGGGACTTCCTCAGATGGTTCAGAAATTCTATGCAATTGATAATGAAGCTTCTATACAGAAGGGTACTGTAATATCAACAATATTTGCACTTATAGTTTCAGGCGGATGCTATTTTCTCGGAGGTTTCGGAAGATTATTCTCTGACCAGATAGATGTCAAGGCTAACGGCTTCGACTCAATAATTCCAACAATGCTTTCTAATTTAAGTCCTGCGCTTATTGCATTAGTTGTAATTCTCGTGTTGTCAGCTTCAATGTCTACACTTTCATCACTTGTAATAGCTTCAAGCTCAACACTTACTATTGACTTCTTAAAAGATAACTTTATCAAGAACATGAGTGAAAAGAAACAGGTATTATACATAAGAATTCTTGTTGTTGTATTCATTGCGATATCTGCAATACTTGCACTTATCCAGTACAAGAGTTCAGTAACATTTATTGCACAGCTTATGGGAATATCTTGGGGTGCACTTGCAGGTTCATTCCTTGCACCATTTATGTTCTCGCTTTACTCTAAGAAGGTTTCCAAAGCATCATGCTGGGCATGCTTTTTATTCAGCTCAATACTTATGCTTGCCAACATCTTCTTCAGAGCAGGCTTCCCAACATGGCTCCAGTCACCTATCAACTGCGGTGCATTTGCAATGTTTGCCGGAATGATTATCGTTCCTGTAGTCAGCCTGTTTACACCGAAGCCAAATAAAGAGCTTGTTGACAGCGCATTTGCATGCTACGAAAAAGAAACAGAAGTGCCTCAGAAAACAGCACTTGGAAAGTAATTCGCAACATATCTAATATTTATATACCCTTTACAACAAAACCTCCTTGTGCTATAACAACCAAAGTTATAAAACACAAGGAGGTTATTTATGGCATCAAAGCTTCACAACGCCCTCGCTAAGAAGCTTCCGGATATACAGATGTCCGAAGCCTTCATAAACTGCGTATTCCTTGCCATGTCCGGTGGACTTCAGGATGCATATACATATTTTACAAGAAATGAAGTATTCTCCAACGCACAGACCGGTAATGTGGTTCTTATGAGTACACATTTTATGATGGGTGAATGGTATCAGGGATTAAAATATCTTCTGCCATTCTTAGCATTTGGTCTTGGCGTATTCGTAACAGAGCGGATTCAGGGCAAATACAAAAATGCTACCAGACTTCACTGGCGGCAGGCAATATTACTTATTGAAATTATTATCTTAATTGCAGTTGGCTTCATGCCCCACTCAATGGACATGTTTGCAACAATAATCGTATCGTTCTCATGTGCTATGCAGGTACAGGCATTTAGAAAAGTCAATGGCTATTCCTATGCAAGCACCATGTGCATCGGTAACTTAAGAAGCGGTACAGACGCACTTTCAGTATTTGTGCGTACTGGCAATAAAACATCTCTTAAGAAAGCCGGATATTATTTTGGCATAATATTATTCTTTGCAATCGGCGCAGGTATCGGTGGAAACCTTTCAATGCTGTTCGGAATCCACACAATATGGATTTCAAGTGCACTGCTTTCAATCAGCGTACTTCTTATGTTTGCGGAGAAATTAAAAATATAATGTAAATGATTCCTTGTCATAGTCATAACACATTCTAACATAAAACCCCAATCCGTGGCATAGATTGTATAAATGAAACTTCCGGAGTCCCGACATGCGAGACTATATAGAAGAACGTGCCACCCAGCTGGCATATTACATAATTGAGCATAAAGCCACTGTAAGACAGACAGCCAAAGTATTTAATGTAAGCAAAAGCACTGCACATAAAGATGTAACTACACGACTTATGGAAATCAATCCTGAACTAGCCAGAGAAGCCAGAAAGGTTCTTGATGTCAATAAACAAGAAAGACACATCCGCGGAGGTATGGCTACTAAAGAAAAATACCTCCACGCATGTGCCAGATAGTTTTTATAAAATTGCAGAAACTGTGAGTCCTCGTGTCTTGGATAGGTCTATAAACTCATCTTCACACTGGACAATTGGCAGACTGAGTGCATTCTCATTAATAAGAACAACCTTTCCAATTCTTCCATCTGAAAGTCTCACATCGTTATTAATATACGATGATGCCACATTTTTTAAGAAAGGAAGAATATATTCAGGTTCAAACTTTGTAAATGCATCTTTATACATTGTATCTATTACTTCAAAAGGACATAATGCTCCTCTATATACTCTTGCTGAAGTCATTGCATCATACACATCAGCAATTGCTATAATCTTGGCTACTGCTGGAATATGATCCGACTTTAAGCCAAATGGATACCCTGTTCCATCACATTTTTCATGATGGAGCAGGCATGCCTCTTTAATTCGTATATCAATGTTCTGATTCTTAACTTTCTCATATCCAAAGTTAACATGCTGCTTCATTATATTGTATTCAGCAACTGTCAGCTTACCAGGTTTTGTAAGAATTTCGTTAGGAATCATAATCTTACCTATGTCATGAAGAAGTCCGCTTATTGTCAGTATTCTTATATCTTTCTCACTAAACTTAAGCCATTGCCCAAGAATTGAAGCTATCAAAGCAACATTTACACTATGAACATATGTAAGGTCATCAAACTGCCTCATACTGTGCAACATATCAAAAAGCTGTAAACTATTTCTGTTCGCAGTAAGAATCTCATTAGTTCCTTCTATCAGCTTATCGATATCAATGGGACTGTTATTCATAACAACATCGTTAAGTCCTCCTTTTATATCCAGAATATTCTCATCATAAGTCTTTTTAAAATGCTTAAACCTTATGCTTGCTCTTATCTTATCAAAATACTTAACGTTCTCTTTATTAGCAGTTTTTCCCAGAACCTTTTCCAGATCCTGCAGTTCATTATTGGTGTCGTATACCTTTACTTCCAGTATATGATGCCCTGAAATATTTGCTATTATATCATAATTAAGTATGGTATCTTTCTTTGCTAATATATTACCATCTGGCGTATGTACATCATCTGCGAGTTTATCGCCTTCCTGTGCGTCAAATATGAATATCGTCTTATCTGTCATTACTCATTCCCCCAGTATTCACGATACATTTGTCTGTAAAAATGTATTTTAATTATAAAATTCTATATAGAAATTGTCAATTTACTCTTGACGAATGTTTAAATATTGTGTAGTATCTTATGCGGTAATATTAATTGAATATTTTATATCCCTTATTAAGAGCGGTGGAGATACATAGGATCTATGAAGCCCGGCAACCCCTTTTGAGGAAGGTGCCAACCTGAGCGATATTAGTCGAACAATAAGAGGATTTCGATACAGTCTATCGGGTCCCTTGTCGGGGACCTTTTTTTGTGCGAGTAGCGATGAGAATTCTAACGTATATGACACAATCATGCTTGCATGAATTGCGACATATGCGTTTGGATTCGAGGAGCACCGCGACAATGCCAGAATGTAGTTCTGGCATCTGAGCTGCGAGCGCGAGCAGCGGTAACATTGCAGTTCTGGCATTTTGCTACAAGCACGAGTAACGATAAGAATAGACACGATAAGGTATGGGATAGACATATTCACGATAAAATCAAAAGGAGATAACATGGAAAAAAGATTATTTACTTCAGAATCAGTAACAGAAGGACATCCTGACAAAATCTGTGACCAGATTTCAGATGCCGTACTTGATGCTCTCTACGAGCAGGATCCATACTCGAGAGTAGCCTGCGAAACTCTTACTAACACAGGTTTTATTATGGTAATGGGCGAGGTTACAACTAAGGCTAACATAGATATTCCTTCTATCGTAAGAAAGACAGTTACAGATATCGGTTATGACAGCTCTGATAAGGGATTTGATGGTAACACCTGTGCTGTTATGGTTGCATTAGACAAGCAGTCAGCTGATATTGCTATGGGTGTTGATAAGGCTCTTGAAGCAAAGGATGGCGAGATTGATGATTCAGAAGGTGGTGCCGGCGATCAGGGTATGATGTTTGGTTACGCAACTAACGAAACTCCTGAATTCATGCCTTACTCTTCTGCACTTGCGCAAAAGCTTTCTAAGCAGCTTACAAAGGTTCGTAAAGATGGAACTCTTTCTTACTTAAGACCAGACGGAAAGACTCAGGTAACAGTTGAATATGATGAAAACAAAAAGCCAATAAGACTTGATGCTATCGTTGTTTCATCACAGCATGCTCCTGAAGTATCTCAGGAACAGATTCACGAGGATATTAAGAAATATGTTATTGATGCAATCGTTGATCCTGCTATGATTGACGCTGACACTAAGATATACATCAATCCAACAGGCCGTTTTGTAATTGGTGGACCTAACGGAGATTCAGGTCTTACAGGTCGTAAGATTATAGTTGATACTTACGGTGGAGCTGCAAGACATGGCGGTGGTGCCTTCTCTGGTAAGGACTGCACTAAGGTTGACCGTTCTGCTGCATACGCTGCAAGATATGTTGCTAAGAATATTGTCGCTGCGGGACTTGCTGACAGATGTGAGATTCAGCTTTCATATGCAATCGGTGTTGCAAGACCAACATCTATCATGGTTGATACATTTGGCACAGGAAAGCTTGATGAAGAAAAAATCGTTGAAATCATCCGTGAGAACTTTGATTTAAGACCTAACGGAATCATTAAGATGCTTGACTTAAGAAGACCTATCTATAAGCAGACAGCTGCTTATGGTCACTTTGGACGTACAGACCTTAATCTCCCTTGGGAGAAGCTTGACAAGGTTGATGTACTTGCTAAGTATCTTGGTTAATTATTAGCAATTATATATAATGCTGAATTTAAATGGCGGTCAGATAACCAGTAAATCTTCTGGTTATTTGACCGCTACTTTTGTCATCTTTATATCGGAATTTGGTCAGCCTTTCTGCCGTCATCACTGGCGAAAACCCACTAAAAGCTTGAAATCACTCAATTTAGTATGTTGTTTTTTCATCTTTTGACATAATATCTTTTACAAAACCCACTAAATTAATAATACTTCACCCTTTAGTATGTCTTTTTCATGCTTCATCTTTACATCCAGCCGATGAATCATTATAAATTCCTTAAAAAGACCTACACAATCTGGCTCGTGAGTCAAGTCCAAATTTGTGTGTAAATTCATCTTTCAGTTATGTGGTTTTATCTA
>OLSA01003918.1_pt1 | contig 10084 bp, 6 predicted proteins | sample 1672731 | NCBI WGS metagenome assembly OLSA01 (sample SAMEA3136718, study PRJEB25190) | human gut metagenome | biome: human gut; feature: human-associated habitat; material: faeces | place: Austria | collected 2013
CATCAAGGCTGTAGATGCAATACGTGAAGAATAACTATCAAATTCAATAGATTACGGCTATGAAAAAATTTCTGAAAATCTTTCTGGGTGTGCTCTTTGCGGCGCTGTTGCTCGGAACGTTCGTGTTCCTGTGGCAGAAGACCCGTCCGGTAAAGGTAGTCTACACGATCGTACAACCCAAACTCGACACGCTCAAACAATTCGTGGTCGCCACCGGCAAGGTCGAACCCCGCGACGAGGTGCTGATCAAGCCCCAGATTTCGGGTATCGTTTCCGACGTCTACAAGGAGGCCGGCCAGATGGTGCGCAAGGGCGAGGTGATCGCCACGGTGAAGGTCGTCCCGGAGATGGGACAGCTTTCGAGTGCCGAATCGCGCGTCTCGGTAGCCGAAATATCGCTGGCGCAGACCCGCCGCGAATTCGGCCGCACGGAAACACTGCACGACAAGGGCGTCGTCTCGGACGAGGAGTTCGAACAGGGGCGCACCGACCTCCAGAAAGCCGAGGAGGAACTGCAGAACGCCAAGGAGAACCTGGAGATCGTCAAAAACGGCATCACCAGCCGCTACAAGGAGCTCAGCAACACGCAGATCCGATCGACGATCGACGGCATGATCCTCGACGTGCCGATCAAGGTCGGCAACTCGGTGATCCAGGCCAACACGTTCAACGACGGCACGACGATCGCCACCGTGGCCGACATGTCGAACATGCAGTTCCAGGGCAATGTCGATGAGACGGACGTGGGCAAACTCCACGAGGGCATGCCCGTGAAGCTGACCATCGGCGCCCTGCAGGACGTCGAACTGGACGCCACGCTGGAGTATGTGGCCCCGAAGTCCACGGAGAGCAACGGCGTGATCCTCTTCGAGGTGAAGGCCGCCGTACAGATTCCCGAAGGGGTCTTCGTCCGCGCCGGATACAGTGCCAACGCCAGCATCGTGATCCAGAGCCGCGACGGGGTGCTGACCCTGCCCGAGGCATGCGTGGAGTTCGAGGGCGCCAAGACCTATGTACAGACGCTCACCTCCCCCGCGGATTCGGAGGAGCAGACCTTCGAGCGGCGCGAGGTCACGATCGGCCTGTCGGACGGCGTGAACGTCGAGATCACCGGAGGCATCACGGCCGACGACCAGGTCCGCGGCGCCCGCATCGATACCAAATAACCGCAACCCCTATCCTGCCATGAAAACCCGCATCGTCGCGGCATGCGCCGCCGTCTGGCTCGCCGCCCTGCCGCTCCGCGCACAGCAGACCGATCCGTCGCCCGCAACCCCGGCGGCTCCCGCCCCGGGAACTCCGTGGACGCTGGCCGAGTGCATCGCCCACGCCCAACAGAACAACACCCAGGTGCAGCAACGGCAGCTGCAGGTCGAACGGAGCGACATCGAGCTCTCCACGGCCCGCTACAGCCGTCTGCCCGACCTGAATGCCTCGATCGGCGGCGACGCCTCCTTTGGGCGCGCCCTGACCAGCGACAACACCTACCGCAACAACAACCAGACCTCGGGATCGCTCAACGTCTCCGCATCGATGCCCCTGTTCCAGGGCATGCGGATCAACCACCAGATCAAGGCCGGGAAACTGGACCTGGCCGCCGCCATCGAGGATCTCGAACGGATCCGCGAGGATGTGGCGATCAACGTCATGACGCTCTACCTGCAGGTGCTCTACAGCAAGGAGATGGTCGGCGTAGCCGAACGCCAGCTGGAGCTGAGCACGCAGCAGGCTCTCCGCAGTCGCGAACTGGCCGCCGCCGGCAAACAGCCCGAATCGGCCGTCTACGAGAGCGAGGCGCTTGCGGCCAACGACCGCATGACGCTCACCCAGTCGCGCAACGACCTGCAGCTGGCGCTGCTCGACCTGAGCCAGGCGCTCAACCGCGAAAGCGCCGCCGGATTCGACATCGTCGAGCCGGTGCTCGACAGCGTGGCGCTCGAAACGCTCCACCACCTCGGCAACCCCGATGCGGTCTACGCCTACGCCGCCGAAAACCGACCCCACATCCGGGCCGAGAAGCTGCGGCTCGAGAGTTCGGAGCACGCCGTGGACGTGGCCCGCTCGGCCCTCTACCCGACCCTCTCGCTCTCGGGAGGTTACGGCACGGGGGTATACAGCGCCGACGACTCGAAGTTCTGGGCACAGATGCGCCACAACAGCCGGGAGTATGTCGGCCTGTCGCTCGGCATCCCGATCTTCAACCGCCGCGCCACGCGCAACAACATCCGCACGGCGCGCATCGCCGTGCGCAGCCAGCAGCTGGCCGTGACGGAGGCCGAACGCGCCCTGCGCAAGGAGATCGAACAGGCGTGGTACAACGCCGACGCCGCCTATGCCAAGTACCGCGCGGCCGACGCCGCCTTCGCTTCGGCCGAGGTGGCCTTCAGCTACGAACAGGCGAAAGCCGAAGCCGGCCGCTCGACCGTCTTCGACTTCAACGACGCCAAGACCCGCATGGAGAAGGCTGCGGCCGAAGCCGTGCAGGCCAAATACGAATTCGTCTTCCGTTCGAAGATCCTCGACTTCTACCGCGGCGAACCGCTCCGGCTCTAACCACGGTCCCAACCCCCGAGCGGAGACCCCGATGCAACGCTGCAGGCCGGGGTCTCCGCTCCGTTTTTGCCCGGTTCGAAGACGGAAAGCGCACTTTTCGGTGCCGAAAGGCGGCAATCCGGAAAATTTGACCTACTTTTGCAGCGATTTACAGTACGCATCGGATGGAATGGCTTAAAGCGCTCCTGGTCGAACATTCGGCCCTGCAGGCCGTCGTGGTGATCTCGCTCATCTCGACGATCGGCATCGGTCTGGGCAAGATCCGCTTCTTCGGCATCTCGCTCGGCTCGGCCTTCATCTTCTTCGTGGGCATCCTCGCCGGACACTTCGGGCTGTCGCTCGACCCCTCGATGCTGATCTACGCCGAGGATTTCGGACTGATCATCTTCGTCTATGCCCTCGGACTGCAGGTCGGACCGGGTTTCTTCAGCTCGATGCGGGCCGACGGGCTGCGCCTCATCTCGCCAGCCATCGCCGTCATCCTGCTCGGCACGGCGCTTGCCGTAGCCCTGAGCTACGCCTTCCGGGTCCCGATGCCCGACATGTCGGGCATCCTGTGCGGCGCTACGACCAACACCCCGGCCCTCGGCGCAGCCCAGCAGACCCTCCAGCAGCTCGGGCTCGACACGAGCGGCGCCGCATTGGGATGCGCGGTGACCTACCCGCTGGGCGTCATCGGCGTCATCCTGGCCATCGTCGTGATGCGCAAGCTGTTTGTCCGCCCCTCGGACATGCCGGGACCCGACGCCGAGCACAAGAAGAACATCTTCATCGCCAGCTACCACCTCACCAACCCGGCCGTCTTCGGCAAGAGCGTCCACGAGATCGCCTCCGAGAGCCACCACCACTTCGTCATCTCGCGGCTGTGGCGCAACGGGCAGGTCTCGATCCCCACATCAGACCGCACGCTCGAGCAGGACGACGTGATCCTGGTGATCACCAACCGCGAGGAGGCCGACGCCCTGCGCCTGATCTTCGGCGAGCAGGAGCAGAAGGACTGGAACAAGGAGAATATCGACTGGAACTCGGTAGACGGGCAACTCATCTCGCAGCGCATCCTCGTCACCCGTCCCGAGATCAACGGCAAGAAACTCGCCTCGCTGCGCCTGCGCAACAACTACGGCATCAACATCAGCCGCGTCTACCGTTCGGGCGTACAGCTGCTCGCCACGCCCGACCTGCGGCTGCAGCTGGGTGACCGGCTGACGGTCGTGGGCGAAGCCCAGGCGATCAAGAACGTGGAGAAGATCCTCGGCAACGCCGTAAAGAGCCTCAACGAACCCAACCTCGTGGCGGTCTTCATCGGGCTCATCCTCGGACTGACGCTCGGAAGCATCCCCATTGCCATCCCCGGCATCTCGATTCCCGTGAAGCTGGGACTGGCCGGAGGTCCGATCATCGTGGGCATCCTGATCGGCACGTTCGGTCCGCGCATGCACATGATCACCTACACCACCCAGAGTGCCAACCTCATGCTGCGCGCCCTGGGGCTCTCGATGTACCTCGCCTGCCTGGGGCTCGACGCCGGAACGCACTTCTTCGAGACGGTCATGCGCCCCGAGGGGTTGCTGTGGCTGGGGCTCGGATTTCTGCTGACGTTCGTCCCTGTGGTGATCGTCGGCGTCATCACGATGCGGATGCTGAAGGTCGATTTCGGCTCGCTCTCGGGACTGCTCTGCGGGGCGATGGCCAACCCCATGGCACTCAACTACGCCAACGACACGATCCAGGGCGACAACCCGTCGGTCTCCTACGCCACGGTCTACCCCGTCTGCATGTTCCTGCGCGTGATCGTCATTCAGGTGATGCTGATGCTCTTCCTGTAGCACATCCCGACGAAACGGCGGAAAGGGGCTCGGCCGCCGCACGCACCCCGGCCAGATCGCCGCTCGAAAGATTCTGGAAGACCCTCAGGTCGAAAGCCGGGATCACAGCCAGCACATGGTCGAAGACGTCGGACTGGATGCCCTCATACTCCTCCCAGACCACCGTATCGGTAAAGAAATAGAGCTGCATCGGCAGCCCGGTCTCGGTCGGCTGCATCTGCCGCACCATCAGGGTCATGGATCGGTTCACCGGAACCTCCTGTTGAAGATAGCGTACCAGATAGGCCCGGAAAATGCCCAGATTGGTCTGATGCAACCCGTTGATTCTCCGCTCACAGGCCGCGATTCCGTGCTCGGCGTTGTAGCGCTCGATCCGCTGCTCGGTCCGATCGATGTAGTCGCGGATCAGGTCGATCCGGCGGTAGCGGTCCAGCATTTCGGGCGTACAGAAGCGCACGCTCGTCATGTCGATCGAGACCGAGCGCATCACACGCCGTCCTCCCGACTGCTGCATGCCCCGCCAGTTCTGGAACGAATCCGAGGTGAGCAGATAGGGCGGCAGCATAACGATCGTGTTGTCCCAGTTGCGGATCTTCACGGTGGTGAGCGACACCTCCTCGACCGTTCCGTCAGCTCCGTACCTGGGGACCGAAATCCAGTCGCCGACCTGCAACATATCGTTGGCTGACAGCTGGATACCGGACACAAATCCCATAATGCTGTCCTTAAAGACCAGCATCACGATCGCGGCCGAGGCCCCCAGACCGGTAAGCAGCAGTCTCGGCGATTTGTCAATGAGAATCGATACGACGAGAATGACACAGATCAGAACAGCCGTTCCCTGGGCAGTCTGCCGCAACCCCTTGATCGGCTTGTTCTGCCAGGCCGGGCGCGATGCGGCGATGTGGAAAAAGGCATAGAGCAGGGCATTGATCAGCCGGAAGATCGAGACCACGACATAACCCTGCATCAGCCGCAGGACGATGGTCCGAACCTCGGAACGCTCCTCGAAAACCACCGGCAGCACGACGGCCAGCAGGATGGCACTCAATACGTGGCAGACATTGCGCAGGACCCGGACGCTGAAGAGCGCATCGTCCCATCTGGCACGGGTACGTTCGACAAACCGCCGCACGTTCCGCACCAAAAGCAGCCGACAGAGGAAGTCGAAAAGCACGGCGAAGAGAATGACCAGCAGGAAGGCGACCCAGCGGTCCCAGCCGCCGGAATCGGAGGAGACACCCAGCCAGCCGAGCAGGATGTCGGTACCACGTTTCAGAATCGATTGCATGCTCCTCCGCCCCGCAATTACCGGGCCGGAAGCGGCATTCCGCTACGGAAAGAGCAACCCGATCTCCCCCTCGAAATTGGGTGTGAAGATTCCCTTGCCCACGGAACCGAGGATCTCCTCGCGGCTCCAGAAGCGGCCTCCGTCGAGTTCGTCACTCGGACATACCGTCCCGTCATAGCAGGTACGGTGGACGTAGACCAGTTCGTACTCGCGCTCCGAACGAAAGGCGTAGACCGCAATGCGTTCGGGAGTGAATTCCGTCACGCCGATCTCTTCGCGGACCTCGCGACGCAACGCCTCCTCGACCGTTTCGCCGTAGGCGACGTGCCCACCGACGGCCGTATCCCACCGGCCGGGTTGAATATCCTTCCAGTCGGGGCGCCGCTGCAGGTAGAGTTCCCCGCGGGAGTTGAACAGATGCAGATGCACGACCGGGTGGAGCAGCATCGAACCGCCGTGGCACTCGCCGCGCGTGGCGCTGCCGATGACACGGCCCGACGGATCGACCACCGGGAAAAGTTCCTGTGCGTTATCGCTTTTCATCTCTTGATCTCAAGATATCTTCACCAGCCTACAGAGCCGGGCCCGACTCACGGGGCTGGCCTACCTCATAGCCCAGCGAGCGCATCCACTCGACGGTGGCGGCATCGACCTGATCCGTACGGTCGGACCAGCGTCCGGCCTCGGAGAGGGACTTCTTGCGCTGCTCGAGGGCCTCGCGCAACGGGAACGACGGATGCGGCAGGGCACTCTTCTCGGCCCGCAGCGTAGGCCGGATCCGCCGGTCGAAGACGTCACGCTGCGACGGACGGCGGGCCCCCTCCCATCGGAAGCCCTTGAGGAAGAGCTCCTGGTCGGCCGGAAGTTTATCGATCGGATAGAGGTTCCAGACGGGATCCTGCCGGTAGACGATCGTCACGACCTGCTTGCCCTCGATGTAGAACGAACAGTCGCCGCTCTCGATGAAACCCACGTCGGTGATCTGGGGCGGTTCGCCGTCCTGCATGTAGTAGATCGTCTGCGCGTTGCCGTTCACGTCGTTGCGGTAGATCTCGTTGTTGCGGAAATAGGAGGTCATCTCCTTGCCGGCCACCTGGTTGTAGTGCGTCGTATCGAGCTGGGCCACCATCATCGGCGAACCGACGAACTCGGCGCGCGCCAGCTGTTGCCGCTCGGTGTAGATGTCCATCACGTCGGAGGTCACCTGGTTGCTCTGGTTCCACAGCACGGGGTTGATGTAGAGGTGGATCGTCGAGTCGGTGCTGATCGAGGTCATCGAGTCGCAGACCGACTGGAAGTCGGAACGGTAGATCCGCACGTCGCGATAGCCCTTCAACAGGCGGTAGATCGAATCGCGGGGGGCCTCCGGTTGCTCCACATCGAGCGAATCGGCCGTCAGAAGCGAAAGGCTGTCGGCCGTCAGCGAGTCGGTTGCCAGCCGGATGAGCGAATCCTGCTCGACGGCATTCTTCTCCAGCAGCGAATCGATCTCCTGCAGGGCCGTGGAGTCCACCGGGACGGTCTTTCCCTTGCGCGCCGCACGGGCCTGACGCGCCCTAAGTTTCGACTCGGCCTTGAGCCGGCGAGCTTCGAGGCGCTTCTCCTCGCGCTCCTTCTGGGCCATGAGCTTGGCCGTGGCCTTCTGCTGGCGGCGCTCGGCGATCTCGTCGAGTTCGGCCTTCCGGGCCTTCTCCTTCGCGGCTTTGGCCGCCGCACGGGCCTTGCGTTCCTGCTCCTTGAGATAGGCCTTGCGGGCATCGCCGACCAGTGTATCGAGCGGATCGATTGCGGGCGCGGAGAGCGAGTCGGAGCCGACAGGATGCTGCGTCGGCAGCGAATCGGCCGGAACGGCCTCGCCGGGCAGATCGGACTCGGAAGCCGGCAGATCGGAAGCATCGGGAAGTACGGCGTCGGGAACCTGGCTGTCGGAGGCCGTCTCCGCATCGTCCCCGGACGGGACGGGACGGTTCCCGTCGGCAGCGGCCGTCGGGACATGCTCCGCATCCGCCTGCAGACCGAGAGCCGCCAGCGAATCGGCCCGAGCCTGCTCGGCGGCGCGACGCTCGGCGGCACGGCGTTCGGCGGCCTCGTTGATCGTGAAGAGGTACATCGTATCGGCCCGCATGAAGAGCGAGTCGCCCTGCGAACGGTCGTAGCTTATGGCCGAGGGACGGTCGGTGAGCAGCGCATTGCCCGGCTCCTTCCAATACTCGCCGTACTCGCCGAAGGCCAGCACCTTGTGCTCCGTATCGTCGAGCTGGATGTCGCGGCGCAGGATGACGTGGTTGCGCATGCGGTAGAAATCGATGCTGTCGCTCCACATCTCCTGCTTGTCGGTGAGCAGGTAGCCGTTGCGCGTCACGATATAGAGCGTATCGGCCTTCTCATAGGCACCGCGGTCGGCGTAGAGATAGTCGCCGTCACGGTTCCAGATGTTGGTCCGGTCGTAGAAGAAAGCGTTGTCGGTGGCCATGTTGTAGACCACCGAGTCGCCCGTAAGTTCGTACTCGTCGTTGCGCATCTCGACCCGCTCGACCGCAATCAGCTCCTTCGTGTCGGCATAGTAGTAGCCGCGTACCGATTCGAGCAGGTTGTCGCGGTTGGTCAGCACGCCCCCGCCGCCAAACTCACCGATGTTCTCCTTCGTGTTGAAGAGGAATTCGTAGGTATAGAGCGTCGCGTCGCCGTCGATCACCTTCACGATGTCGGAATAGACCCGCGCCTCGTTCCGGTCGCCGTCATACTCGGCCCTGTCGCCGTAGATGTAGGTCGTATTCTTGTTGATGAGGACGTTGCCGAAGAACTCGATGCGTGTGTCCGAATAGCGGACGGCCGAATCGCACGTGATCACCGCACCGTTGTGCTGTGCGGCGAAGTTGCCCACCAGGAATATCGCCGTATCCCCGGGAGCCACGGGGCCCATCAGGTCCGACTTAAGGTCGATGAGTTTCTTCTCGCCCTCCTCCCCGTCGGGAGCAGGCATGCCGCTGCGGGCGGACAGGAAGCCGACCGCAGCCGAGAGGCAGATGGCTATGGACAGAAACCTACGCACCCCGACGTTATTTCACCCAGTGTTTGTTCTCGAACTCCCCGTTGCGGTATTCGGGATCGATGAAGACGTACATGCCGTCGATCTTCTTGGTCAGCCACTCGCGGAACACACGTTCCTGCTTGTCCTGCAGGGCCATCTCCTCGAGTCGGAGGTAGTCTTCGTTGAGCGAGGCCGGATGCGTCGGAATCACCTCCACCAGCTTGACGATCTTGCCCAGCTGGTTGCCCAGCAGATCTTCGGTCAGGAAGGCATCCGACACCTCTCCCGGCTTGAGACGGATCAGCGCATTGTAGTCGTCGAGGCTCTTGAACCGGCCGAAGTCCTCCTTGAGGAACTTCGTGACGGTCAGCTTGGCATCGAAGGCCTGGTAGCGCTCCAGAATATCGTGGTTCGAGACGATGCCCCCGTTCATCTTCGAGGCCGCATCGTCCGAGAAACGGAGCGCCGCCTTCTCGAACGTGATCGAATCCTTGTGGATCAGGTCGGCAATACTGTCGAGCTGGTTGAGCGTCTCGCCCAGTTCGTCGCTCGTATACTCGGGACGCAGCAGGATGTGCCGGAAATGGTAGAGCTGGCCGCGCTTGTCGAGCAGCTGGATGATGTGGAAGCCGAACTGCGACTCGACCACCTCGGAAATCTGGCCGGGGCGCATCTTCTCCAGCGCCGCGCCGAATGCGGGGTCGAGCTGTTCGAGCGTCGAGGGGTCCATCTCGCCGCCGCGCATCATCGTGCCGGGGTCCTGCGAATACATGCGGGCGAGGTTTTCGAACTTGGCCTTGCCCGTGATCACGCGTTCGCGCATGTCGATCAGCCGTTCGCGCGTACGCTGCTTGGCGGCGGTCATCGACTTGGGAAACTTGGTGATCTGCGCATAGACATACTGGTCGGCGACGAGCGGCAGGCTGTCCTTCGAGATCGACTTGTAGAAACGCTCCACCTCGCCCGGAATCACCGACACCTTGTCGACCACCTCGGTCTGCATGGAGTTGGCATAGGCCTGCTCCTCGTAACGCTGGCGCATGATCTCGCGGATGTTGAAGATCGGCATGTGGTGCTTGGCTTCGAGCTGGGGGATCGAGCCTTCGGCCTCGACCATCTGCTGCACCTGCTCCTCGACGCGCGCCATGATGTCGGCGTCGTTGACCTTCACCGAGTCGATCTGGGCCTGGTTGTAGAGCAGCTTCTGGGTCATCAGCGCTTCGAGCGCCTCGTTCATCGGGTCGCGGTCGGAAGTGTAACCCTCCTGACGGCGCTGTTCCGTCAGCTGGCGCGCATAGTCGTCCACCTCGGAGTAGAGGATCGACGATCCGCCCACCACGGCCACCACCTTGTCGAGCATCACCTGTCGTTTCTGCGCAAGGG
>OLSA01003919.1_pt1 | contig 10084 bp, 8 predicted proteins | sample 1672731 | NCBI WGS metagenome assembly OLSA01 (sample SAMEA3136718, study PRJEB25190) | human gut metagenome | biome: human gut; feature: human-associated habitat; material: faeces | place: Austria | collected 2013
ACAAAAGAGATATCGACGAGTATCTTGGTCTTGAAACATTGAAAGTTGTTGTTCGCCAGCCGCTCGTGGCAACAGGAACAGCAGATAAATTCGATGTGATTGTTAATGTATGCGGCGGTGGTTATACAGGACAGGCAGGAGCAATCCGTCATGGAATTTCAAGAGCACTCCTTGAGGCTGACGCTGATTACAGACCGGTGCTTAAGAGCGCAGGTTACTTAACTCGTGATCCGAGAATGAAAGAACGTAAGAAATACGGTCTTAAAGCAGCTCGTAGAGCTCCGCAGTTCTCCAAACGTTAATCATACGTTTCGGGACGTACAATTTCAAAAAGATTTTACAAACCTCTCAGGGAATGCTCCTTGGGAGGTTTATATTTTTGAAAAATTATAGAATTATATTGATTTTTTAGGGAGAATTGCATATACTTATTATAGACAAAGAATTGTCTTAGGTGAGTTTCTACCATAAAGTGGAAACCTAAAAAAGCAGGTGAGTCTCCACCATAAAGAGAGAACCTAAAAAAGCGGTGAGTCTCCACCATAAAGAGAGAACCTGAAAAAGAGGCGAGTGAAGTCGTCTCTTTTTTTGACAGATGAGGAAAAATGAAATTTTATAATATCAAAGATGAATACATTAATTATTTGAAAAAATATGATGCAAAAGTTGTAGATAATAAAAAGGGAAAGCGGCCGTATGTAGGCGTGGTGCTTGAGATTGATGGAATAAAATATTATACACCATTTACATCGCCCAAAGAAAAGCATCGTAAAATGAAGAACACAAAAGATTTTAGGAAAATTAATCAGGGAATATATGGTGCAATCAACTTTAATAATATGATACCGGTTGTGGAATCGGCATTACTTCTTATTGATATTGATGCAATGGAAGATTCAAAATATCAGCGTTTGCTTCAAAATCAATATAAGTGTATTAAAGCTGATCGGGAACAAATTCAGTTGACAGCAAAAAGATTAAGAGATACTCTTTTTAAGAAAGATGAAGAATTGAATGGCAATGACAAGAAAATAAAGGAAAGATGTTGTGATTTGCCATTGCTGGAGGAGGTTGTGAAACATTATGGCAACCATTAGTAAAAAAGAAGTACATAAATTTTTAGATAAACACCCAGATATACCTTTCTCGGCAGCTAAATTTGAATATAGTTCATATCTTGAGTCTGAAGCTGTTGAATATGCCAATGCGATTTCAGCGAAAGCCTTTATCAGGAGGGAACTGAAGCAGATTAAGAGGAAAATTATTGGAATACGAAATAGTGCTGATGACATGGATAAAAGAAAAAACTATGAAAAACGGGCAGGATATCTTTAGAGAAAATACGCTTTATTTTTTCTTGTACTGTGAAGAAAACTGTTGCAATTGGCTTATGAAAGAATACTCTAATATTCGGAATGAATATTTCAAATCTATGTTGTGCTTAGTAATTGGATTTCGAGGAGATGTAGAAATGCTTTCTTTTTTGACGAAAGAAACAGAACGTCTGGAAAGAATGTATCTCCAAGAAACATATGCACAAGGTCCAATACTTGCTATTCAGGAACTTGCTGTCAGATTTCTTAATTGAAGTCTATGAGGTGCTCTGAGGAGTAATGAGAAGCCCTGCGTTTGTAACGTGTTTGCAACACCACATTCCAAGAACCCAGTAAAATCAAGCGTTCCCAGTTACCTAAACGTTAATCATACGTTTTTGGAACGTACAATTTCAAAAGAATTTACAACTCCTCAGGACTCCGGTTCTGGGGAGTTTTTAAAAATGAGTTATTATTAAGGAAAATTATAAATAAAATCTTCGATTTTATTCTCGTCTTTGATATAATACATATATGGTAGCACGCTGATAACTAAGGCGCAGTGAATCATCATATTTCAAAGGAGCACGACAAGTTATGAGAATACAGGAGACGGTGAGGAAGCCGATGACGGAAGCAAAATATCTGAATGTGGATAATACAGACAGGTATCGTCCGATCATGCGGCTTTTTTATTTGAAATATGAAAAGCTGAAGTATTGGCTGTATCAGGAAGAGGTATATGAAGAATTAAAGGAAGATGCATACTTTAGAGAATATACGCCTGAGCAGTGTCAGCAGGACTTGGCGGCTTTGACTGCATGGGGGAATCTGGTAACAATTCAGGATACGAGAAAGGTTGCGACTATCGAGGAGTTTAAGAATAAAAAGTTCCGGTATCAGTTGTCTGAAGCTACGGTAGAAATTGAGCGAATGGTTATCCGGGTAGAGAATCTGTTTATTGAAAGTTCTTCGTTGGAACCTACATTATTGGAGAGACTTCGCATCAATCTGCGCAAGATTTCTGAGATTACAGAAGCAGATCAGGAGCATATCTATGCATGGTGGAATGATTTGAATAATGATTTTATACGATTGAATCAGAATTATCAGGATTATATGCGGGAGTTGAACAGTGTAAAAGCGGAAGAAATGATGAAAACGACAGAGTTTCTTGTGTTCAAAGACCGTTTGATCGAGTATTTGAGAAGTTTCGTGAGGAGTCTGCAGGTCAATGCCGCATTTATAGAACAATGTCTGAAGAATACGGACAGGCAGGTTTTGAGGTGTTTGCTGGAAAAAATTATACAGTATGAATTGTTGATTCCGAGAATCGATGTGGAAGTGAAGGAAGATTTGATTGCAGATAAAGTATATGGCCGTTGGCAGAGTCTGGAGGAATGGTTTACCGGAACAGACGGAAAGGATTCTGAGGCGGCAAAGGTATTTGACACAACGAATGAGATCATACGAAAGATTACAAGGTATGCGGCAAGAATCAGTGAAATGAGCAATGCGGGGGCGAATCGGCGGGAAGAGTATCATAAGGTTGCGGTGATGTTTTCAAAATGTAAGAATATTTTTGAGGCGCGCAGATTGGCCGCTGTTGTATTTGGCATTGAAAAGCCGCTGCATTTAAAAGGGCTTCCGTGGCGTCAGACCGAGAGTATCAACAGCGGCGTGTTCGAGGAAGAACCGTATATCGTGACTGTGACGCCGAGGATTCGTACATATAAAGAAAAAGCAAAACGAAGCGGGATTGTTGACCGCTCGAAAGAAAAAGAAGAAATGCGGCTTGCTACGATTCAGCGATTAGAGGAAGAACGCAGGATCTTGAAAATTTATATTCAGGATAATCGTCTGGAGTTTGCAAAGCTTCCCGAGATAGAGCCGCATGTAAGAGATGTATTTCTGACATGGCTTTCCAAAGCATTGGAGAATAAAAGTCTTCAGGGGAAAACAGAGGATGGGCAGGTTTATCGTGTGGAAAAGTCGGATACAGAGGAAATCTGCATTTTGAAATCATCGGACGGTAATCTGCAAATGCCGGCATATGTGATTGTATTCGAGAAAAATGAGTGAAGGGAATTTAAAAAGAAGTCATGAGAGCATTGGAAATTCTGCTGAAACGGCGTTGGATTTTGAAGAGTCGGGAAAAAGAATTATATTATCAGATAAAGGATGAATTAGGAACGGTTAAGAAATTCTTGATGGAAAAGCTGGGGTATCAGGTAATCGTGAATCCTTATCTTGTAAAAGTGGAAAAGATGCCGGCGACACCGGAGAACTGGATGGGAATTCAAGAATTTACCCGGAAAATAGAATATGTTTTTTTCTGTATGATTTTAATGTTTCTGGAAGAAAAAGAAGCCGAAGAGCAATTTGTACTTTCAGAGCTGACAGAATATATACAGGGGCAGTACAGGGAGGAGCAGATTGACTGGACAGTATATCAGTATCGAAGACATTTGATCAAGGTGATCAAGTATTGTGTGAACTGTGGAATCCTGAATTTGAATGATGGAAGTGAAGAGAATTTTGCGAGGGATGATACGAGTGAAGTACTCTATGAAAATACAGGTGTCTCCAGATATTTTATGAAAAATTTCACACAGGATATTATGGGATATACGACGCCGGAAGATCAGGCGGAAAAGGAATCATTGTCTGACAGCGATACGGTCAAATTAAAGCAGAGGGAAGTTGAAATTAAAAGTCAACTAGAAGGATTAAAAAAGAATATTACAGGAAAACAGAGGCAGGAAGAGGAGAAAAAAGAAAAATATCAGGAAACAGAGCAGAAAATACAACTTCAATTTCAGAAAAATGAAATGCTTTGGGAAGAAATTGAAAACAGTCTGGAGTATATGGAAGAAGAGATGGCGGGGGTTCCTTTCGATGAATTTGCATTTATGAAGAAAGAGCTGACAGAGCAGAAAGGAGAGCAGTATTCTTTTCAGGCTCATTCAGAATTATTAAAGGATTATATGTCCGTCTTGGAAAAACGACGCTGGAAGAAGAAAAGGGTTGTCAGGAAAGATACAGTAGATTTTTGCAGGAATTGGATTCCTATCAGGAAGAAAAGAACAAAGCGGAACGAGAAGTCCTTCAATATGAAAATCAGTTTCATGAAGTAAAACAGGAGACAATAGAATCGGTATATCGTTGGGAAAAGGAGAATGCGGAGCTGCATCTGCAGTCAGATCTATTGCAGGAAATGGCAAGGGAAATTGAGAAGTATACAACGGAAACCGATTATTGGAATATCCGCGGATTGGCAAATGGTGAATTTGAGCGGAAAAGTCAGGAACTTTCGGGAAAAGTATTACAGCAGAGCAGAGAATTGTCCGACAGACGATTGGAGAAAGACGGAATTTGCGAAGAACTGGAACAGTGGAAGAATCAAAAGGAGCCGGAGCCGGAACGCAGTGAAGTAGTGGAAAAGAATCGACGGCTTTTGAAAGAAAAAGGAATTCCATATTTGCAGTTATATAAAGTAATTGATTTTGACGGCAAATTGGATGAAACACAGCGGGCATATCTGGAAGAAGCGCTATTGCATATGGGCATACTGGATGCGCTGATTGTGCCTGGAGAACAGGCGCTGGCGTTGGATGCGGGGGTATGTGACCGTTATATTTTCAGTGATGCCGCATATGTAAGAAATAACATTATGGATTTTCTGGATGTAGACAACGAAGAGGGAGATATTCTTCTGTACCAGAATGTTTCCCGTATATTAACAGCAATCGGCTGGAAGGAACAGGATGAAGAGACGATAAGTGAGTCTATAGAAAAAAACAGGACATGGATCGATAAAAGAGGAAATTATGGAATCGGAATCATAGAAGGAACGGTTACGAAAAATTATACGCCATGTTTTATAGGAGCTTATGCAAGAGAGCAGTATCGCATAAAGAAGATACAGGAACTAGAAGCAGAGTGTCGGAGGCTGGAAGATACCATTCAAATAGCGGAAGACGAAATTACACAATTAAAGCAAAGGAAAAGCTGTCTGGAAACAGAGTGGAAATCATTTCCGAAAGAACAGGATCTGAAAGTGGCAGCAAAAGAATTAGAAAAGAAAACGAATATTCTGGAAGAAATAGAGTGTAAAGTACAGATCCAGAAAGGTATTGTAGAAAAAGAACGAAAAAGTCTGGATGCAGTTCGGCTGCGGGTGCAGGAAGTATGTCAGAAGTGTTATCTGCCTCCGCGTCTGGATGTGTTTACGGAAGCAGAAGAATCCTTGACCGAGTATAAAGAAGAGTTGATGAAAGTACAGATTTCCTATGGAAATTATATAAATGGAATCAGTTATGCCAAGGTGCAGAAGGAATATCTGGAAGGAATAGACGGTGATTTGGATGATATTCGCTATGATTTGAATCATATGATACGAAATGAACGGGAAAAGCGGGGAAGTCTGAATTCAGTGATGGAACAGCTTGCTTTGACGGATTATGAGGAAATCAGGGAGCGATTGGAACATTGCATAGAGCGATTGGAGAAACTGCCGTCAGAGATTGAGGCGAGTGTTACACAAAGCTCTCATTTGGAAACAAAAGAAAAACAATTTATAGAAAAACTGGGAGATATAGAAGTTTCAGTTGGAAAGTACAGACAGCAGAAAGACAGATTTTGCACTGCTTTTGAAATGGAATATCAGCTTGGATATGTAGAGTGTCCGTTTGCGGTAAGCGACGATGCGGAAGAACGGGCGGAGAAGATATGCAGGATGTTTATGGGGAGATTCGGAAATAAAAGGCACAGTGAGATTTTGGAGAATCTGCAAAATGTATATCATATGAATAGGGGATATCTGTTGGAATATCAGGTTACGCTGCAGTCATTATTTGAAGAACTGGATGAGGAGAGCGGAGTTTTCGACACAAGTATGAGACGAATCGATATTTCTGCTAAGTATAGAGGAATCACGATCAAGTTTAAAGAACTGATTGCCAGAATGAAAGAAGATGCAGAGGTACAGCGTCGGCTTTTGAGTGATAAGGACAGAGAGTTATTTGAAGATATTCTTGCCAATACGATCAGTAAGAAAATTCGCGGAAAAATTCAGGCCAGTAAGCGATGGGTTGAGAAAATGAACACATTGATGGAGTCTATGAAGACTTCCAGCGGACTTACGCTGAGTCTGCGTTGGAAAAATAAGCGGGCGGAGAAAGAAGAACAGCTGGATACGAGGGAACTTGTAGAACTTCTGCAAAAAGATGCCGAAATTATGCGTCCGGAAGAGGCGCAGCAGTTATCCGGACATTTTCGATCTAAGATCGAAGAGGCAAGAAAATCTGCAAATGATCTGGGAAATGTGCAGTCTTTTCATGCGATTATGAGAAATGTGCTGGATTATCGTCAATGGTTTGAGTTTCAATTGGAATGTCAAAAAACAGGAGAGAAGAAAAGGGAACTGACAGACCGCGTATTCTTTACTTTTAGCGGCGGAGAAAAGGCGATGTCGATGTACGTGCCGCTATTTTCGGCAGTAGTAGCAAAATATGCAGGGGCAAGACAGGATGCTCCGTATTTGATTTCCTTGGACGAGGCATTCGCGGGAGTAGATGAAATGAATATTCGGGACATGTTCCGGCTGATGGTGAAGTTTGACTTTAATTTTATGATCAACTCACAGATTCTCTGGGGAGATTATGATACGGTTCCGGCTTTGGCAATCTATCAGCTTGTCCGCCCGGAGAATGCGAAATATGTTACGGTTATTCGGTATGTCTGGAATGGAAATATAAAAAGTATGGTAACAGAAAAGGACTTGAGTCATGGATAAAACAGAAACAAACGATCTGTTAGAAGAATGCATGCTGTATTTCAAGGCGCGTCCGGTATATAAAAAACTATTTCTGAAAATGCGGGATAAATATGCCGGTCTTGGCCACTTTGGGGGAACGGCGATGCTTACGTCGCTGAGCAGAGAAGAGAAAAGTCAATTAGGAGGATTTTTTCAAAGGGATTATACAAGTAATAAGACAATAACAATTTCTGCGGATTTAATGAAAAAATGTTTGGAATCCAGTAAATTTGCGGGATTAACCTGGGAATTGATTCTGGAAACTTATTTTGGAGAGCCGCTGCAGGTAAAAAAGGAAATCGAACTGGCAGAGTCGAAAAGGCGAGAAGATTATTTTGCGGAGATACTGGAAAGTATTTCGGATGAAAGCGGACGAGAATGGCTGCGCAGCATATTGGAGGAAAAGAAAGAGGGATATTTGCTTATTACGCAGTTATACAAAGAAAGCCCGGAGGAATTGAGGAGCATTCTAACGTATGTAACGACAGGGATTGCAAAATTGAAAGTGTTTCAAGATAAAAAGCAGAAAGAATTGTTAGCTGTGTTTTCGGCAAATGTCACAGGAAATCCCCATTATTTTGATGAAGGGAAGACAGGGGAAAAACTACTCTTTAATTATCTTGGAGAAAGGAATTTCGATTTAAAACAAGAAGGACTTTCCAGAGCAGAGTATAAAAACAGAATCTATTATGAGGCAGGGATTTTGAAAGATGAAGTATCGAATGATGCGCTGGCATATGGGATTCACGGATGGAAACCGGACGGCGGTTTACATGAAGGCATTGAAGGTTTTCTTGAGAATAGAGAGCCTGTAAAATTGACGTTACAGACGATTGGAAGATTAGAGAAGGTCTGTGGACAGAGTAGTCAGGTATACGTTGTGGAAAATCCGGCAGTATTTTCTGTATTGATAAGGGAGTATCCGCAGCGGACTGTGATCTGCGGGAATGGGCAATTACGTCTGGCGGTACTTATTCTTATGGATAAATTTTCGTGCGACACTGTTTTTTGGTATGCGGGGGATTTTGATCCGGAGGGGCTTTTGATCGCACAGAAATTAAAGGTCCGATATGGAGAGCGGCTGAAACTTTGGAAGTATGAGGCGGATTTGTATGAAACATATTTATCGGAAGTAGAACTAAGCGACAGGCGGATGAAAAAGCTGGAGCAGGTGTCTGTTCAAGAACTGCAGGAAATAAGGGAAGCGATGTATAAGAAACGAAGATCGGCATATCAGGAAAGCATGATGGAAGCACTGAGGAAGTAATTGCCGTTTGGGATCATCTGACGCTAAAGGATTATAATATAAAATGCGATCAGGAGTGATCGAAGAAAACCAGATCTGAAAAAAGAAACGGTGAGGAAATCAAAATGTGGTATCAGAAGGATTGGTTTACAGGAAGTGATTACTATAATTTAAAAGAAAAACAGATTCATGCAGAAGAGATCGAGATTAAAAAGCCGCTCGAACAAAAATTTCATGAAAGGACAGAGATATATTATGTTAAGAGCGGTGACGCCGATATTTGGATCAACGGAGATAAATATCAAATGAAAGAGGGCGTTTTCTGCTGCCTTTACATGCATCATTTTTATAGAATCGAACAGATCAGAAAACCTTTGCGCTGCGTAAAGGTTTCTTTTCATATCGGTCTGTTTATGTTTTTGTGTTTTGAACAGCACAAAGAAAATGAAAATGAGGTGCTGATGTATGGCGTTCCCCCTTTATTTGTTTTGAATGCGCAAGAAAAACAGAGGGTTCTTCGTGTTTTAGACGACTTGTTGGCTGAAGAGCAGGAAGAAAAATTTCTGCTGTATAATATGAATATCTACCTTGCCATGCAGTTACATGCATTGTACTGCAGATACGCTATGGAGAGAAAGAAAAAAGAGGATTCCGAAAAAGACTGTGTATGGGATGTTATTCAAAGGGTGCTGTTGGGTACAAGCAAAACAGTACCAATGGAAGAGTATGCCAAAGCGGCAGGGATGACAACGGTAACATTGAATCGTAAAATTGTGCGGCGGTGTGGTTATACTTTTTTTCAGCTTCAGAAAATGGGAAAGATATTTAATGCCTGTGCCCTTCTGCATTTTCCGGATTTGAATATCCAATACATCAGTGATTATCTCGGATTTACTAATATCGAAGATTTTTACAGAGTATTTAAACGTTATATGAACGTGAGCGTCAGAGAATACCAGAAACAAAATGTAGGAAACGGTATGCAAATGCATTCGGAGGAAGAGGCACTGCAGATTTTGGTTTATCTTATACTTAATTTTCATGATCCGTTTCAGATGAAAGAAATGGAGAAAGTGTTGAAAAAGAATGCGCATTTGCTTGAAAGAAGAGCGCGGGAGGTGTTTGGACGAAGGGTTTTGGAATTGTTGGAGGAAGTAAGAATTCAGATTTCCTGCAGTTATCTTGTTGCTACAGACCGGACTGTTACACAGATCAGCAGTGACGTTGGATTTGGAAGTATTTCATCTTTTCAGCGCAGTTTTTTTAAATATATGAATCAAACGCCAAGTCAATTCAGATGTAGTATGAAAAGTAAATAATTGATAATAATTTTAAAATATCTGAATATCTATTTTCTGTACTTCGCCTTATAATGAAATCAAAATACCGGAGGTGACAGAAAGATGTTTGAACATTTATTTGCTCCAATTAAGATTCGTGATATGGAGCTGAAAAACAGAATTATTTTGCCGGCTATGGGAACGAGAATGGCGGCGGAAAACGGGGCAGTGACAGATAAATTGATTGCTTACCACGCTGCAAGAGCAAAAGGCGGATGCGCACTGAATATTGTAGAAGTAGCCGCCGTACATACGCCAAGTGCGCCGGCGCATTTTGTATCTATCAGTGAAGATTACTTGATTGAAGGACATAAAAAACTGACAGATGCAATCCATGAAAACGGCGGGAAAGCAGGAATTCAGCTTT
>OLSA01003923.1_pt1 | contig 10078 bp, 6 predicted proteins | sample 1672731 | NCBI WGS metagenome assembly OLSA01 (sample SAMEA3136718, study PRJEB25190) | human gut metagenome | biome: human gut; feature: human-associated habitat; material: faeces | place: Austria | collected 2013
CCGTACCAGTCCACATACTTCTCGCGGCGCAGCTCGTCAAACACCAGCGTGAACAAGTGGAAGAAGGTCGTAAAGCGCACGACATTGACATAGGGGTGGCTCTCGAGATATTCGCGCAGACGGCGCATTGTGTAGGCGTGGGTCTTGGGCTGACGTACATCGAACGGAATTTGATGTTCGACATCCTTCCAGTCGTTGATGACCGAGTTGTACATGTGGACGGGGTCCCAAATCAGGTATGCCAAAAAGCTGACCGTGTACTCGTGGTAGGCGGCGGGAGCGTCGATGACAACGCTCTCGGTTGCTGCGTCATAATGCCACGCGGCGGCATCCAACGGCTCGCCCGTCGTGCGGTCGATGACCTCCCACCAGCGGGTGATGTCGTCGCGGTCGTTGACCTTCATCAGCTCACGGCTGATGCCCGTCATCAGGGGGATGGTCAGCGCGCCGTCCTCGGCGGTATAGAACGGGGTCATAATGTAGCACTGCTGGGTTTCATCGGGGTTCGCCTTGGCCCAGGCGTTGTCCTTGCGGGTGGTGTAGTAGGTGGCGTAGATCTTGGCGCCGGTGTCCTTCAGCTCCTGCGGGAATTCGGTGCCGTCGCAGTCGCGGATGGCATCCGCGCCCCAGCGCTTGAGCAGGTCAAGGGTTTCGGGTACTGCGTCCATATCGGTGGGAATCGTTACACGACCTTTGGTATTCATTTCTTGTTTTCCTCCGTCCATTGGTAAGATTGAGTTTGTCCGGCCTGCAAGGTGACCCAGCAATGCGTGTTGCAAAGATACCAGCTTCCGTCCTGTGTTGCTTTTACGGTAAGGCTGTGCTTGCCGTCTGCTGTCCGCTGATAAGAAATCAGCAGACCATTTTCTGCCCGCAAATTCTGAAATGCAACAGGTTCATTTTTCCAGCCCTGCGGGCAGGCCGGTAAAACCTCGATATGATTCTTTTCGGAACGCAACAGCATTTTCTGTACTGCGTGTGCCGCCAGAAAATCCGCTTCCAGCGTAAAGGGGCGATAGTGGAAATCACAGACACCGCTGTTTTTGTAGTCGCCGTTCAAATGGAATCCGTTCCGGCTCAGGAAATGCTCTGCGAAGCGGTGCAGCTCATACAAAGCACCATTTCCATTGCTGCGGGCAATCTGCAAAAGTGCCATCCAACCGAAGGAAAACCCTACCCACTGCCCACTACCGAGGTGTACAAGGTGATCTACCGTTGCATCTATTACGCTGCGGTCCTGCGGATTTTCATAGCGCAGCATACACAGCGGCTCGATTGCCATAGCGTGGGAAAAATGGCGGTGCGTTTCCTGCAAGGTTTCATTGGGCGAAAGCATCAGCCCGGTTTCTGTATCTACGCTCAACGGAGCAAGTTTGGCCTCCATTGCATGCCAATAGCCGCGGGGGTTGCCAAGTTGGTACTCGATCTGTACCAGAGTGTGGAACAGATAGTGCAGCAGCGCTAGATCGTAGTTGCTGTTAGGAGTCAGCCATGAGGCTGCCTCATCATCGTGAATTTCCGGTGAGGACGAGACCGGTAAAACCAGCTTTCCGTCCGGGCCTTCTTGGAGGAGTTCTTCCAGGCAGGCTGCCGTGGCGGTAAAGTAAGGCTCCACACGGGTGCGCAGAAACTCTTTATCCCCCGTCAGGCGGTAGTATTCATAAAACATCTGGCAGAGCCAGATTTGATTGGTCGGCGACAGAGAGTACATCGGCCAGCCGCCGAGCGCACCGCCGTCAATGTCCATAACACTGGGCAGGCACTCCCCTGCTGTGCCATAAAATTCACGGGCAAACTTTGCCGCCTGCGGGCGCAGCGACCAGAGATAATCAAGAAACACCTTTCCCTGCTCCGGGTGGTTGGCAGTCAGATAGTGACAGTAGGTGAATTGAGTGTTGAGGTCGTTGTGGTAATCACCTTTCCACGGTGGGAGCCGGTCGTCATCCGCGCACCATACCCCTTGCAGCGGCATCGGGGCATTGCCCGGCTCGGAACCCGCTGCCAAAAAGTAATTGGCGCGGTACCAAAGCTGTTCGAGTGTTTCATCCGGCAGCTGCAAACTGCTTTTGCCCCAGTATTGCTGCCACCAGCGTTTATGCTGTTGCAGCAGCTTCTCTGCACCCATATCTTCTGCTGCACATAGTTCCAGCTTCGCCAGTTGGCTTGCTTTTTCTACGTTTTCTGCCTGCACGGCGGTATAATACAGCGTTGTGCCGATTTTTTTGCAGAGCAGCGAATAGGCAGTCCGATCATCGACCTTTTGGGAAAAGCCAATCATGCCATCCTCTGTTTCGGGGATAGCATCCGGCAGGGCGAGCTGCTGCAAGCTGCCGGGAGACACGCTGTTGCCCGCTTCGGCTGCCTGCGTGCCATTGCCGAAAGAGGGGCGCTCCACCGTGAGCTCTGCATCCCGGTACGCCTCCGGCAGCATCAGTACCCCAACAGGTCGCCCCATACAGAGGAAGGCGCGCAGAATGGTTGTACCCTTTTGCGAAAAGAATGCCACCGCCGTGCCCAAATCAAGACTTGCCTGATAGCTGCCTTGCGGCAGTCCATCCAGGAACAAGTGTCCTGCGGGGATTTTTGTAGGTGTCGGGTGGGCATAGGGCGTATCAAAGATACGGCGTGTTTCTGCCACATCGCCTTTCCGTGCAAGCTCTACCAGTTTTGCATAAGTAAACTCTTTATCGAGTTTTTCCTCCGGGCGGCGACGCAGCCACAGTCCGGCAATGTCCACGGAAATGCGCAGGTGCTCCATCGGCCCCCAAAAAAGAGAACCGAGTATGCCGTTCCCCAGTGGAATTGCTTCATCCCAGCGGGGTATTGGGCCGGTCAAATTGATGTTGCAATGTTTCGGGGGCAGCATATCGGTTCTCCTAACCTATTCGATTTTGTTTAGCCCTTAACGCCGCCGACGCTCAAGCCCTGCACGAGCTGCTTCTGGCCGACGATGAAGAGGATGACAGTGGGAATCAGTGCCAGCACGAGGGCTGCGAACAGCGCGCCCCAGTCGGTAGCGTAGCGCTGGATCTCATACAGGTTGGCAAGGCCGACAGGCAGCGTAGCTTTGGTCGGATCGGTAACCATAACGAGAGCCACCGGGTATTCGTTCCATGCAGCCATAGCGGAGATCATGCAGACTGTCACGATGCCGGGCTTGCACATGGGAATGATAATGCTCGTCAGAATGCGGAACGGACCGCAGCCATCAATCATGGCAGCTTCCTCGTAATCGCGCGGGATGCTGCGCAGGAAGCCGGTCAGCAGGAAGATAGCAAACGGGAACTGCATCGTTGCATACAGTACACCCAGCGCCGTCAGGCTGTTGAGCAGGTTCAGCTTGTTCATCTGCAAGAACAGCGGAATCATAATATAAGTGGCCTGAATGAAGATGGCCGCCATGTAGATGTTCAAAATCAGCTTCGCGCCGGGGAACTTATACCGCACAAGGCAGTAAGAACACGGCACAACGCAGACCACAATAATGACCAGTGTTTCCAGCACGACATAAATCGAGTTGCCGATGTTGGCAGCAAGGTTAGATTTTTCATAAGCGCGGACGTAGTTATCCCATGCAAGTCCCTGCGGCCATGCAAAGGGGTCCGTCAGAAACTCTGTACTGGTTTTGAACGAAGAAACGACGTTCCACGCCAGAGGGTACAGCATGATAATGGCAACCAAAATCAGGAACAGGCGCGTCACCCACTTGATGACCTTTGCTCTGATTTTGCTTTTTTCATTTTGTGTCATATTACTGACCTCCTTCGGAAGCATCGGTCAATTTGCGGGACAGCATGGACAGCGCCACGGAGATGGCGAGCGTAAAGACCGTGATAGCCATGGCATAGCCAAAGTTGCCGTTGACAAAGCCCTGCGTGTACATATATTGCAGCAGAACGCTGGATGCACCGTTAGGACCGCCGCCAGTCATGACCTGCGAAAGCACAAAACTCAGGTTGATGGTGCCGGAAAGTGCCAGAACAAAGGTGATGCCGATAATATCTTTCATCAGAGGCATCGTAATACTGATGAGCTTGCGCCATGCGCTGGCACCGTCCAGCGTTGCGGACTCATAGATTTCCGGCGAAATGCCGTCCATAGCCGCGATGTGCATGACCATGTAGTAACCGGCAGCCTGCCACAGCAGCGTGAACGCGATGCACCAAAGCGCAGTCTTGCTGTCGCCCAGCCAGGAACGCTGCAAGCTCTCCAGCCCGACAGCACCGAGAATCTTATTGATGATGCCCACATTCGGGTGGAACACAAAACTCCATATAATACCTACAACGGTCAGAGAAACAATGTTCGGGAAATAGAAGATCGTGCGATACAAGACCCTTTCTTTCAGCTTGCACTGGTTCAAAACGAATGCCAGCACCAGACTACAGAAAATTGTGATAACGGGAACAACCGCCATCAGCTTTGCTGTGTTTTTAAGCGATTGAATGAAAGATTTGTCGTGGAACATATAGATATAGTTATCCAGCCACACAAATTTGTTGTTAAGCCCCAGAGAGGTCGCATTGGTAAAAGAAAGATATAATGCCTGCACCGTAGGCCAGATCGTGAACATAAGAGTTAGGATCACGGCAGGCAGAACGCTGATGCAGATAAACAGTACGGGAAGCGGCTGCGCCTTTTTTTGGCGATTTTGGCGGTTTTTCAAACAAGTTTCCCCCTTAAAAAGAACCCTGCCAAGTTCGCATGGCGTTTACTCGGCAGGGTCAATCTTACTTTGGTCAGTGGAAATTCAGCAATTCAGCTTACTTGGAAGCAGCAATCTCCTCGAAAGCAGCCTCGATGCCGTCACGCCACTGCTCGGCAGTCATGTCACCATTCATAACGTCACTGGCAACATTGAAGACGGAATCAGCGATAACGACCTTGCTGGTGTCGGGCATTGCATCCCAACCGAAGACCATGAACGTGCCTTCCTGATAGATATCGTTCATGTTGTAGACACCATCGGTAACGATGCCCTTGACCATCTCGTTGGCCTTCTTCAGAGCGTAGATGCCGTTGGCTTTTTCTGCGAACAGCTTAACGGAATCCTCAGTGTACAGGAAGCGCAGGAACTCTTTTGCCAGTTCGGGGTTCTTGGCGTTGGCAGGAATCTCAAACTGCTCAACGGAGCTCATAACATAGCGGGCCTCGCCGTCATCCAGAACGGGTGCGCAGGTCAGACCAAACTCAAAGCCGTCAGCACGGGGAGCATCGGCCATTTCGCCTTCCATCCAGTTGCCGTTGGGGATGAACAGAGCCTTGTTCATCATCATGTCAGTCTGGCTCTGGGTATGGTTCAGAGCAACGGTGCCATCCATCAGGTAGCCATCGGTGCCGATCTTTGCCATATTCTGGAAGACCTTGAGGGCCTCATCAGAGCTGAGGGAGCCGGGCGTGTAGGAGGCGATTGCCTTCATGTTGTCGATGCCGGTGGCAGAAGCCAGTGCGGGCCACAGCATGCTCTCAAGGTAGCCGGGGTAGATGCCCTGATAGGTAAACAGCGCGATACCCTTTTCCTTGGCCTTGTCGCCCAGTTCAAAGAAGTCATCCCAGGTCACAGGCGTTTCCCAGCCGTTCTCTTCGAACAGGGTCTTGTTGTAAACCAGACCCATCGGGCTGGCATCAAACGGGGCAATGTAGATCTTGCCGTCGCCGTAGGGAGAGCACTTGGCGGAATCCAGCAGGCCATCGATGACCTGATCCTTCAGCGGGGTGTCATCATCAATGCCGCCCTCCTCAAAGACATCGGACAGATCCATCAGTGCATGTTCCTTAACCATGGAGGAAATCAGGCCGGTGGAGTCGTTGTCGTTCATCGAGATGAAGTCGGGCACATTACCTGCCACGATTTGCGGGCGGATGATGTCGCCAATCTTCGGGCTAATCTGCATATTGACAGTGACGCCGGGATAGGCATCCTCGAAGCGTTTGATGATTTCGTCCCAGTACGCGGAACCGTAGCCGCCCTCGAACACCGCGATGTTCAGTTCATTGTTCTCAAAGGTCTTCTCACCGGTAGAGGCTTCGCTGGTAGCGGCGGACGTTGCTTCGGAAGAGACGGCCTCACTGGATGCTGCTGCGCTGGAAGATGCTGCGCTGCCGCAGCCTGCCAGACAGGTAGCTGCCATTGCAGTGGCAAGCATCATGCTGATTGCTTTTTTCATGGTTTTCCTCCTAAAAATTATTCCTTCTTTGTTTGGGATGCGGCTCATCTGTCGTTCCCTGATTGCACTCTTATTATATCGGGCAAGCCGGATTTGATAAATGTATTCCCTTTACTTAAAGATGGATTTTATTGACTTTTTCTGTCGTTGCCCTTATAATTCAGGTAATGTATGGATAGATTATAGTCACTTTGCACAAACGGAGGCCTATATATGTCACTAAATGCACAAAAAACGCGTGAGTTTTCCCCCAATGTGTTGCGGCGAATCAAACTTCGCACCCGTCTGTTTGTGACATTTTTGATTATTTCTCTTGTTCCCGTCATCACGATTGGTATTTTTTCTTACCATGCATACACCCAATCCATGAACGAAAAGGTCAAACAGGCTGCCTTACAATCTATCGAACTACTCAACAATAATATGTCTACCCTGCTTGGCATTTATAGCGACTACATAGGTTCCATCTCCGTATCTGATACTGTACAGAATGGTGTCGCATCTGTCAATAAGGGGCACCCCCTTACAAGCGATATTGTAAGCGGTATTAGTAAAATGATCGTCACAATTCCTTTTCAGAGCACACACCTTAAAAACATCCGCGTCGTTTCCAATGATCGCACAGTCATCTACGATTTGGGCTATGACGATATTACACCTCAGCGTTTTAATGAATTGCTGGATAATATTGAAGCCGCTTCTCCACAGGATAGTCTGCAATACATCCACACTTACCGCGCCAACGATAAAATTGTCATTGGCCGTAAAATCTATGATATGCACCACACCAGCACGCCGCTGGGGTATATCATGCTGTACATTGACGAATCCCAGCTAAGCCGCTACATATTTACCGATGTTTCCTTTGGCGAGGGATCCAACTTCCTGCTGATTGATGCCACCGGCAATGTGGTATCTTCTCAGAACGCGGAACTGCTGGGAGAAGATTTGGCCGATGATCCGATTTTCCAGCAGATCACGGCGCATCGGCAGGCGGGTGAAAACAACTTTTTATGTGAGCTGAACGGCGTAGATACACTGACAATTTTCAAATACAACACAACCTATAATGTGTATCTGGCGGCCACGATTCCGCAGGCCTACATTACCAACGGCACAAGAACCATCAATATGATGCTTATTGCGCTGGCCGCAGTGCTGGTCGTTGTCAGTGTGTTCCTGACACTGCTTGTCTACCGCAGCGTCATGCACCCCATTGATAATATGGTTGCCGCCTGCAATGCGAAAAGCGATGAAGAAATCGGGCTGAAAATCAATGATCCCAGCCCCGACGAACTCGGATTTCTGGCGCGCACCATCGACAACATGGTCAACGAAATTGGTCTGCTGGCGCAGCGCTGGAGCGATGATCAGCGCAAAATGCGCGAGTTGGAATTGCAGACTCTGCAATATCAAATCAACCCGCACTTCCTGTTCAATACCCTGAACACCTTAAAGTGGATTGCCACACTCAATCATGTTACCCCGGTCAGCCACGGCATTGATGCTCTCTCTTCCCTGCTGCAAAGCACCCTTATTAAAAAGGATGAATTGATTCCGTTTGATGATGAGCTGCGCAACCTGAAGAACTACTGCGACATCCAGCAGCTGCGTTACGCAGGGCGCTTTGAGATGGAATATCAAATTGAAGATGCTGCCGGATACTGGACTGTGCCGCGCTTTATTTTGCAGCCGCTTGTAGAGAACTCCATCCTGCACGGCACGGCGGATGAAGATGATTTTGTCACCATCACCGTCCGTGCCACCGTGAGCGAGAATCTGCTTACCATTCATATCTCCGATACCGGCTGCGGTTTTGACCCCCGTGCCATCAAGGAGAAAAATTCTGAGCGCTTCTCCGGCATCGGATTAAGCAACGTAGATGAACGTATGCGTCTACACTACGGAAATGAATACGGCCTTACGATTGAAAGTGCCCCCGGCATCGGCACACAATGTATTCTCTGTATTCCAAATGAAGCCATTCGTTGAGGTAACACAATGTATAATTTATTGCTTGTAGACGACGAGCCACTGATTAAGGTTGCTTTCCAGTCCGCCGTGGAGTGGGGCAAGAACGGATTCCTGCTGGCGGCAACAGCCAGTAATGGGCAGGAAGCGCTGCACATTGTAGAGACACAGCACATTGATGCGGTTATCACGGACTTGAAAATGCCCGGCATGGATGGGCTTGCGCTCATTCATGAATTGAAAAAGCGCAGCTTTACCGGCCCGATTCTGGTATTGAGCAACTATTCCGATTTCGATTCCGTGCGCACGGCCCTGACGGATGGCGCTTATGACTACTTCCTGAAAATCAATATGAACGGGGAAAGCATCGGTGAGCATCTGGAAAAGATGGCCGATTTGCTCCGTGTCCAGCAGCAGCGCCAGACGGAGGAGGACCACCGATCCTTTGCCATTGAAGCGCAGAAAAAGGAGAATGCCCTGATTCACTGCGCTCAATGGATAACATCCACTGCTGGGTCCTCCCCTGCTTCCAATCCGTTCTTCATGCTGCCGGAACCGCTGGTCTTTCCCGTCCGGCTGTTTACCGTCACTTTAATTCCCGCAAAAACTCATCCTATGCCCGCGCTGGATGCTGTGACCGACTTAATTACCGAGGTTTTCGATGAAATCGGCGGCAAAGTATTTCTGCACACCCATGAGGATGAAATCTGCGGGTTGATCAGCAATGAAAGCCTTGTAGCCTCCGGGCGTACTCTGGATAAGAAACTTGCCCGCTTGCAACGGCAGGTCACAACATATTTTCTGGATGCCCCGGTCATCATCTACCACGACAAGCCCATTTCACTGGCCGAACTCCGCCAAGACTACCAACTGTGCGAGAATTCCAAAGCTCTCGCCTTTTATGTAGGGCGCAGCGCTCCCATAAAGGCAACAGCACACACAGTTACTGCCCAACCCTTCCATGTCTCTCAGGCAGAACTGTCCAAGGCCACCGCGGTCGCAGCACAAAATGCCGATGAGTTGCAGATGCAGATTGCCGTTCACACCTTCTTTCAGAACTGCGCGGCGCTCTGTATGCCGCCGCAGCGCGTCCGTGAAGCCTGCCATCTGTTGTTGGAGCGTCCCGGCGAGAATATGATTCCGCAGGAGACACTGGAGCAAACCTTTAAGGAAATAGAAAAAGCCCCCACCGCGGAGGCTCTTGAACAACTGCTCTGCTTGATTTTGCAGGAACGCATGGGACTTAGCAAAATTGCCTTGAGCAAATTCAAAAAAGAGGTGCAGGCCGTCATCATCTATGTAAACGCGCATTATATGGACAAACTGACGCTGGACGGCATTGCCGACTATGTAGGGCTGAACCGGGAATATCTGAGCCGCCTGTTCTCCAAAGAAACCGGCACCGGCCTGTTCCAGTACATCAACGAGGTGCGCATGAAACGCGCCGGTGAGATGATCCGCAGTAATAAGCAGGTCTATATCAAGGAAGTAGCTGCCGCCGTAGGTTTTGATGACCCCTACTTTTTCTCGCGAAAATTCAAAGATTTTTATGGGAAAACGCCGAGCGAATATGCGGAGGGATAAAGGTTAAGACAAATGGAACAACCTATGCGATGCAAAACATTGACCGCTATTTATAAAAACGAAATTAACACATTGAAAAAGCTATATGAAATTGATTTTTTGATGCACAACTTACAACAGTTTCCTACTCAGTATTAGGCATCGGCGCGCAGATGCTAAAATATCGTCCGAATATCAATCCTATTAAATCCATTAGATTGGAGGCTTATCAAATGTCAACGATGAAGAAACGCATCCCTATGTTCCTACTGGCCCTCGCAATGATGGTGGCTATGGCGTTGCCCACCTTTGCAGCCAGCTATCGTCCCAATGCACAATTTGGCTATCTGCTGAACATCAACGGTTCGACAGGGTCC
>OLSA01003924.1_pt1 | contig 10078 bp, 5 predicted proteins | sample 1672731 | NCBI WGS metagenome assembly OLSA01 (sample SAMEA3136718, study PRJEB25190) | human gut metagenome | biome: human gut; feature: human-associated habitat; material: faeces | place: Austria | collected 2013
ACGCGCAACTCCTATGGCGTGACGCTGAGCTCCAACGTCGAGGGCGTCGGCGAGCTGTCCGGCGAGGGCGTGTACGAGTTCGGCCAGGTGGTGCACATTCAGGCGCGGCAGACCGACGATCGACGCTTCGTCGGCTGGCAGCTGGTTGGCGCGGACGGCTCGAAGACTCACTTCGCCGATGACGCGGATACGTGGTTCGTGCTCGACGAGGACCTGGTCGAGTCCCTGGACGAGGGCGTGCTGGAGCTTGAGGCCCAGTTCGCCGACCCGTACGAGGTGGCGGTCAAGGCGGCTCCGGTGGTGAAGGGCAAGTCCACGAACCGCCGTTGCCGCGTTCAGGGCACCGGCGCCTACGAGGTGGGGGAGACCGTCACGCTCAATGCCGTCGCGGGCTTGGGCTACCGGTTCGTCGGGTGGACCTCCGACCGGGAGGGGCATGCCGTGGTTAGCACGGACGAGGTGCTCAGCTTCAAGGCCGAATCCGACGTGATGTACTACGCGCAGTTCGAGGCGGACGGGCAGGTCACCATCACCCGGGCCACCGGTTCCCTGACGCTGCCCAGCCGCTTCATGCTGGTGTGCGCCATGAACCCCTGCCGCTGCGGCTGGTACGGCCACCCCTCCGGACGCTGCACCTGTTCACCCCAGCAGGTGGAGCAGTATATGCAGCGCATCTCCGGCCCGCTGCTGGACCGGATCGATATGCACATCGATGTGCCGTCAGTGGAGTATGAGGCCATGCGCCGCAAGGAGCGGCCGGAGCCGTCATCGGCCATCCGGGAACGGGTCAACGCCGCCCGCGAGGTGCAGAAAAAGCGCTTTGCCGGGACGGAGGTGTCCTGCAACGCCTACATGACACCCGCCATGATCGGCCAGCACTGTGCGCTGGACGCCGCCGGCGAAAAGCTCATGCAGGGTGCCTTTGAGCGCCTGGGCCTGACGGCCCGCAGCCACGACCGCATACTGCGTATGGCCCGCACCATCGCCGACCTGGAGGGCAGCGAGCGCATCGAGGCGGCACATCTTGCCGAGGCCATACAGTATCGCAGCAGCAGTACACTGAAATGACGGCGGCATCTTTTCCGTCCTGCCATCGTCAAGCCTCCTCGGCGTATACCTGATACGCCGTCGTCAGCTTGCCATCGGCAGGACGAAAAATCTTGCCGCCGTGGCGGCATCTTTTCCGCCCTGCCATCGTCAGACCCGGTACGCCGCCGATAAACGTCCGTAGGGGACGGCGTTCCGCAGTGGAGCGCAGCGGAACAAATGCCCTTGGGGTACGCCGTCCCGTTGTAGGGGCGGACGAAGCTGCCTGCCCGCCGCCCCCATATCTGTACACCAACAACAAGGAGAGAACCATATGCACGAGATCATTCTGTGCAAGCTGGGCGAGGTGGTCCTGAAGGGACTGAACCGCCGCAGCTTTGAAATGAAGCTGATGAGCAACATCCGCCGCCGCACCCAGCGGTTCGGCAAGTGGAAGATATATTCCCGCCAGTCCACTATCTATGTGGAGCCGGCGGAGGAGACCTGCGACATCGCCGGGGCTTACGCTGCCTGCAAGCAGGTGTTCGGCATCATCGCCATCACCCGGGCGCTGCCCTGCGAGAAGAGCAAGGAGGCTATTTTCGACACGGCCAGGACCTATCTGGGCGGTGCGCTGACCGCGGCCAAGAGCTTCAAGGTGGAGAGCAAGCGGGCGGACAAGTCCTTCCCTATGGGCAGCATCCAGCTGAGCCAGTGGGTGGGCGGCGCGCTCCATGACGCCTTCCCCCACCTGACGGTGGACGTACACCACCCGGAGCTGACGGTGTACATCGAGGTACGGGAGGACGCGGCCTACGTCCACGGCCCCGCCGAGAGCGCCGCGGGCGGCCTGCCCCTGGGTATGGGCGGCCACGCGGTGAGCCTGCTGTCCGGCGGTATCGACAGCCCCGTGGCCAGCTATATGATCGCCAAGCGGGGCGTACAGCTGGAGATGATCCACTTCGCTTCTCCGCCCTATACCGGCGAGCTGGCCCGGGAGAAGGTGCTGAAGCTGGCGGAGGAGCTGACCCCCTGGTGCGGCCGGCTGGCGGTGTTCATCATCCCCTTTACCGAAATTCAGGAGGAGATACGCCGTAAGTGCCCGGAGGATCACTTTACCCTGATCATGCGGCGGTTCATGATGCGCCTGGCCAATATGCTGGCGCTGGAGCTGCGGTGCCGCGCCCTGGTCACCGGAGAAAATCTGGGTCAGGTGGCCAGCCAGACCATGCAGGCGCTGGCCGTCAGCGAGGACGTGACCACCATGCCGGTGCTGCGGCCCCTGATCGGCATGGACAAGGAGGAGATCGTGAAGATCGCCCGCCATATCGGCACCTTCGACACGTCCATCCTGCCCTATGAGGACTGCTGCACCGTGTTCACGCCCCGGCACCCCAAGACGAAGCCCAGCGTGGAGGAGACGCGGGAGTACGAAAGCGCGCTGGATGTGGAGGGCCTGTGCCAGCGGGCCATGGCCGGACGCGAGATGATCCGGATCAAACCTACGCTATAAGGAGGCGCGTCTATGCCCCGTACCGCGGAGATCATCGCCGTGGGCAGCGAGCTGCTGACCGGCGGCGTGACCAATACGAATGCCGCATTCCTCTCCCGGCTGCTGACTGCCGCCGGCGTGGAGGTGCTGTACCACACCACTGTGGACGACGACGCGGCGCGGCTGGAAAAGGCCGTGACCATCGCAAGGGGACGGGCAGAGCTGCTGGTATTCACCGGCGGGCTGGGTCCCACCTACGACGATATGACGAAAACGGCGGTGTGCGCCGCGCTGGACACGCCGCTGGTGTTCCACCCGGAGGTGGTGGAGGATATGCGGCGGTATTTCGACCGGGTATTCCGCCGGGAGATGCCGGAATGCGATATGCAGCAGGCCTATCTGCCGGAGGGGTGCACCGTGTTCCGCAATCCGGTGGGCACGGCGCCGGGGTGCGTGTTCACCGCCGGGAAGACCACGGCAGCGCTGCTGCCCGGCGTGCCCCATGAGTGCCGCTATATGGCCGAGCACTGCCTGCTGCCCTGGCTGGAGCAGGTCCGGGGACAGACGGTGCGGTCACACACGCTGCATATCTTCGGCCTGACGGAGCCGCAGGTGCAGGAGCTGCTGGGCGACCTGCTGCGGCGGGAGGCGGACATGACGCTGGCACCCTATGCCAAGCCGGGCGAGGTGATGCTGCAGCTGTCCGCCCGCGGGGCGGACGAGAGTGCCTGTGAGGCGCGGATGGCGCCGGTGCTGGTGGAGGTAAGGGCCCGGCTGGGCGCGTATTTCTACGGCGTGGATGTGTCCGGGCTGGAGGAGACGGTGCTGACGCTGTGCCGGGAACGGGGACTGACGCTGGCGGCGGCGGAGAGCTGTACCGGCGGACTGATCGCCAAGCGGCTGACGGATATCCCCGGCGCGTCGCAGGTCTTTCTGGGCGGCGTAGTCAGCTATACGAACCATGTGAAGCAGCAGGTGCTGCACGTGCCGGAGAATTTGCTGGCGCGCTGCGGCGCGGTGTCGGCGGAGGTGGCCCGGGCCATGGCCCTGGGCGTCCGTGTGCTGACAGGCGCGGACCTGGCGGTATCCGTTACCGGACTGGCCGGTCCCGACGGGGACGACCGGGGAAACCCGGTGGGCACCGTGTTCGTGGGGCTTTCCACGCCGGAGGGCGTGACCGTGCGGCATCTGACCCTGGGCGGCGATCGGGAGCGCATCCGGACGCTGTCTGCCCACCACGCTTTTGATATGCTGCGGCGTTATCTTACCAATCTACCGACAGAAGGAGAATAAAACCATGGCAAAGAACAGCTACAAGGCCAACGTGAACCAGTACGCCAACCAGGAGGAGGCCATCCGCAAGGCCAAGGGCAACCCCAATAAGAATATCCATTCCAAGAAGAAGAACAGCAACTACGGCGGGTACACCACCGGCGCGTACATGGCCCAGAAGGTGGCCGAGAAGGTGAACCAGCAGGAGAAGGTGAAGCTGCCCACCTGGCTGAATGTGACGCTGATCGCGGAGTTTGCCGTGGTGCTGGTGATCCTGATCCTGCGCCTGACAGCCTTCAAGGACAGCGCGGTGATGACCCACCTGTCCTCCCTGACGCTGGGCATCACCTGCGGCACGCTGTTCTATATCCGCAAGTACAAGCACACGAAGAAAACCAGCGCCATGTACAGCATCATCACCATTCTGCTGGTGGTCATGTGCCTGCTGTACACCACCTTCGGCATTCTGGGCCTGCTGGGCTTTTTGGGCTGAGCGCCCCGCGCCGTAAGGCGCAGACTTCCCGGAGGGAGAAAGGAGCCGAGCTATGGCTGAGCTGACACCCATGATGCGGCAGTATATGGAGGAGAAGGAGAAGCACCCCGACTCCCTGCTGTTTTTCCGGTTGGGTGATTTTTACGAGATGTTCGGGCCGGACGCCCGGACGGCGTCGAGGGAGCTGGACCTGGCCCTGACCACCAGGGACAAGGACAAGAGCAAGTCCGACGAGGAGCGCATCCCCATGTGCGGCGTGCCGTATCACTCCGCCGAGGGGTATATCGCGCGGCTGATCGCCAAGGGGTACAAGGTGTCCATCTGCGAGCAGATGGAGGACCCGGCTCTGGCCAAGGGGCTGGTGAAGCGGGAGATCATCCGTACCGTCACCCCCGGCACGGTGCTGGACGAGGCATGCCTGGACGCGGGACGCAGCAACTATCTGTGCGGCGTGTATCTGACAGACACGGCGGCGGGACTGTGCGCGGCGGACATCTCCACCGGACAGGCCCAGGTGACGGCGTTCACCGGGGCGCAGCGGTTGACGGGGCTGATCAACGAGCTGGGGCGCTTCGCCCCGGCGGAGGCGGTGATGAACGCCGCGGCCTATGATGACCCGGCGCTGACCGCCGCGCTGGAGGAGCGCTTTTCCTGCCGGCGGGAGAGGCTGGCGGAGGGACGGTTCGACGTGTCGGACGCGGAGAAGAAGGTGCGGCTGCAGTTCGGCGAGGCGGCGCTGCGGGACCTGCCCCGGAATGAGAGCGCACCGCTGCTGGCGCTGGGCGGGCTGCTGACGTATCTCTACGAGACGCAGAAGACCGACGTGAAGCAGCTGGACAAGCTGGAGTGGTACCGGACGGGACAGTTCATGGAGCTGGACCTGACGGCCCGGCGCAATCTGGAGCTGACGGAGACGCTGCGGGGCAAGGAGAAGAAGGGAAGCCTGCTGTGGGTGCTGGATAAGACCAAGACGCCCATGGGCGCGCGGAACCTGCGGATGTGGCTGCAGCAGCCGCTGGTGAACGTGGCGGCCATCGACCGGCGGCTGAATGCCGTGGCGGCGCTGACGGACAACACCGTGGGCCGCCAGGAGCTGCGGCTGGCCCTGACCGGCATGGGCGACATGGAACGGCTGATGAGCCGGATCGTCTACGGCACCGCCGGAGCCAGGGACCTGGGGAACCTGCGGGCGGCGCTGGAGCACCTGCCGGAGATCAAGCGGTGCCTGGTGCCGTTCCGGACAGGGGCACTGGGAAAGCTGGACGAGCAGCTGGAGACGCTGGAGGACATCAGCGGGCGCATTGCCGCCGTGCTGGTAGACGAGCCGCCGTTCTCCGTCCGGGAGGGCGGCATGATCCGCGAGGGCTATGACGATGAGGTGGACCGGCTGCGGGGGATACTCTCCGGCGGCAAGGGGTTTATCGCGCAGCTGGAGGCCCGGGAGAAGGAGAAGACCGGCATCCGTACCCTGAAGGTGGGGTACAACAAGGTGTTCGGGTACTATATCGAGGTGAGCAACTCCTTTAAGGACCAGGTGCCGGCGGACTACATACGCAAGCAGACGCTGGTGAACGGCGAGCGCTATATCACCCAGGAGCTGAAGGATCTGGAGCATGAGGTGCTCACCGCCCATGACCGGGACGCGGCACTGGAATACGACCTGTTCGCCGCGCTGCGGACAGAGGCGGCGGGACAGGTGACACGGGTGCAGCTGGCGGCATCGCTGATCGCGCAGCTGGACACGCTGTGCGCCTTTGCCGAGGTGGCGGCCCAGAACCACTACTGTCGGCCGGAGGTGGACGAGTCCGGGGTCATCGAGATCACGGCGGGACGCCATCCGGTGGTGGAAAAGGTGCGGGGCGACGCATTCTTTGTGCCCAACGACACCCACATGGGCGCAAAGGAGGACCGGGTGGCCATCATCACCGGTCCAAACATGGCCGGTAAGTCCACCTATATGCGCCAGGTGGCGCTGATCGTGCTGATGGCCCAGGTGGGGTGCTTTGTCCCCGCCCAGCGGGCGCACATCGGCGTGGTGGACCGCATTTTCACCCGCATCGGCGCCAGCGACGACCTGGCGGCGGGACAGTCTACCTTCATGGTGGAGATGACCGAGGTGTCGGAGCTGCTTCGCTGCGCCACGAAGAACAGCCTGCTCATTCTGGATGAGATCGGCCGGGGTACGTCTACATTCGACGGAATGTCCATCGCCCGGGCGGTGCTGGAGCACTGCGCCGGGAAGCTGAAGGCCAAGACGCTGTTCGCTACCCATTATCATGAGCTGACCACGCTGGAGCAGGAACTGCCCAACGTGCGGAACTACAACGTGGCCGTCCACGCCCGGGGCGAGGATATCGTCTTTCTGCGGAAGATCGTCCCCGGCGGTGCGGACCGGAGCTACGGCATCGAGGTAGCCAAGCTGGCGGGCCTGCCGGACACGGTGCTCAAGCGGGCGCGGGAGATCTTGCGGGAGCTGGAGAGCCAGCCCCGGCAGCCCCACACCCCGGCGGCGCGGGAGGACCAGGTATCCCTGGAGGGCATGGCCGAGGGCGCCGTGGCGGATATCATCCGCCGGACGCAGGTAGACGCGCTGAGCCCCCTGGAGGCGCTGAACCTGCTGTATGAACTGAAGAGCAAGCTGCAATAGAAAAGGAGTGAATACCATGCCGCAGATACAACAACTGCCTGCCCATATCGCCGATCTCATCGCTGCCGGCGAGGTGGTGGAGCGCCCCGCCAGCGTGTGCAAGGAGCTGCTGGAGAACGCTTTGGACGCCGGGGCGTCCGCCGTATCCGTGGAGCTGGAGCACGGCGGCATGACGTATCTGCGGGTGACGGACAACGGCTGCGGCATCGCGCCGGAGGAGCTGCCCACCGCCTTTTTGCGCCACGCCACCAGCAAGCTCCGCACGGCGGAGGATCTGGCCAGGATCGGCACCCTGGGCTTCCGGGGCGAGGCTTTGGCGGCCATTTCCGCCGTCAGCCGGGTGGATGTGCTGACCCGGCGGCCGGGGGATACCACGGGTTCCGCTATCCATGGCGAGGGCGGACACATGGAGCCTGTCCGGGAGGAGGGCGCCCCGGAGGGCACCACCATCCGGGTGTCGGATCTCTTTTACAACACCCCTGCCCGGTTGAAATTCATGAAGAAGGACAGTGCCGAGACCGCCGCCGTGGCGGGGCTGATGCAGCATCTGGCGCTGAGTCACCCGGACGTTTCCTTCAAGTTCATCAAGGACGGGCAGGAGTCCCTTCATACCCCCGGAGACGGCAAGCTGGAATCCGCCGTGTACGCCGCCTTGGGCCGGGAATTCGCCAAAACGCTGGTGCCGGTACAGGGTCGGGGCGGGGACATCGAGGTGCGGGGCTTTGTGACCGCTCCCGTCAATGGCCGCGGCTCCCGCTCCATGCAGGTATTTTTCGTCAATGGCCGGTTCATCAAGTCCCAGCTTCTGACCGCTGCTTTAGAGGAAGGCTACCGGAATCAGCTTCTCAAGGGCCGGTTCCCCGGCTGCGTGCTGGAGGTGCTGCTGCCGGTGACGGCGGTGGACGTGAACGTCCATCCCGCCAAGACCCAAGTGAAATTTGCCAAGGAGCATGACGTATTTGATGCTGTGTTCCACACGGTCATGGACGCGTTGGATGCTCGCGGTGGGGCTGTGACGAAGCCGGCTCCCCCGCCGGTCCGGGAGACCCAGAATCCCCGGCAGGACTTTTTTCAGTCCATGGACGCCAAAACCTACCGGGAGCAGGGCCACAAGCCCATCGCTCCCGCTCCGGAACCGGCGGTTTCTCCCCGGCCTTCCGGAGAGAAAGTACGGCCCGCTTTCAGCGCCCAGCCGGTGAAAGGGGCGGAGCCGGTTCGGCCCACATGGAATACGGAGTGGAATACCGGCGCCCGGGTGGCGGACAGCGTCCAGCCCATCTGGCCGCCTCGGGATACTGTCAAGGCAGCGCCTGCCAGCGCCCTGGGAAAGGCTCCCGCCTCCGTGACCGCCAAGCCTGCGGAGCCTGTGGTTCCTGTGCCGGAAAAGACGGTGGAACCCGCCCCGGCCCCTAAGCCCTTTGTCCCGGCCATTCCCGCCGTCCCGTCCCAGCAGACTGCCATGGAGCTGCCGGGGCAGGAAACAGTGCTGCCGGAGGCGGCCCCGTGGCGTATCGCCGGAGAGGTCCTGAATACTTACATTATCTGCGAGGATGACGCGGAGACCCTCTGGCTCATCGACAAGCACGCCGCCCATGAGCGGATGAACTTTGACCGGCTGATGACCTCCAAGGAGCCGCCCATGCGGCAGACCCTTTTGCAGCCCATCGCCGTGGAACCCGGCAAGGAGGACGCCGCCCTGCTGCTGGACAATCTGGAGCTGCTGGAACAGTTCGGCTTCGGCTGCGAGGATTTTGGTGACGGCGCAATTCTGGTGCGGGAGGTCCCGGCGGATTTGGATGCGGCGGACACCGCCGCCACGCTGGAGGAATTTGCACAGAATCTCCGCACAGGCCGGAATCTGGACGAAAAGCGGGAGGCGCTGCTGCACACCATGGCCTGCAAGGCCGCCATCAAGGGCGGCTGGACCAGCGACCCCGCCGAGTTGAAGATCTTGGTGGAAAAGGTGCAGAGCGGGGAGGTCCGGTACTGCCCCCACGGACGGCCCGTAGTGGTGAAGGTCACGAAATACGAGCTTGAAAAGCTTTTCAAGCGGGCCTGAGAAGGGAAATTTCAAACAGCCAAAAGCCACCGCCGTCGCGGCGGTGGCTTTTCAACGAAAGGATGCAACAAGCATGGATATGATTCAAACGCTGGCGCAGGAGCTGAATAAGGACCCCCGGCATGTGGAAAACGTGGTCCGGCTGCTGGACGAGGGCAACACGATCCCCTTCATTGCCCGCTACCGCAAGGAGCTTCATGGCGCTATGGACGACACCTCCCTCCGGACGCTGGAGGAACGGCTCCAATACCTCCGCGGGTTGGAGGAACGCCGGGATACGGTGAAAAAGTCCATCGAGGAGCAGGGCAAGCTGACGGAGGAATTGGCCGCCGCCATCGACAGCGCCCAGACCTTGGCAGAGGTGGAGGATCTCTACCGCCCCTACAAGCAAAAGCGCCGCACCCGCGCCACCGTGGCCCGGGAAAAGGGCCTGGAACCGCTGGCCGCGCTGTTATTTGCTCAGGAGCGGGACTGTCCCCGTCCGGAGGATGCGGCGGCGGGCTTCATCGATTCGGAAAAGGGCGTGGAGACGGCGGCGGACGCTCTGCAAGGAGCCAATGACATCATCGCCGAGTGGATCAGCGATGATGCGGTCATCCGCAAGTCCCTGCGGGAGCTGTTGGAGCGGCGGGGTGCTCTGCGTTCCCTCGCCGCCACGGAGGAGGACAGCGTTTACCGCCTGTACTACAATTTTGAGCAGTCCCTCAGCCGCTTGCAGGGTCATCAGATCCTCGCCATCAACCGGGGTGAAAAAGAGGAAAAGCTGAAGGTCACTGTCCTGCTGGATCGGGAGCTGGCGCTGCCGCTGCTGCGGCGGTGTGTGGTAAAGCCCGGCTCTGCCGCCATGGAGTTTGTGAAGACCGCTGCCGAAGATGCCTATGACCGGCTCATTTTCCCCTCTCTGGAACGGGAAATGCGGACAGCACTGACGGAAAAGGCCAGCGAGGGCGCCATCGGCCAGTTTGCCCTGAATCTGAAGCCCCTTTTGATGCAGCCGCCGGTGAAGGGCAAGGTCACCATGGGTCTGGACCCCGGCTACCGCATGGGCTGTAAAGTGGCGGTGGTGGACGGTACCGGCAAGGTGCTGGA
>OLSA01003931.1_pt1 | contig 10067 bp, 10 predicted proteins | sample 1672731 | NCBI WGS metagenome assembly OLSA01 (sample SAMEA3136718, study PRJEB25190) | human gut metagenome | biome: human gut; feature: human-associated habitat; material: faeces | place: Austria | collected 2013
TCATTTATCTAATCTTACACTACTAGGAATATTCACCACCCGGTCAGCCAGCCACACTAATCACAACGGTACAACAATGCTCCCTGCGGTTTCTTTGCTCCGCAGTTCTGGCAGAACTTTCCTTTGTTTACGGTTCCGCAGGAGCAGATCCAGCCTTCGCTGTCTGCCGGCTTCGGAGATCCGCATTCCGAACAGAATTTTCCGGTTGCTGTTGCGCCGCATTTACACTTCCAGCTTCCTGCAGGCTCCATCTTCGGCTCCGGCTTCTTTGATCCGCATTCCGGGCAGAATTTTCCATTTACTGTTGTTCCGCAGGAACAGATCCAGGTATCTCCCTGTGACTGCTCTGGTGCTGTCTGCTGTGGTGCCGCCTGTGGCTGTGGCGCTGCCTGTGGCTGCTGCTGTCCCATAGCAAACAGGTTCTGGGCATTCATGCCGCCCATTCCGCCGGCATTCATTGCCATTCCCATTCCCATGAATCCGGTCATTGCACCGGCATTGTTTCCTGCCGCCGCCTTCATAGCGTCGATCTGTCCTCCAACAAGGCGGGCAGCCGCTGTTGTCGGGTTGGTGGTCATTGCATTTTCTTCCCACTCATTAATCTTCTTGCGCTGATCCTCCGGAATACTTAAGGAATTGATATTAAAGGAGAATACCTCAATGCCTCGTTTTTCCTTCCATGTCTTTGAGAGGACTTCATTTAACGCATCAGACAGATCCTGCGTATGTGCCGGGATCTCATAATACTGGACTTTCTTTGCAGACAACATGGAAAGTGCCGGCTGTAATGCTGTCATCAGCTCGCCTTTTAAACGGCCTGAGATCTCCGAGCTTTCATAATCCTGTTCCACATTTCCACATACGTTTGTATAGAAAAGCAGTGGATCACAGATCCGGTATGTAAAGTTTCCGTTACAACGGATATCTACAGAAAGCTTATAGCCCAGCTCCTCATTCACGATCACGCGGAACGGAACCGGTGTTGCTGTACCGTAAAGGATCTCTCCCATCTCTTTTGTATTGATATAGTAGACTCTCTGATCCTTCGCTGTATCACCGCCGTAGGTAAAACGTTTTCCGATTACCTGGAACGTCTGCTTAATACTATCGCCCAGATGACCGCTGAAGATACTCGGCTCTGTCGAATTATCGTAAGTAAATTCTCCTGGCTCTGCACAAACCTCAACGACCTTTCCCTGCTCCACGATCAACATACACTGTCCGTCCGCAACAGCAATTCCGCTGCCGTTTGAAATAATGTTGTCGTTTCCTTTTGTGTTAGTGGAACGGCCGGTGATGCGCTTCTGTCCCTTTGTAACCAGTACATCTTTCCCCATGGAGTCGCAGTAGAAAAATTCTTTCCATTGATCTGCCAATGTTCCGTCTAATGCTCCCCTTCCTGCTCTAATAAGTCCCATACTCATTTCTCCTTTCCATATCGTCAGATTTTTATGATCTAAGTCCTTGATCTGCTTTTAATATATCAGATTTTTCATAAAAAATATATACTCACGGTGAGTATATTGACTATTTTAACCAACACGCTCACCGTGAGTATACAAGATATAATTCGCTCTTTACCTGAATCATCTGTACGTAGTTTTTGTTTATGTTGCCTGTTTTGTACTGTCTGCCTGACCGCAGGCCGCCATAAACATGACACAGTGTAACCGTCACCGGTTCCTTCACCTTCTTCCCGCAGCCTCCAAAAAACATCGTAGGCATACCCCTTCTGATTACGGTCAGTTGCCTTTTCTCAATAATAAGCAGACATTTTCTGTATGTCCGGTATGTGGGAAAAGGTCAAATGGCCAGTCTTCTTTCGCCACATATCCCTTCGTCTTAAACATCTTCAGATCCCGCGCCAAAGTTTCCGGATTACAGGACACATAAACCACCTTCTCTGGCTTCATGATCGCTACAGCCTTGATAAACTCTTCAGTGCTGCCGCTTCTCGGCGGATCCATGAGCACTACATCTACGTGTTCGCCATTGGCTGCCATGTTGACCATAAAACGCCCGGCATCGTTGTTATAGAACTGAATATTTTTCACCTGGTTGGTTTTGGCGTTTTCCACGGCATCACGGACAGCATCCTGGTTTAATTCCACGCCAATAACCGTTTTGGCTTTGGCGCTTGCCACCATTCCGATAGTTCCGATGCCGCAGTAAGCATCGATCACCGTTTCTTTCCCTGTAAGCCCAGCCAGCTCCATGGCTTTCGCGTAGAGTTTCTCGGTCTGGACCGGATTGATCTGGTAGAAGGACTTACTGGAAATGCGGAAGGTATAGCCACAGAGGACATCCTCAATGTATCCTTTACCAAATAATACCTTCTCCCGGTCGCCCAGGACCATGCTGGTGCCGCGGTCATTGATGTTCTGGATGATCGTGGTGATCTCCGGATGTTTTTCCCGCAGAGCTTTGACAAAATTGTTGCGGGATGGAAATACCGGGGAAGCCGTGACTAAAACTACCATCACCTGATTGGTAGCAAAGCCTCGTTTTACCAGGACATGGCGCAAAAGGCCATAGCCAGTATCCTCATCGTAAGTTTTGATCTTGAAGGATTTTAACATACCGCGGATAGTTCCGATGATCTCGTCGGCTTTTTTGTCCTCGATCATACACTGCTCAACCGGGACGATCTCGTGGGTTCCTTCTTCATAAACGCCGGAAATCGCTTTCCCCTTCTGATATCCAAATACAGCGTGAACCTTATTACGGTAGTAAAATGGATTTTCCATGCCTGTGATCTTTTTCACCGGACAGATGCCCTTGAGCAGGTCTTCTACCTGCTTCTGCTTGTGCTGCAGCTGTTTCTCATATGGGATATCCAGGAACTGACAGCCACCACAACGTCTGGACACCGGGCACATACTGTTCGTATTTCTTGATTTTCCCGGCTTCTGTGCATTTTTCACTTTGTGAGCGTCCTGTGCACTTTTCACTTTGTAAGTGTCCTGTCCAGCATTCTTGACCGGCTTTCTTTCTGTACGAAAGCTTCTCTTATTCTCATTTCTTCTATATTCATTCTTTTGCATCATTCTGACCCTCAAATTGTTATTTTTCTATTACCACATATTCTCATTATAGAGGATATTTCTTGCTTTTTCCACTGATTTTTGTATAATAAATTCCATACATGATCTTACAAGGAGAACATAACTATGAATGAATTCTATATAGATCCAGTCCTTTATACCGGAAGACCTGCGGACTGCACGGACCGCCTTGCCAAAGAAGTCCGTACCTATGACCTTTTAGACAAGCTGGCAATTCCATACTCCCGAATGGATCATACAGCTACTGCAACCATGGAAGATTGTCATGACATCGACACCCGGCTGGATATTGCAATCTGTAAAAATCTGTTTCTCTGCAACGCACAGAAAACCGATTTCTACCTTCTAATGATGCCCGGAGAGAAAAAATTCAAAACCGCAGTTCTGTCCAAACAGATTGGGAGCGCCCGCCTGTCCTTTGCCGGTCCTGAATTTATGGAGGAATTCTTAGACATTACTCCTGGCTCTGTCAGTGTTCTGGGACTGATGAATGATAAGAACCACCGGGTACGACTTCTCATTAATGCTGATGTGATCGACCATCACGAATACATTGGCTGCCATCCATGTATCAATACTTCCAGTCTGCGCATCCGCACCACAGACCTGCTGGAGAAATTTCTTCCATATGTAGAGCACCCATATACGGTAGTGCATTTATAAGGAAGAATGTGCCTTGGCGCATCCCGCGGAGCGTTTTTGTGTCATAGGACAAAGTTTCCTATGACATAAAAAGGGCGTGTGAAAAATGAGAAATTATTTTTCACACGCCCCAACCTCTTTATATGTATCAATAATTGTCAATTTCAGACACTTTTTCCATCCTTAGACTTCTCTTGTCGCCTCTTTCAACCATGCAGCCTCTTCTTCTGTCAGATACGGAGAAATCTTCTCATAAACTGCTTTATGGTACTCATTCAGATACTGGATATCCTTCTTCTCCATCAGGCTCACATCCAGCGCATCCAGATCGATCGGCACATACGTCAGATACTCGAACTCCATAAACTGACCATACTGATTCTTCTCCGCGTTTTTGCAGACAATCATATTTTCTGTACGGATTCCATGGCTTCCTTCAATATAAATACCAGGCTCATCGGAACAGATCATACCGGCTTCCAGAACCGCATTATCCATCCGCTCCGGAACCATCTTGAAACGGATTCCATTTGGACGCTCATGGACATTCAGCAGATATCCCACACCATGTCCGGTTCCGTGATCATAATTTAATCCACGGCTCCAGAGTGGCTCACGAGCCACATAATCAAGACTCAGGCCACGGCAGCCATATAAGAATTTCACATGACCCAGACGCAGCATGCTCATGGCTACCAGGGTGAAATGTTCCCGTTCCTCGTCTGTGATCGGTCCCAGGGCAACAGTTCTGGTGATATCGGTAGTACCTTCATAATACTGACCACCGGAATCCACCAGATATAAGCCTTCTGGCTTTAACTGGGTATCACTTTCCGGAGTTGCGGAGTAATGGCACATAGCTGCATTAGCCTGGTAAGCGGAAATCGTATCGAAGCTTAATCCTAAGTTGCCCTCCTGCTCCCGGCGCAGCTGTTCTAAATAGTCAGATACGCTGATCTCCGTCATCGGGATCTTGCCGATGTTCTTCTTTAACCAGTAGATAAACTTGGTCATGGCAACACCGTCTTTGATATGGGCCTTTTTCTCATTTTCAATCTCTACCGGATTTTTGATGGATTTGGCAAGAGCGGTCGGATTCATCTTATCCACAATCTTGCAGGTGGAATCCAGGTTGTTCACAATGGCATAGTTGGTTTTGCCGGTTTCCAGAAGTACTTTGACATTTTTCAGAGTTTTTATCATCTCATAAATGTCATTGTACGGTTTCAAAGTCACACCAAGTCCTGTCAGATATGCCTTTACTTCCTCATCCAGTGTCTTTTCATTGATAAATAAATAGAACTGGTCCATCGTCACAACCGCATAGGACAGCACGATCGGATTACACGGCACATCATTTCCACGGATATTTAACAGCCACACAATATCATCCACCGTTGTCAGCACATGGACATCTGCATGCAGCTTCTTCATCTCTCCACGAAGGTCTTCAATCTTCTGGGCTGCAGACTTTCCTGCATATTTTTCTTCCAGAATCCAGACTGGCTCTGCAGAAAGGGCAGGACGATTCTCCCAGATCTTGCCGACCAGATCTTCCTCATAGGAAATCGTTACGTGTTTATCTTCCAGAGCCTCCTGTAAACCTGCGCCCATCTGATCGTTGATCACCCGGCCATCAAAACCAAGCTTTCCACCTTCCGGCATAACCTTCTGAAGATATTCATTAATAGAAGGTACTCCTTCCTGTCCCATCTTCTGAAGGGTAAATCCGCTGTCCGTCAGCTGCTTTGCCGCCTGGACAAAATATCTTCCGTCTGTCCACATTCCAGCGTCATCCGCGGTGACAACCGCAGTTCCCGCAGACCCGGTAAATCCTGTTAAAAATTTTCTGCATTTAAAATACTCTCCCACATACTCTGACTCATGAAAATCAGAGGTAGGTACCAGATAAGCGTCTAAATGACGTTCTTTCATCAGCTTACGAAGCTTTTCCAATCTCTCGTTCATGGTTTTCTGCTCTCCTTTATGCTATCTATATCTATATCAGCCTAAAATGCTTACAGGCATTGTAGATTCCATTTTCATCGATCCGGTCAGTCACATAATCCGCAACCTCTTTTAACTTCGGAACGGCATTCCCCATAGCGATTCCAGTTCCTGCCTCCTGTAAGATCTCCAGATCATTCATACTATCGCCGAATGCATACGTCTCACTCACTGGAATGTGAAAATATTCACATAAGATCTTCAGTCCATTCGCCTTGGAACTTTCCTTTGCGATCACATCCGCCCCTTCCAGCCCTGCAAACAGAGGACATTTTAACTCTGGAAATTCCTGTTCCAGTAATTTTGCTCCTTCCGGAACCCCCATATAAGCAAGTGTCCGCACTTTCATATCCAGAAGCTTCCATGGATCTTTGTACTGACGTCCACTTTCTCCCCAGCGCCTGATATCATGCTCTGTCACATGTTCTGGATGAATGTAATAATCATCATCCCCACTGGTCATGCCAATCGCCAGATCATGTTCATCTGCAAAATGGAGCACCCGTTCCAGAAGTTCCCGTGGAAGAACGGATTCGTAAAGCACCTGGTCTCCTACCGTAATCTTTGTTCCATTGCTGTGGATGATGGCATCCGCCTGAATCTGATCCCGGTACTGCCGGCTGTAATAAGTATCCATATCTCTTCCGGTAGCAAGAACAATAAAATGATTTTTCCGTAATGCTTCGATCGCTTCTATGGCACTGTCCGGAATTTTATAAGTAGCATGATCTAACAAAGTCATATCTACATCAAAACTGATCAGTGTTTTCATCATCTGTCTCCTTTATATTACTGTTCACGCCTGCCCAAACAGCAGCTTCCCATCCCATCTCTATCATCATATCGCATCCGGCGTTTTTTGTAAATGCAGTATTTTCCGCCAACCATACAAAATAGAAGATCCGCTTCTTGCATCCCGGATAAAAATCTGCTACCATCAATATGTTCTAAATGAAGAGGAGGCTTATCCTATGAAACAGATCCGCCCAGATTATTACGACCACTTTTCCTGCACTGCAGACCAGTGTCCCATCACCTGCTGCCAGGAATGGAAGATTTCGGTTGATGACCATACCAATAATTGTTGGAAGAAGCTGGCTCCTCCAACCGATACGATCCCAGCAAAAACACGTTTAAGCGCTTACACCACCTTCAAAGACGGGACCCGCGTGATCGCCCTGGACCAGAACCACCGTTGCCCATTTCTCTCAGAAAATAAATTATGCAAGCTGGTTCTGGAACACGGAGACCAGGTTCTTTCGGAAACCTGTCAGGTATTTCCGCGGGAAACCCACACCTTTGATACCCATGAAGAACAATCACTGATGCCCTGTTGTCCGGCGGTAATCGATCTGTGGAGGAACTGCGAAACCTTACATTTTCCAAAAGTTTCTGACCTGTGCTCCCCGGCTGCCTCTGATGCGCTTCTCTTTCCGCTTCGCTCCAGACTGATCGCCCTGATCCAGCGCCCCGACCGCACACCAAGCCAGGCACTGATGGAATGTTTTTACATCTTACGGGAATTATACCATCAAGATAACTGGGACGCCGGGACATTGGAAGATTATTTTTCTGAACAGACTTTATCAGAGCTTCATGAAGCCGTGCTCTCCGCTGTTCCTGCATTGGAAGACACCATCATCGAGGACAATGAAATTCTCCAGGATCTGGCTGTTAATTACCAGAAAGAAGGACTCTATCAGTCCTACCTAACCCCGGTCCTCGCCCAGGCTGAAAGACTGGCGGACGCATATGGAACAGCTGCTTTATCCGATCAATGGAAAAATTTCAATCATGTATGGGAAGAATTTCATCCACTTCTGAAAAATGTCCTGGCTAATGAATTGTTCTCTGATCTTTTGATTCCTGGTGGAAACTTGGAAAGTATGATCATCCAGATGCAGTGGCTGGCCCTGGAATACGCTACGGTGCGGCAGAGCCTGTTTTTAACCTGGCTGGAACATGGTAATGAAAAGCTGCCTTATGAAAATGTCCGCGATTACCTGGTGATCATCATGCGTATGACCGGATATGACGAAGACGATATCTATGAGTATCTGGAAAATAGTTTTGAGGAACTGGTTTGGGAATGGGGATATTTTGCGCTGGTTGTCTGTTGATCCTGTGGATCATCGAATAAAAAACTCTTTTCAAACCTCTATTTTTCTGATATAATAGAAAGGTACGGAGTATGGCGTAGCTTGGTAGCGCGCTCGGCTGGGGGCCGAGAGGTCGCAGGTTCAAATCCTGTTACTCCGATTTCATGGCTTAAAACCTATGTTTCTCAAATAGCTGTCGAACGTATGTTTGAACCCAGGAACAAGATTTTATTGTCTGTGCATTTACCATTTCAACTACTTTCGTCTTTTCTTTTAAGGAAGTAATATCAAACGTATAATATTGCTCATTTACTTGTTCTTTGTGTCCAAGAAGCATAGCAGCGACCGTTGAAGAAACACCACTACATCGCAGTTTTGAGTTGATCGTTCGTCTACAAGCATGAATCCCCACTTGTTCTACACCTAACTGGATACATTTATTTTTAATGCAGGAAGAAATGATTGGCGCATTAATCCTACCATTCTAGTCACTAAATACCCATTCTGTTAAGATTCCAGCTTTTATAGATTTTCGTTTAATAATTGACGAATTTCTGGAGTAATTGGATACTCTCTAATTTTTTTGTTCTTCGTCTTGTCAATATAATATTCACGGGTTTTTCGATTATACTTTTCTGATTTATCCACAATAATATAATCGTCCGTGATGGAATCCCATCTCAAGGCCGCCAATTCTCCAACACGAAATCCAGTAAGCATTGCAAGTTGTACCGCATACACTGGTAAATACGAAGGGTTGTTTTGTTTATCCTTCTCTATCTGTTCATTAATCAGTTGCCATCTATCGTCAGATATGATTGCCTTTTCTCTTGATCTTTCCTTTTCGGCGCAGAATTTATAAAAGTCCTTTGCAGAGTCTGGAAGTGCAATGATTATGAATCTTCTAGGGCTGGAAACGCCACACAGTTTTAGAAATACCGCCGCATATATCCAAAGCTGGATCAAGGTACTTAGAAATGAACCTAAATGGATTGTATCGGCATCCAGCAAAGCAGAGAAAGCCGCTAAATACATCTTAGGGAATTGAATAGAAACGTAAAAAAATAGGCTAGGGGAAACGATCCTCTAGCCTTTATTTTATGCCCGTTTGGGTGGTGGTAATGTGTCGGGGTACTTAAAACTCTAAAATGGATGTGTATTTCTGTAGAAGGTATAAGCTGGTTCATCTACATACCAACCAGAAAAATTTTGCCGATATTATCCCTCATCCTTGAATCATCTCTTCATCTGCAAACTTACCATCTTTTCCAGGTATCGCCAATTCACCGACCCCTTTGCCTTCTTGGCACATAATGTCATCTCAAATGCCACTTATGGCACTGTCCATAAAGTTATTCGCAGAGCAACGAAAAATACCGTCGCCATTTCCGACACTTTATGCTACAATAATCTGGGTGCCACCATAACGGTAGGCGGTTGGTCCTTCTGCGGAGGGACTGTGACCCTCCGATTACATAGAAACCCTCATGGGAATCTGGCAGAAGGAGGGCTTAGCCAATGAGTATTGCTGATGTAATAGCACTGTTAAGTTTATGCTTTACGTGCTTTGGACTCGGCTACAAAGTTGGCCGGGATAGTAATAAGACACAAAAATAACCGCCCCTGTCCTCCAAATGAAGTGAACCCCTTTTGTTAGACAAAAACAAGCCTAACGAAAGGGGTTATTTCTATGTCTGGAAGAAAAATGTATAGTATGGAATTAAAATTGGAAATTGTACAGCGTTATTTAAAAGGTGATATTAGTATTAAACAATTAGCTGACGAATATCATATTTCTTCTAAAGCGTGTATACAAAAATGGCTTGCTCTCTATCGTGAGCATGGTGAAACTGGTCTTTGTACCACACATGGAACTTATAGTGGTGATTTCAAAGTTTCTGTTATAGAATATATGCATAACACAGGTGCATCACTACGCCAGACAGCTGCCCATTTTAACATACCTTCCAAAGAATCTGTTTCAAAATGGGAAAGGATTTATTATAAAGAAGGCAAAGATGCCCTGTATGAGGGACGAAGAGGAAGGACATCAAAAATGGAAAACAGAAAACCACGAAAAGCCAAAACAAATGTAGAAGAAAATAAAGATTTACTTGCAGAAGTGCAACGTCTTCGTATGGAGAATGAATATTTAAAAAAATTAAATGCCTTAGTTCAAGAGCGGGAAAAATCAAAGAAACCGATAAAGTAGCTGTCATTACAGAACTAAGGCCAAAATATAAGCTGACAGCGC
>OLSA01003933.1_pt1 | contig 10062 bp, 9 predicted proteins | sample 1672731 | NCBI WGS metagenome assembly OLSA01 (sample SAMEA3136718, study PRJEB25190) | human gut metagenome | biome: human gut; feature: human-associated habitat; material: faeces | place: Austria | collected 2013
CTGGGCACAGTTGAATCCTTTATCGTGTAATTCGATTGCTTTTTCTTTTCTGGTCATTGATGTGTCCTCCGTTTTTATCAATTTTACTTTTGGCATAGAACATGTTTTATGTACGATACATATTCTAAGTGCTGTACATACTTTATTTATTATACGGAGGTGACAGTGTATTTTCAAGTTTCTGTATCATTTAAAGTGTTTCCTGACCATTTAATCTCCTTTCCAGTCAGGGTCATTGCCGACAATATATCATCATGATCTGCAAAAGTCTATCCCAAAATCATAAAATACATATTCTCTAAACATTTTATTATCATGAAACAAAAATAACAGGGCACATCGGATTTTAAATCCGAAGTCCCTGTCGTTAAGTAAAAAAACAAATAGAAAATGCCGCTCTTATTTTGCCTCATCGATTGCTTTTCCAATATCATGACGCATATATTTATTGGCAAAGTCAACCCACTCGGTTGCCTCGTAGGCTTTCTTTCTCGCCTCTTTCAAATCAGCACCGGTCGCCGTGATACCAAGCACTCGTCCACCATTTGTAACAATATCTCCGTTGTCATCGAACTTCGTTCCTGCATGGAAACAGAAATAGTCGTCTTTTCCATCAAACTTTTCAAGACCGCTGATTTTAAATCCTTTTTCATAGGATACCGGATATCCGTCAGACGCCAGTACCACACAGACTGCCGCATTGTCCTCAAACTGCAGATCAATGGTATCTAATCTGCCATCTACGCATGCTTCCATCACATCAATGATGTCGTTTTTCATACGCGGAAGTACGACCTGGGCTTCCGGATCGCCGAATCTTGCATTATACTCTAGCACCTTCGGTCCATCCTCTGTCAGCATCAGTCCAAAGAAAATGACTCCGGTAAACGGTCTGCCCTCTGCAGCCATGGCATCCACGGTTGCCTGATAAATGTATTTCTGACAGAAATCATCCACCTCTTTGGTATAGAACGGACTTGGAGAAAAGTTACCCATTCCTCCGGTATTTAATCCCTGATCGCCGTCTTTCGCACGTTTGTGATCCTGTGCAGAAGACATGATCTTGATCGTCTTTCCATCCACGAAAGATAATACAGACACCTCACGTCCTGTCATAAATTCTTCCACAACCATGGTATTTCCAGCTGTTCCGAACTTTTTATCCTCCATGATCTCTTTGACACCGGCTTTTGCCTCCTCTAAGGTGTTGCAGATCAAAACACCTTTACCGAGTGCTAATCCGTCCGCCTTTAATACGATCGGCATTTTTGCAGTCTCTAAATAAGCAAGCGCCTCTTCTGCTGATGTAAAGTTTTCGTAAGCTGCCGTAGGAATATGGTATTTTTTCATGAGGTCTTTTGAGAATGCCTTAGATCCCTCTAAAATAGCTGCGTTCTTACGCGGTCCAAATACCTTTAATCCCTCCGCCTCGAAAACATCCACGATTCCGCCGACCAATGGATCATCCATTCCAACGATCGTAAAATCAATGGCCTGCTCTTTTGCAAAAGCCACAAGTTTATCAAACTCCATGGCACCGATCGGCACGCACTCTGCAAGTGCCGCGATTCCGGCATTTCCCGGAGCGCAGTAAATCTTATCGACACGCGGGCTCTTTGCCACACTTGTCACGATCGCATGTTCACGTCCACCGCTTCCAACTACTAATACTTTCATCCTCCGTCGCTCCTTACTCTGTTATTAAACACTATCTTTCATTTCCTGCTATTCTGTAATGATCGTATGTCCATTTTCTACCGATAGCTTTCTTACTCTTTCGCAATGATCACATGTCCATCTTCCACAGATACTTTCCCATTTGCGATCAGGTCGATCGCTTTTGGAAGGATCACCCATTCTGCCTGTTCCATCACACGGCGCTGTAATACTTCCGGTGTATCTCCCTGCTCTACCTCGACTGCCTTCTGCAAAATAATCGGTCCCGTGTCTGTTCCCTCGTCAACAAAATGTACCGTTGCGCCCGTTACCTTCACTCCGCGGGCAAGCACGCCTTCATGTACTTTCAGACCATAAAATCCTTTTCCACAAAAAGATGGGATCAGGGATGGATGGATATTTACGATACGGTTCGTATATTCTTTGATCATCATCTCCGGCAGTACTACAAGGAATCCCGCCAGCACAACAAGATCTACATTGTAGGAATTTAATTTATCAAGGAATGCCTGATTAAAAGCCTCTCTGCTTTCAAAATCTTTCGGTGAGATGCACAGTGCTTCGATTCCATGTGCCCTCGCACGCTCCAGGGCATAGGCATTTGCATTATTACTGATGACAACCGAAATGCACGCATTTGTAATCTTTCCTGCGCTGATCGCATCAATGATCGCCTGAAGATTTGTTCCTCCACCGGATACTAAGACTGCCAGTTTTAGCATAAGGTTACTCCTTTTTCACCGTCTTTGATCTCACCAACCACATATGGTGTCTCGCCTGCTGCTTTGATTGCTTCCATTGTTTTGTCCACATCAGCAGGATCTACTGCAAGTACCATACCAAGTCCCATATTGTAGGTATTGTACATCATTTTCTCTTCTACCTGTCCCTTTTTCGCCATCAGTTTAAAGATAGACGGAACTTCATAACTGTCTTTGCGGATCACAGCCTGTTTTCCCTCCGGCAGCATTCTTGGAACATTCTCATAGAAACCACCGCCTGTGATATGGCTGCATGCCTTGATGCGCACACCTGCCTCTTTGACGCTGCGCAGCGCTTTTACATAGATTCTTGTAGGAGCAAGCAATGCCTCTCCAAGTGTTTTTCCTAACTCATCATAATAGGTATCCAGGCTTTCTTTTGTCATCTCAAAGATTTTTCTGACAAGTGAAAAACCGTTGGAGTGCACACCGGAAGATGCCATACCGATCAGTACATCTCCTGCCTTTACATCTGCACCTGTTATGATATCTTTTTCATCTACGACACCGACTGCGAATCCGGCAAGATCATATTCGTCCTCAGGCATCAGTCCCGGATGCTCTGCTGTCTCTCCACCGATCAGGGCTGCATCGGACTGTTTGCATCCCTCTGCGACACCGCTTACAATTGCCGCAATCTTTTCCGGATAGTTTTTTCCACATGCGATATAATCAAGGAAAAATAAAGGTTCACCGCCTGCACATGCGATATCGTTGACACACATTGCAACACAGTCAATTCCGATCGTGTCATGTTTGTCCATAAGAAATGCAAGTTTTAATTTTGTTCCTACGCCGTCCGTTCCGGACACTAAGGTAGGTTTCTCCATGTTTTTAAATTTTTCCATGGAAAATGCACCGGAAAATCCGCCAAGACCTGTTAAAACCTCTGGCCGCATGGTTCCCTGTACATATTTTTTCATCAGTTCCACTGATTTGTAGCCTGCTTCGATATCAACACCGGAATTCTTGTAATCCATTAATTTTTCCTCCTGAATCTGTTGTTTTTTAGTAATTTTTATAACCAACTTCCTGTAATCTGGCATCTTTTGCCTGAACCTGTTCTTTTAACTCTTTTGAATACTCTTTTAATTTTGCAAGCAGAGCCTCATCTGAAGTAGCAAGAATCTTTGCTGCAAGCAGTCCTGCATTTGCACCTCCATTGATCGCTACTGTTGCAACCGGGATACCAGATGGCATCTGAACGATCGAGTATAAAGAATCTCTTCCGCCAAGGGATGTGGTATGCATTGGGATACCAATAACAGGCATCGGGAAAATTGCTGCACACATACCCGGTAAATGCGCTGCCATTCCTGCACCTGCAATAATCACCTTAAATCCTTTTGCTTCTGCGCTCTTGGCATATTCAAAAAATACGTCCGGCTCTCTGTGCGCGGAGATGATCGTCATCTCATAATCAATTCCAAGCTTATCTAAAATATCTGCAGCTTTTGCCATAACCGGCATATCTGAATCGCTGCCCATTACAATACCAACTTTTGCCATAATCGTGCTCCTTCCAGATTCCTACAGTATCAAATCTCCACTGTTATCTATGTGTATTGTAACTGTCATTCTTTTAGAAGTCCAATTAATATTTATTATTTTATTTATTAAATAATCTTATATATTATCTTATTTATTTCTGAAGCAGGACTCCAGCTTATTTTTAGCAATCCTGTTTTTTATAAAAGCGGCTCATTCAGCTGCTCTGTTCCGACTAAGACAAATTTGCCATCTGCAATGATATCTTCTGTACTGCCATCTTTTCTTATCACTGTGATCTTGTCAAGCTCATCATATGGGATCGTAATATCTGTATGACAATTTAAATACGCTTTTTCTACGGACTCTTTTCTCTGTGCAGATACACTGTTCTCCCTTGCAACAATCGCTTTGCCATCCGGATTGTAGGAAACATTGTCCTCCTCATGGCTGTAACAGGTGTCACCCACTGCAAAATGCGGTCCGGTCTTCTCGGCAATCAGGATCGGCAGTTTATCTGCGATCTGATAATCTCTCGCCATGCGGTATGCGGTTGTATTCGTTCCGATCGCAAACTCTCCCATCGGCAGCGTGTCATGATGTTTTAATACATTATCACGGATATATTTTTTATTTTCTGCCTCATCCTTAAAATTGGTGCAGGTATAGGACTCTACCATACCATCCTTAAACCGGATTTCTAAATTCTCATAGTTGAGTCCGTTTAAGTAGACCTGTCCGACGAAAAGTATTCCCGTGGTTTTCTCTAATACCGGTGAAGTAAATACCTCTCCGACCGGAATGTTGACATCTGCCACGCAGTTCTCAAATGCAGTCTCCTTTGCCGGATCTTTTAATTTCCAGATATTTACATACAAATCTGTCTTATTTTTTCCTTTTCCCGTGATATGCACCTGATCTGCCGTATCTAATACATCAATAATCTTCTGCTGTATCGTCTGGTACAATTTATAATCCAAAGTATTTAATTTTACCGTTTCGGCAAAAATCTCCTCAAAACGGTCACCGATCTCCGGGATCGGATATGCGATAATTGTAAAACTGCGCTCTTCGCCTTTGATATATTCATTAATCATCTGCCCTGCCATGTTCATGCCCATGAACGCCATGGCCGCGCCGCCCTGGTTGTTGGCCGCCATCTTCATGGCGTCGCCCTGACTGCCCACCAGATGCGCCGCCGCGCGGGTGGGATCCATGAACGCCGCGTTCCGCTGCAGCTCCTTGAGCATCTTCTCGTCTTCCTCGTCCGCCGTCACGCTGGACACGCCGAAGGACACGATCTCAATGCCCCGCAGGTCACGCCACTTCTTGCTCAGCACCTCGTTCAGCGCGTCCGCCAGCTCCAGCGTATGGCCCGGCAGCTGGGAGTAACGGATGCCGTTCTCGCCGATTTTGGCGAAAGCGGGCTGGAGGGCGGTCAGCAGCTCGGTCTTGAGCTGGCTGTCCAGCCGGTCGCGGGTGTATTCCTCGCTGACGTTGCCGCACACGTTGGTGTAAAACAGCATGGGGTTGCTGATGTGGTAGCTGTATTCGCCGAAGCAGCGGATACCCACGTCGATGTCGATGCCGGCCCGCTGATCCACTACCCGGAAGGGCACCGGAGACGGCGTACCGTACTTGTTGCCGATCAGCTCCTTGGTGTTGAAGTAGTAGATGCGCTGGTCCTTGGGCGCCTCGCCGCCGAAGGTGAAGCGGTTGGCCATGTTGTTGAATACGTTCTTGATGCCCTCGCCCAGCTCGCCGGTAAAGATGGACGGCTCCGAGGACATATCGTATGTATACTCACCGGCCACCGCGCACATATCCACGATCTTCCCCTGATCCACGATCAGCATACACTGGCCGTCCGCCACCGCGATGACGCTGCCGTTGCTGATCACGTTGTCGTCGCCCTTGGTGTTGCTGGAGCGCTTGCCCGTCTTTTTCCGGCCCTTGACCGCCAGCACGTTTTCAGGGATCGCGTCGCAGTAAAAGAATTCCTTCCACTGATCCGCCAACACGCCGCCTGCGGCGCCCATTGCTGCCTTGATAAGTCCCATAGTCCTTCTCCTTTTCTATGTTTATGAAAATACCGGTACTCTTTCTGTGCCCATAGGAGAAGCATACCATATCTTTCCGCGCCGCACAATCATATCCTGTAAAAAAACGGTTTTCCGCCAGACAAAAAAGCGCCCGCCCCGCGTTTCCCGCGGGACGGACGCTTTTCCGTCTCAGAACACGCCGTAGCCCTGCCCCTGCGTGATGATATACGCCCACAGCACCGGCCCCACCGCGCCGGTGGCGCTGTACCCCAGCGAGCGCTGGACGGCCCGGACGGCCCGCGCCGTCTCCTGTCCGAACACGCCGTCCACCATGACGGCGGGAATGGCGCTGTCCTGCGCGGCCATCTGATTCAGCCGGGTCTGCAGCAGCGTCACCTCCGGCCCCGTGTCCCCCAGCACCAGAAACCGCCCCGGATACACCTCCCGGGCGAACTCCTGATAGTCGGCGGGCAGGGTGTACAGCGTCTGCTCGTACACGTTCTGCAGGGCGTTCCATGTGTTGCGCCCCACCACGCCGTCCACCGTCAGGCCGTAGGTGCTCTGGAAGGCGTACACCGCGTCCAGCATGGCCTGATCGAAGGTGTCCGTGATGGGGATGGGCGGCAGCTGGGGCAGGAAGTACCCCAGAAACGCCAGATAGAACCGCACCGTCTCCACGTTCAGCCCCGTGTCCCCCAGCCGCAGCACCTCCGGGTACACCCGCTGGGCCTCGGAGATGGTCAGCCCCTCGCTGGTGATCTCCGACAGGCTCTTGACGCCGTTGAAGATCATCTTGATCTTATACCATGTGGCTTTGCCCACAATGCCGTCCGATGCCAGATTAAAGATGCTCTGGAACGCCCGGACGGCGGCCTCCGTCTCCGCGCCGAACACGTTGGACACCTCGCTGATGCGGGGGATGGCCGGGTAGTTCCGGCGGATGCGGTTGAGCTGCTGCTGGATGGTGCGCACATCCTCCCCCACGGAGCCCCGGGACAGGGGCCGTCCGGGGTAGGAGGGCGTACCGTCCCCCACCGGCGCGTTGAACACGATGTTGATGTTGTCGCCGAAGTAGTGCTGCAGGATCTCGTAGGGCGTCAGTCCCTGCTCCGCCAGATCCACGCTGCCCCACTGGGACAGCCCCGCGCACTGGGTGCGCACACCGTCGCAGAACTGGGCGTACAGCGGCTCCACATTGCCCTGCCGCACGATGTAGTCGTTGAAGATGTCGTCCACCAGCCGGTCGATGTTCTCAAAGGTGCTGCGCCCCGGCACGAAGGCCTGATCGTAGCGGGTGGAGCTGGTGATGTCGAAGTCATAGCCCCGGCTGCGGTAGTATTCGGTGTAGACCCGGTTCAGCGCCACGGAGATCTGGGCCAGAATGTTGGCCCGCAGGGCGTTTTCCGGCCATGTGGGATAGATCTCGCTGCTGGCCACATTTTTGATGTAGGACGTAAAGGACAACGTCACGTTCTCCGCCGGCTCGTTGGGCGGGCCGAGGTGTACGGTGATGTACTCCGGTACCACGGGAAACGGCATGGCTCCTCCCCCCTTCCGTCAGGCCGACTCCAGCGACACCGCCAGGATCGTCTCGATCCGTGGGAACACCGTCACCGGACGGCCCTCCACCGTGCTGTACCGGGGGTGCCGCACCGCCGCCTGATACACAGTGCCGCTGATGCCCGCCGTCTCCGCCGACTGCGACCATCCGGCGGGCAGCGCCGGCAGGCGGATGTCCTCCACGATGCCGGAGGCATCGGTGACGCCCTCGTAGAACACCGTCCGCTCCGGGCCGAAGTTCCGGTAGATCTCCACCCGTGCTCCCTCCACCGGGAATAGCCCCCGGCCCGTGGACACCTGCACCCGCAGTGTCCCCCGCTCCGGGTGGGCGTCCAGAAACCACTGCTCCGGGTCTTTCCGCATGGAATCGTTGCTTGCCATATATGACCATCCTTTCTATGCACCGTCTCCCTGCATTCTATGCCGCCGCAGTCCCGGAGGTGCAAAAAAACGGCGTGCGCCCTCCGGCGCACGCCGTTTTTCAGGTTTTTCAGAATGCCCAGTTGCCGTCGCGGAAGACGGCCACCGTCCTGCCGTCCCCGCACACGGCGTCGATGCTCATGTCGGCGGAGCCGATCATGAAGTCCTCGTGAACCATGGAGTCATTGACGCCCAGTGCGCGGCACTCCTCCAGCGTCTTGTGCTCGAAGTCCCGGATGGTGTCGGCAAAGCCCATGCCCAGCGCCAGATGGCAGGCCGCGTTCTCGTCGAACAGCGTGTTGTAGAACAGCAGGCCGGACCGGCAGATGGGAGAATCGTAGGGCACCAGCGCGCACTCGCCCAGATAGGCGCTGCCCTCGTCCATGGTGATGAGCTTGGTCAGCAGCTCGTTGTTCTTCTCGGCGTGCCACTCCACGGCCTTGCCCTCGTGGAACCGGATCCAGAAGCCCTCGATGAGCTGGCCCTGATAGCTCAGGGGCTTGGTGGCGTAGACGATGCCCTCGGCCTTGCCCCGCATGGGGGAGATGAAGCACTCCTCCGTGGGGATATTGGGGTTAAAGACGATGCCCCGCAGGCTCTTTTCGCTGCCGCCGCAGAACTGGGCCTCGGGGATCATGCCCACCTGAAAATCGGTGCCGTTGGCGCTCTTGTAGCGCAGCTCCCGGATGTGCAGGCCGTTGAGATAGGCGCAGCGCTCCTGCATGTCCCGGTTGTGGGACTCCCAGTTGGCCACGGGGTCGCCCTCCAGCGCACGGCTGGCGGACAGAATGGCCTCCCACAGCTTCTCCACCGCCTGGGACTTCCGCAGGCCGGGGAACAGCTTCCTGGCCCACGCTTCGCCGGGTACGGCGGCGATGCACCACTGGTACTTGTTTTCGATCTGGTCGCGGTACTTCTTAATGACGGGATACTGGCGCTGGCGGCTCTTGGCCATCTTCTCCTGATTGATGCCGTTAAGGCCGTCGGGATCCTCGCTGAGCAGGTAGATGCGGCAGGGGATGGTGTCCACATAGTGCTGCCAGCGGGCCTCCTCATAGTTGTCCAGCCTAGACAGGGTGGTCAGGGTGCGGTAGCGGTAGTGCAGCTTCTGCAGGGGCTGGTAGCTCCAGTCCACTACCACCTTCTTGGCCTTGCACTTGTAGCACTCCTCCACCAGCATCTTCACGAACTCCGGCTGATCCAGCTCGGCGGCGATGAACACCTCCTGCCCCGGCTGCACGTTGACGCCGGTACGGGCGATGAGACGGGCATACTCCCGCAGAACACTCTTTTTCATGGGAAACGCTCCTTTCATGTCTTTCTGCTGCGCACTATTTTACCACCGGATGCCCGCTTTGAAAAGACATCCGCCGCAAAAAACAGTCGTGTTCAAAAAAATATTTTAAATTTTCTAATGTTCTTCTAATAATCGGGCCGTATGATACAGCCATACCGAACAACACAACAACACTTCACAGGAGGTAACCGATATGAAAAACATCCGGCTCATCAAGAAGGCCGCTCCCGCCAACTACGCGCTGGAGAGCACCCGCACTCTGGACAACGGCGTGGTGCTGCGCCTGATCCATACCGGCGAGACGCTGGCCGTCACCGCCGCCTACGAGCAGCAGTTGGAGTGCTACGACAACCTGCGCACCGTGGCCGAGGCCGCCTATATCGAGGACTATCTGACCCGCAAGTACGAGGGTGTGGAGGCCGCCGACCTGCCGCTGCTCACCGCCTGACACTTGCCAGAATTTCCTCCATCTGCTATACTGATATCATCGACGGTACGCCCCCACGCACCCGTCCGCCGCAGGCGGGCGGGTGCGTTCTCATTCTGCCGTCACGGAGGTATTGCCTATGCGTATCCTGATCGCCGAGGATCAGCCCCAGCTCAACCGCTCCCTGACGAAGGCCCTCACCGCCGCCGGCTGGTCGGTGGACGCCGTATCGGACGGCGGGGAGGCCCTGCTCTATCTGGACGGCACGGACTACGATGCCGTGGTGCTGGACATCATGATGCCCAAGGTGGACGGGCTCACCGTCCTGCGCACCTTCCGCGCCAGGGGCGGCGCCGTGCCGGTGCTGCTGCTGACGGCCCGGGACACCGT
>OLSA01003936.1_pt1 | contig 10058 bp, 10 predicted proteins | sample 1672731 | NCBI WGS metagenome assembly OLSA01 (sample SAMEA3136718, study PRJEB25190) | human gut metagenome | biome: human gut; feature: human-associated habitat; material: faeces | place: Austria | collected 2013
AGTTCACGATCCAGGACGGCAAGCTCTGGATGCTCCAGTGCCGCAACGGCAAGCGCACGGGTGCCGCCATGGTCAAGATCGCCATGGACATGCTGCGCGAGGGGCTGATCGACGAGAAGACGGCCGTGCTGCGCTGCGAACCCGCGAAGCTCGACGAGCTGCTGCACCCCGTCTTCGACAAGAAGGCCATCGCATCGGCACAGGTCATCACGAAGGGTCTGCCCGCCTCGCCGGGCGCCGCGACGGGTCCCGTCGTCTTCTTCGCCGACGACGCCGAGAAGGTCTACGCCAAGACGAAGCAGAAGGCCATCCTCGTGCGTATCGAGACCTCGCCCGAGGACCTCAAGGGCATGCTCGACGCCGCCGGTATCCTCACCGCACGCGGCGGCATGACCTCGCACGCGGCCGTCGTGGCCCGCGGCATGGGCAAGTGCTGCGTATCGGGCGCCGGCGAGCTGCAGATCGACTACAAGGCCCGCACGATCCAGGTCAACGGCTTCACCGTAAAGGAGGGCGACTGGATCTCGCTCAACGGCTCGACGGGCGAGGTGTACCTCGGTCAGGTGGCCACGCAGGCCGCCGACCTGAGCGGCGACTTCGGCAAGCTCATGGAGCTGGCCTCGAAATATGCCGTGCTGAAGGTCCGCGCCAACGCCGACACGCCGAAGGATGCCGCACAGGCCTTCGCATTCGGCGCCGAGGGTATCGGTCTCTGCCGCACGGAGCACATGTTCTTCGAGGGCGACCGCATCAAGGCGATCCGCGAGATGATCCTCGCCGACGACGAGGCCGGACGCCGCGTGGCGCTGGCCAAGCTGCTGCCCATGCAGCGCGGCGACTTCGAGGGGCTGTTCAAGGCCATGAACGGATTCCCCGTGACGGTGCGCCTGCTCGATCCCCCTCTGCACGAGTTCGTGCCCCACGATGAGAAGGGTCAGAAGGAGATGGCCGAGGAGATGCACGTGCCCCTGAAGAAGATCGTCGAGAAGGTCGAGTCGCTGGCCGAGTTCAACCCCATGCTGGGACACCGCGGCTGCCGTCTGGGCAACACCTATCCCGAGATCACCGAGATGCAGAGCCGCGCCATCATCGAGGCGGCCATGAACGTCAAGGCACAGGGTATTCCCGTGCATGTGGAGATCATGGTGCCGCTGGTGGGCAACCACAAGGAGCTCCGCTACCAGAAGAACATCATCGACTCGACGGCCGAGCAGGTCTTCACCGAGCGCAACGACCGCATCGACTACATGGTCGGCACGATGATCGAGGTGCCGCGCGCCGCCGTCACGGCCAACCAGATCGCCGAAGTGGCCCAGTTCTTCTCGTTCGGTACGAACGACCTGACGCAGATGACGCTCGGCTTCTCGCGCGACGACATCGGCAAGTTCCTGCCCGTCTACCTCGAGAAGGGCATCCTGAAGAACGACCCGTTCCAGATTCTCGACCGCAACGGCGTGGGTCAGCTCATCCGCGAGGCCGTCTTCAAGGGACGCGGCACGCGCGAGAACCTCAAGTGCGGTATCTGCGGCGAGCACGGCGGTGAGCCCTCGTCGGTGGAGTTCTGCCACTATGCGGGTCTCAACTATGTGAGCTGCTCGCCGTTCCGCGTGCCCATCGCACGCCTGGCCGCCGCTCATGCAGCGCTCAAGGAGAAATAATCCCGAAAAAACGGTTCATGCAGGAGGTCCGCGGCACAAGTGTTGCGGACCTCTTCGTTTGCCGTTTGCGACCGGTTTGGCCCCAAAAAAGGCAAGTTGGTCGAAAAAAGTTGAACCGTAACGATATTTTTATTATATTTGGTTTCGCAAACCATCGGAACCTTTAAGCAACCAAAATAGCAAGTTTATGAAAAAGATCCTTCTCGCGGCTGTTGTTGCGTTGTTCGCAACCACGGCATGGGCTCAGACCCCGGGTAATTGGGCCGTTGGTCCCCAGATCGGCGTATACGCCAACACGGGAGCCCAGGGTGCCGTTTTAGGAATCGGTGCCGTCGGCCGTTACAGCTTCACCGACAACTGGCGCATTCAGCCGTCGCTGATGGGCATCTGCAAGGCCGGATGCTCGATCGATCTCAGCGCCGACGTACAGTATCTCTTCGACGTGGCTCCCGACTGGAAGGTCTATCCGCAGGCCGGCTTGAGCGCCAATGACATCGGCGGCTGGTCGTGCGGCATCCACCTCGGCGGCGGTGCCGACTTCTCGGTGGCCCGGAACTGGGACATCACGGCCGGGCTGAAGTGGATCATCCAGACGGCACAATACCACAAGAATCCCATCCTGATCAACGTCGGAGCCTGCTACAAGTTCTGATACATTCGGATGCGACAGAAAAAGTCCGGGAACCAGTCGGTCCCGGACTTTTTTCATAGATGCCATTTGTCGGAAGCGCCCGCCCGCGGCAGCGGGGCATCACTTTCCCCGTTTGTCACTCCTCTTGCTCATCACCTCCTCTTCGGTTCGTCACTTTCCCATTTGTCGCCTCCTCTTGTCCGTCACACCTCCTCTTGTCCGTCACCTCCTCTTGTCCGTCGCCCCCTCTTATCCGTCGCCCCCCGGGCGTCACTTCCCCTCGTTGAGGCGGATCATCTCGAAGATCCGGTAGCCCACGGGGGCGTAGGAGCGCCACGCGGCCCGCTTGACGCGGTAGGTCCACGTCCGATCGCCGGCGTAGAGCGTGACCGAAGGCTCGGCCGTCTCGTCGAAGAAGGCTTCGACGGAGGTTACCGGGGCCCGGAAGGTGTAGCGGTGGCGCCAGCGTTTGCGGTCGGGTTCGAGGTAGATCTTCTCCGCAGGGCCCGACAGGAGGACTGGACCCGCCACGAAGCGCACGGAGTCAATCGGCGTTGCACGCTCCATGAAGCAGGTGAAGTTGATCGTCGCCAGCCCGTCGCGATGCTCCTTGTAGGTGATGTCGAAGGTCAGGTCGCCCGCGTCGCCGTGCTCGAAGAGCGTGCAGGGCAGCGTGTGGTAGATCGTTCCGTCGGCCTCGGCCTTCGAGACGTAGTGGCTGCGGATGTTCTGCGCCGCCGCGGCCGCCGCAAGTCCCGTCGCAAGCACGACGGCCAGCAGACACCGCCTAATCACCGTAGACGATGACCGTATAGATCGTATAGAGGCCGACATAGGACTTGGCCTGGTAATCGACGTGGTGGATGCGCGTGATCCCCGCCTCGCGGGCGGCCGTCTGGATGCTGGCGTCGCCCAGTGCCACGAGGCCCAGGTAGCTCTTGGCTTCGGCCGTGCCGACCTTGCTCGATCCGGCGTTGCCCGTCACGGCCAGGCCGTCCTTGACATCGGTATAGAGACCTCCCACGAGGGGCGACTTGACGCACCCGGCGAGAAGCAGGGCGGCAAAGGCCGCCGCAAGAATCTTTTTCATATCGGTGGTAGCTTATTTGGTTTTGTATGCACAGTGGTATTTCCCCTTGGCCAGGTTGAGCAGCTTGCCCTTGAGCAGGTTGCGGCGCAGCGGCGAGATGCGGTCCGTGAAGACCGTCCCCTCGATGTGGTCGTACTCGTGCTGGATGACCCACGCCTTCAGGCCGGTGAACTCCTCGTCGTGAGGCTTGAACTCCTCGTCGAGGTAGCGCATGCGGATGCTCAGCGAGCGCTGCACGTCGGCGTGGATGCCCGGGAAGGAGAGGCAGCCCTCGTTGTAGGTCTTCTTCTCGTCGGACATGGCGTAGATCTCGGCGTTGATGAAGGCGCGCTTGTAGTCGCCGCACGAGGGGTCCTCGTCGGCCCACGGCGTGCAGTCGACGATGAACAGGCGGATGTCCTTGCCGATCTGCGGAGCCGCCAGGCCCACGCCTTCGGCCTCCTCGAGCGTCAGGAACATGTCCGCGACGAGCTGCCTGAGATCGGGAAAATCGGCGGGAACGGGCTCGCAATGCCTGCGCAGCACTTCGTCGCCGTATATCACAATCGGGTATATCATAATCCAAAAATCGTTTGTTGCAAAAATTCAACCGTTTTTCAGCGGGCGAGCGACTCCATGTAGCTCTGCAGGATGATCGTCGCCGAAATCTTGTCGACGAGGGCCCGGTCGCGCCGGGCCATGCGTCCGATGCCGCTTTCGAGCATCGTGCGGTGGGCCAGCACCGAGGTGAAACGCTCGTCCCAGAAGAGCACCTCCTTGTCGGGGTAGGCGCGGCGCAGGCGTGCGGCCAGCGGCTCGACGTAGCGCCACGTCTCCGAGGGCGAACCGTCCATGCGCATGGGCTTGCCCACGACGACGGTCGAGACCTCCTCGCGAGCGAAGTAGTCGGCGAGCCAACGCTCCAGCTGCTTCGTCTCGACGGTCTCGAGCCCTCCGGCGATGATCCGCAGCGGGTCGCTCACGGCGATGCCCGTGCGGCGCGTTCCGTAGTCTATGGCAAGGATGCGTCCCACGGCTGCGGCGGCGTTATCCGGCGATGCGGGCCAGGAACCAGCGGGCGGCAAGCCACCCCGCCACAGCCCCCAGTGCAAGGCACACGGCCACGACAGTGCGGCGCACGCGGCGCGGGTCTTCCGGCTTGCGCTCCATCGGCCATTACAGGTTCAGTTTGCGGAAGAGCTTGCGGTAGGAGCACTCCTCGTCGACGAGCGCCGGAAGGGCCTCGATCAGCACGCGCTCCTGCTCCATCGTGTCGCGGTGACGCACCGTCACGGTGCCGTCCTCGAGCGTCTGGCCGTCGACCGTCACGCAGAAGGGCGTGCCGATGGCGTCCTGACGGCGGTAACGCTTGCCCACCGAGTCCTTCTCGTCGTAGACGACGTTGTAGTCGTACTTGAGCAGGTCGACGATCTTCTGCGCCACCTCGGGCATGCCGTCCTTCTTGACCAGCGGCAGCACCGCCACCTTCACGGGAGCCAGCGCCGCGGGGAACTTCAGCACGACACGCTGGTCGCCGCCCTCGAGCGTCTCCTCGGTATAGGCGGCCGACATCACCTGCAGGAACATGCGGTCGACGCCGATCGAGGTCTCGACGACGTAGGGAACGTAGCTCTCGCCCGTCTCGGGATCGAAGTAGGTGATCTTCTTGCCCGAGAACTTCTGGTGGTTGCCCAGATCGAAGTCCGTGCGCGAGTGGATGCCCTCGACCTCCTTGAAGCCGAACGGGAAGTTGTACTCGATGTCGGTAGCGGCGTTGGCGTAGTGGGCCAGCTTCTCGTGGTCGTGGAAGCGGTAGTTGTCGTCACCGAAGCCCAGGGCGCGGTGCCAGGCCATGCGCGTCTGCTTCCACTCGTTCCACCACTGCATCTCGGTGCCCGGGCGCACGAAGAACTGCATCTCCATCTGCTCGAACTCGCGCATGCGGAAGATGAACTGCCGGGCGACGATCTCGTTGCGGAAGGCCTTGCCGATCTGTGCGATACCGAACGGCAGCTTCATGCGGCCGGTCTTCTGCACGTTGAGGAAGTTGACGAAGATGCCCTGCGCCGTCTCGGGCCGCAGGTAGATCGTGCTGGCGCCGTCGGCCGTCGACCCCATCTGCGTGGAGAACATCAGGTTGAACTGCCGCACCTCGGTCCAGTTGCGCGTTCCCGACACGGGGCAGACGATCTCGCAGTCGAGGATGATCTGTCGCAGCGCCGCCAGGTCGTTGGCGTTCATCGCCGCGGCAAAGCGCTCGTGCACCTCGTTGCGGCGCGCCAGCGTCTCCGCCACACGGGGCGACGTGGCCCGGTACTTCGCCTCGTCGAACGACTCGCCGAAGCGCTTGCGGGCCTTTTCGACCTCCTTTTCGACCTTCTCGTCCTGCTTGGCGATCCAGTCCTCGATCAGCACGTCGGCACGGTAACGCTTCTTTGAATCGCGGTTGTCGATCAGCGGATCGTTGAAGGCGCTCAGGTGACCCGAAGCCTCCCATGTCTTGGGGTGCATGAAGATCGCGGCGTCGATGCCCACGATGTTCTCATGCAGCTTGACCATCGAGTCCCACCAGTAGCGTTTGATATTGTTCTTCAGCTCCACGCCGTTCTGACCGTAGTCGTAGACGGCGGCCAGACCGTCATAGATTTCGCTCGAGGGGAATACGAATCCGTACTCCTTGCAGTGGGCGACCAGCTTCTTGAAAAGTTCTTCCTGCGTCATCGTATATGATTTTGTATTTGTATGTTCCGAACCACAAATGTACAAAATAAATGGAAAATCGGGCCCTCGGAGGGCATATTATTTCATTTTCCGCCGGAAACACCCTTTTCTGCCGGAAACGCCCCCGCCCTGACCTCTCCGGCGAAGCGCTCCGCCGCACCGTCTCCGGCCTGCGTCCGCTCCGTCGTCCCTCGCGTCGATCCGTTCGGCTTCCGCATCGACCCGTTCGGCTTCCGCATCGCACCGTTCGGTTCCTGCATGATCCCGCTCCGCCCGGCTCCTTCATTGTCCCGCCCCATCCTCACGCCGGCACGACTGCCACTCCTCTATCCCGGTGCCCGCATCATCCCACTCCTGTTCTCGCGTCGCTCCGGCAGCCACTCCTTTTGCCCGGCAGAGCCGCCATGGAGGTGAGGAACAAAAAAAATCGGCGTTTTTTTGGAGTATTCGTAAAATTTTTACTACTTTTACACCATATTGCAGTGACAACCTTGTATCCGCGCCGCAACGGTTTGCACGCCGCATCCGCCTCTCTTCTCACCCGGGAATTCCGATGACGGGTGACGTGCCCGCAGCTGGTTCGGAACAGCATACGGAAACAACTTATTTATCAATTTTCAATCAAAAAACACAAAAGCATGAAAAAATTCGCCATCCTTCTCCTGATGTCGTGCTTTGCGCTCACTGCCGCAGCGCAGGATGAGACCGCCGAAGCCGAAAACGTGAAGAACGTCCGCAAAAAGTTCTTCAACATCAGCTACCTCTCCGACAAGATCAAGTTCTCGGAGGGCAACATCGGCCTGAACAACGCCTTCGACGAGGTCGAGGGTATCGCCAACGACAAGAACATCGGCATCAAGAACAACTGGGGTATCTCGCTGACGCGCGGCCGCAGCTACATGCTCCACAAGAAGCCCATCGCCCGCCTGATCAGCATCGGCATCGACGCCAGCTTCTTCGATGTCAGCTACTCGAACTACACGGCGTCGTTCAACGACCTGGGCGCTTCGGACCTGGATCTGGGCGAACTCGAGGACTTCGATGCCGACGATCTCAACGACAAAATGGACTTCCACAAGATGGAGTACAGCTTCCAGGTAGGTCCCTCGATCACGATCACCCCGGGTCAGAAGCTCACCGTAGCAGCCTACTTCCGCTACGCGCCGACCTTCTCGTGCCTCTACGTGGACGAGACCTTCGCCGGCAACTACGCTTCGATGTTCGTCACGGGTGCATCGGTAGCCTACGGCAAGATCGGCGTCGGCATCGAGGCTCGTCTGGGCAGCTGCACCTACAAGACCTTCTCGGGCGATCTCGACTTCTCGGCCAGCAAGATCAAGACGTCGGGCTTCCGCGCCTTTATCCAGTTCCGCTGGTAGGATTTTATCAATGTACTAAAAGAGAGGAATTTCCATACGGAAATTCCTCTCTTTTTTCTGTGCCTTTTGGGGCCAAAAGTACAAGAAAAAAACTCTTTTTTATTTTAACTGCTTTTCGATGGCGAAAAGCAGCAAAAGCCACCCGACCGATTCCGATGTCGGCGTCCGAAAGGCTGATAGCGGCGTCGGGCGACTGCGCGGGTTTGCAAGCAAACCGTCCCCGCCGCTCTCGCTTTCAGCCCTCCGGACGCTCTTTCGCCATCGGAACCAAGTCGGGAATCGCCTTGCGGAAAAACAGGCTCAAGAAAAAGTAGGTGGAAACTGGCTGTTGGGATAAATTGATATTTTACCCTATGCCGCCCATGGCGGCACAATAATTCCGCACTTTCGTTTGACGCGGAAAAAGAGGGTGCGGGCTGCGGCGCGTCCGCCACGGGGTGGCGCATAGGCCTGATCTTGCGCGCCCCGTGCAGCGCCGCGGTTCGCGCAATCCCGCGGAAAACGACGTGCGGAGGATTTTGGTACTTTTGGCCCCAAAAGTACATAAAAAAAATTTTGGGCGCTTTTCGGAAAAGCGTCCAAAATTTTTCTGAATAGATGCGCCGAGATTCTTTTGCCCCTTGCTATTTGAGCAAACCTTCCCGCAGGAAGGAGAAATCACCCTCGCGTGCCACGATAAGGTGATCGAGCAGTCGGATGTCGAACAGCGCCGCAGCCCGGGCGATGCGTTCCGTCAGCACCCTGTCCTGCGGACTGGCCTCGGCCGCACCCGACGGGTGATTGTGCACAAGGATCAACTGCGTGGCCAGCAGTTCGAGCGCCCGCTTGACAATCAACCGATGGTCGACGACCGTCCCCTGCACGCCGCCCTGGCTCACGCGCTGCCGCTCGATGATGCGGTTCGAGGAGGTGAGGTAGACCACCCAGCACTCCTCATGGTCAAGACGCTCGAGCCGCGGACGGAACAGCCGCACCACGTCGTCGCTCGTTGCGATCACCTCGGCCGCAGCGCTCTGCGCCTCGGCGACGCGCCGCCCGTATTCGGCCGCAGCCAGCAGCAGCCGACGGTACCGCCGACAAAATGATTTGACCTGTTCCATAGGGACGGGGCCCTCCTCCACAAAAATCACATATATACTAAATTATAGCATAAAGCCCCGCTGTACGCAACGCACAGCGGGGCTTTATGTAAATACAATTTGTATAAGACTGTCGGAAAATACGAAAAGTAAAGCAAAAATCAATGCTTCAGCGGCTTTTTCAGCATACCCAGCAGCAGGGCCGTGGTCAGGGTGCCGACAGCCAGCGCAATCAGAAAGCCCGGCGGGTTTTCCATGACCGGCAGCAAAAACAACCCGCCGTGCGGCGCGGGACACCCGCAGCCCAGCAAAATCGTTATGAACCCGGCCAGTGCACTGCCTGCGATGCAGGCGAGGCTGACCCGCAGCGGATCGCGCAGTGCAAACGGCAGCGCACCCTCGGTCACGAAGGTCGCGCCCATCAGCAGGGTCTGCGGCGCAGAGCAGCGCTCGGTGCTGGTGAACCGCGTCGGGAACAGCAGGCAGGCCAGCCCAATGCCCAGCGGCGGAATCATGCCACCCGCCATGACAGCGGCCATCAGGTCATACTGCTGGTCTACCAGTGCCAGCGTGCCGCTGACGTAGGCGGCCTTGTTGATCGGCCCGCCGTAGTCGGTAGCCATCATGCCGCCCAGCAGCGTGCCCAGCACCAGACGGCTGCCGCCCTGCATCCCATCCAGCTGGATGGAAAGCCAGGCATTGAAACGCCCGAGCGGCGGATTGATGGCCATGACCATCAGGGCACCGACAAACAGCAGACTCAACAGCGGGACCAGCAGCCCGGTTTTGATGTGATCCAGCTCCTGCGGAATGCGGCGGAACAGGTAATTCAGAAGCCGCACAGCCAGACCGGCAGCAAAGCCCGCGACAATGGCCCCCCAGAACCCGCTGGAGATCCAGCCCAACCGGGGGGCGGTGGTTGTGCCGAGCTGTGCCAGGTAGCCGCCCATCAGGCCGGGCATAAAGCCGGGGCGGTCCGCAATGCTGTAAGCGATGAACGCAGCCAGCACGGGGTACATCATCCTGAACGCAGCGTTGCCGACGTTCGTCATCATGGTGGTGATGTCGCTGCGGCCAAAAAGGTGCTGCAGCAGCAGGGAAAGCGCCAGCATCACGCCGCCCGCCACAACAAACGGCAGCATGTGGGAGATGCCGCTCATCAGGTGGCCGTAGTATTCGCGGCCCAGCTCCTTCCAGTCGCTGGTGCGGAAGGCGTGCCCGCCGCGGTAGACGGGAGCCTTGCCGGAAACGGCCTTTTCCAGCAGTCTGTCCGCGTCGCGCACGGCATCCCCCGCCGAGGCATAGACCAGCCGCTTGCCAACGAACCGCGCCAGCGGGATCGAGCGATCCACCGCCACGATCACGCACTCTGCGGCTTGGATCTCGTCATCGGTCAGCTCGTCGTTGACACCGGCAGCGCCGTTCGTCTCGACCTTGAGCGTCAGGCCGCGGGCCTGCGCGGCCTGCTGGAGCGCCTCCGCCGCCAGGTAGGTGTGCGCGATGCCGGTGGGGCAGGCCGTC
>OLSA01003939.1_pt1 | contig 10056 bp, 6 predicted proteins | sample 1672731 | NCBI WGS metagenome assembly OLSA01 (sample SAMEA3136718, study PRJEB25190) | human gut metagenome | biome: human gut; feature: human-associated habitat; material: faeces | place: Austria | collected 2013
GCTGTTTTTGATAAACTGGAAATTGCCCCCTCGGTCAAATTGAATTTACCCCTTATCAAATTCCAAAGGTTTCTGGTGGGATATCTATTCCAATCATTCGTCCAAATGCAAGTCCCCATTTCACAAAATTATATGATATGGATGTAATTATATTATCTGTAATAATATATCCCTCTTTAACTGGAGATTCTAAGTTGGCATCCCACCCTACCATCTTTTCTAAATCTTGTTCGGTAAAACCTTCTTCCATGATTTCTTCTTTATTTACACCTGCCATAAATGGTTTACCACTCAACAAACCTGCTTTAACAAGCATGAGCGGAGCAATAGAAATTGCTCCAATCGCTTTATTTTCAAACTTACGGATAAATTCTATAACTTCTTCATTTTCTATTGCTTCCCTAATATCCATAGCTCCTGGCAAGATTAAGCTATCATACTCATCAATATTTATTTCAGAAATTGTCTGGTTAGGCAAAACCATCAATCCATCTTCACTCTTAACAGCTTCCTTTGTATGTGCAAATATTACAACCTCTTTTTCTGCTAAAGCAAGTATTTCAAGAGCCACACTAAATTCAAAATTACAAAAAGAATTATAAATCAATACTGCTGTTTTCTTCATTATATCCTCCGTCATCTTCAAATTTTCATCTGTTCGACCTATTGAAATGCGCAAATTCCGATTTTCTGCCCTAAGTTTATCACACAAAAAACCGAGTTTCAACGCAGGAAAAGCAAATCCCCTGTCCTTTCGGGCAGGGGATTGCGGTTTAGCCATGCTGTTTGAGATATTCGGCGCTGAGTTGCAAACTCTTTATGGGGGAGTTATCCACCCAGTTGCGGTGGCTTTCCAAAATCACGGCATCTACGCCGATAGTAAGCGCCTGTGCCATCAGGCTGTCGAGATCCATATTGCCGGTACCCAGCTCCATGCTGTCGGTTTTCAGAATCGGCGTCACGGCGCTGCCCGAAATGCGGGTGCCGCGGTCGTTGATATGCCACAGCTTCATGCGGGTCCCCAGACGCTGCATCCACGCAAGGGCGTTGGCGCCGCCCTCGGTAAACCAGTAGCTGTCAAACTCAAAGTTGACGAACTGCGGGTCGGTTTCCTCCAGCAAAATGTCGTAGGCACGCTTTTCGGCGTTGACATGACGCAGCTCACAGTTGTGGTTGTGGTACAAAAGCTCCACGCCCTCGGCCTTCAGCGCCTCACCCGCCTTGTTCAGCCGTGCGGCAAGGTCGTGCATCGTGGCTTCATCGCCGTAATCAAAGCGATACATTCCGGTAATAACGACATACTTAGTGCCAAAGCTTTTGGCTTCGTCCGCCACCGCTTTGGCATCGCGCTCCAGACTGCCCAAATCGGTGTGCAGGCTGACGACCTGCAGCCCCGCTTCTTTGACCAAAGCGTGCCAGTCGAGATTGCCGCCCTTGCCCACGGGCATACCCGCCGCCTTGGTCAGCAGCCGCACCATAAAGCCGATGGGGTGGATCATAAACCCGCACAGCTCAATGCCGTCATAGCCTGCGGCTTTCATGGCGGCAAGCGTCTGCCGTGCCTCGTTTTCGTTGCTTAAAACGGTTCCCAGCATAAATTGCTGGACTGCCTTTGTGGGCATGGTTCAGCCCTCCATCTTGATGATTTTTCCCGTTGTGATGCCGTTTTCGTTGAAGCTGTCCACGCAGACATAATAGGTCTGCCCGGCCATCAGCGTGGAAAGCGTGACCTCATCGGCATCATAGACAAGCCAGCTCTGGTACAGCTTATCCGGTGCAATGCCGTAGCGCACATTGCAGCCCTGCGCGTTCTCGATGTGCTGCCAGCTGATTTTGCCGTCCAGCGCATCCACGCGCACGGCCTTGGCGTCGGCTTGGGCAGGGCGGTCGCCCTCGACGTTGCCGAACACCCGCAGCCCGCTTACACGCAGTGTCTGGCCGTAGGGGAGGGCACCGCCCGTCACGCGAATATACCGCGCACGGATACCGCTGGCATACTCATAATAGCCGCTGGAGCATTCGCGGGCGACATCCTCGCGCAGCGTCCAGGTCTCGCCGTCAAGACTGGTTTCCACGGTATAGCAAGAAATCTGCAGGCGCGTCTCGATATGCCGCGTTTTGCGGTCATCGCCGTAGCTGTCGGCAGGGAAGTCCACGACGAGTTTTTCATCGGCCATGTTGACCTGAATCGCGCGGACATCATAATCACGGCCTAAATCCACACACAGCCATTCGCCGGGCTGGTCGCTGCCCGCGCTCCACCAGCGGCGGCAGTCCTCGTCCACGGCATTCACCGGGTCGCTGCCCTCAGCGGTGGAGGATGCCGTCACGGCCTTGCGGTAGCTTAACAGCATCCACTTGGGCTGCTGGCTGGCGGCGTCGAATTTGCCTGCCGGAATTTCGTGCGGGTAGTCGGCAAAATTCTGGTTGCAGAACAGCACGCCGTCCTTGTCAAACCCGGCAGGAAACAGCCCCACGCGACGCTCAAAGTCGTGGTTGACCGAAATGCGCATCGTGGACGCGTGCCAGTAGTTGCCGTATTTGTCGGCAATCGTGCTGCCGTGGCCTGCGCCGGTCATAAACCCGCCCGGCTTGGAGGAAAACGGGTTGGACGCTTGCAGCGTGAACGGTCCCAGCGGGGACTTGGAGGTGTACACACCATCGGCGTAGGTGTTGTACTGGGTGCCGGGGCAGGCGTATTGCAGATAATACGTACCGTTGTGCTTTGTCATAAACGCGCCCTCAATGTAGGGCTTGCCGACGGCGTTGAACATAGCGGTCAGCGCCTCGGCGTTCAGCCCCGGCATCTGCACCATCTGGGGCGGCAGCTCCAGCTTGCCGGTTGCCTCGTTATAAAAAGGCTTCATGGCTTTGTAAAGCACGCTTGCCTCTTTATCCACAATCCCGTTGTTACCGGGGCGCTCATAGCCCAGTTCTTCTTCGCGCCCGAAAATCAGTTCTTTCTTTTCTCCGATGGGCGTCATGGTATCGGGGTCAAGCTCCACGCCCCAGATGGGAGAGGTGTTGGAGCAGCCCCAGTAAAAATATACACGCCCGTCATCATCGCAGAACATATCGGGATCCCAAAAGGCGAACGGGACGCTGACCTCGGTAAACGGCTCGATCAGTGGGTCGGCGGTGCGCAGAATAGGACAGTTGCGCCCCTTGCGGCTGGCAGAAAAATACAGGTAGTCGCCGACTTGGCGCACATCGGGTGCGTAGTCGTAAATCAGCAGATCGGGGTCGGCGTGGAAGTCCCAGTGCAGCAGATCGTCCGAGTACCAGAACCCTGCCGACATAGAAACAAACAGGTAGTATTTGCCCTTGAAGTACACCAGCGTCGGGTCGGCGCCTTCGCGGAAGCCCGCGGCGCGCTCACCCTCCTTCACGTGCTGGTAGCGGTAGCCCAGATCCAAGGGGTTGCAGTAGGTTTTCATCGTATTATACATCCTTTTTGATGCCCTGCAAAACGCGGTTCAGCTGCTTGATGCTCTCGGCATCTGCACCGGCCTGCTTGAGCATTCCCTCCACGGTCATGCGCTGCATGGCGCGCTCCATCATGGCAACCAGCGCCGGGTTATCCTTGACGGCGGCAGCTACATCACCGCGGGCGGCAGCCGCCTTGTCGGTGATGGCCTTCAAGACAGGCCCCACCTTGGCGTCCGCCATGGCAGCGGCCATATTGTCCTTGACGCTCCAGCAGGTTTCGTCCAGCTCGCCGTCAAACCAGTTGTTCACGACCTGACGGTTGGACATCGCGTAGGCGGGGTTCGGCTCTGTAGCCTTGTTGATCAGAATCACGCTGGAATACGCCCCCGCGCGGGCCTCAATGCTGTGCTTTCCGGTGATGGGCACATTGAAAACAAACACTTTGTCGCCTTTTTTTGTTTCGACAAGGTGCCCGTCCTTGTACAGAGAAACCTCCGGCAGGTTGGAATATACTCTGACCTCGGTCACATCCTCCGTGCGGTCCACATAGCGGCTGCCGCAGGTATGTACAAAGGGCTGCTTGCTCCAGTAGGCCTTGTACAGGTAGAAGGCGTCCTTCTTGATTTTGCGGTCAAAGGTGACAAGTCCTTTCTGGTTCTCGCCGTTTTTGCCGCCCTCATCGCGGCCATCGGCAGCAAAGTCGAACATATTCCAGACATGGGTCGCCCACAGCCACGGGCGGTCGGCAATCATTTTTGCCATGTGCTCGTGGTAGACGCACTGGTAGGTTTCGGTATAGTCGCCCTTTTCGGGGTGGGCGCTCTGGTAGGCGGGGTTTGCGTCCGCGCCGTACTCCGAAAAACCGATGCAGCGGTCGGGATATTTGGCGTGGTAGGTATCAAAAAAGTCGTCGTTCTGGTCCAGTTCACCCAGATACCAGCCAAAATACAGGTTGTAGCTGTTCACATCGGGGATTTCCAGAATCGGGCTGGTAATCTCCAGCATAAAGACATTCGCCATCGTGGTCGGGCGGGTCGGGTCGAGCTTGTGCGCCAAATCATTCAGGGCGCGGTGGTTTTCCAGCAGCTCCTCATTGACAGCCGATGCGGCAGTAATTTCGTTGGACAGCCCCCAAACGGCAATACAGGGATGGTTGTAGTTCTGAACAATCAGTTCTTCCATCTGGGTCAGCGTGTTGGCGCGCCCGTTGTGCATATGCATCGTGATGTAGGGGATCTCGGCCCAGATGACAAGACCCTTTTCGTCGCACAGGTCATAGAATGCCTGCGCGTGCTGGTAGTGGGCAAGGCGGATGGTGTTGGCGCCCATCTCCAGAATCAGCGCCATATCCTCTTCCATCATCTCTTTGGTGATGGCTACACCCGCACCCTTGCGGTCCTGATGGCGGGAGACACCGCGCAGGGGATAGGGGTGGCCGTTCAAAATGAAGCCCTTCTGCGGGTCAATCTCAAACTTGCGGCAGCCGAAGCGGGCGGTCTCGGTCTCGCCATTGTCCAGCCGCGCAGTTACGGTGTAGAGATACGGGTCATCAAGACCGTCCCACAGGCGGGCGTGCTCCAGCGTGAACACAGCTCTGGCGGTGCCGTCCTTGACGGCGGCGCTCGTCTGCTGGCCGTCCAGCGTGAAGTTGACGCTCTGCGCGCCGACAACGAACGCCTCAACAGTCACCTCACAGCGGCGCTCGGCAAGGTCAGTCACAGCAGGCGTGACCTTGACGGGCACAGCGCCGTTTTCGGCAAGGGCAAAGTGTGCAGCGGGCACAACATGCAGCGTTACATCGCGGTAAATGCCGCCGTAGAAGGTGAAGTCGGCCTTCTGGGGGTAGACGGTGTCGTTGTCGCTGTTGTCAACAGAAACAATCAACTCATTTGCACCATCGTGCAGGGCATCGGTGATGTCCACACGGAAGGTGGAGTAGCCGCCCTTGTGCTCGGCCACTTTCTCCCCGTTCAGGTTGACAACTGCAGTCATAGCAACGCCGTCAAACTGCAAAACCGCGCGGTCGCCATCGGACAGCTCCGGTTTCTCCAGGTTACGGGTGTAGCTGCAGGTGCCGCGGTAGTAGTCGTTGCCGCCGTCCTGACCGTCTACAGCGTTCCAAGTGTGGGGAAGGGTGACCGGCTCGTCATGACCTTCCTTGGTAAAAGTCCAACCGGTGTTCAACAGAATTGCTTTGCTCATAGAATGACTCCTTATGGGTGGTTTTAACTTCAAAGAACCGAAAAGGCTGCAAACCCTTTCGGCTTTGGTTAATGGGCTTACTGAAGCTGTTTTTTATAGAACTCAGACTGCGCAGCAGCCTTTTTCTCGGCAATGCGCTTTTGGACGTTGACCATTTCCTCCTTGGTCAGCGGGCATTCGCGCATGGCAACCAGCGTAATGACCCAGCCGATGAGCGGCAGGCCGAACTTTAGGCTCAGCGTCATCCAGAAAATCGCGCTTGTGCAAGGGTCGGTGGGCTGAGGCATCGTGGTGGTGTAGCCCAGCAGCGCCACAGCGCCGGTTGCGATGACGGCGGCAAAAGAGGTGATGAGCTTATCGACCAGGCTGTAGGTGCCGGAGACAACAGCAGGAACATAACGCCCGCTGCGGTCCAGCTCAAAGTCAATGGCATCCGCCATATACGAGGTGTTGGAGGTGGTGATGCACATATTGGAACCGTTCTGCAAAAGGGTCAGCACAACATAGAGAATCATGGAGGGGCTGCCCATAACGCCGATCTGCGTGGGGTCGCCAAAGATAAAGAACAGAACCAGCGCGGCGGTGATGGTCATACTGACATAGGTCCAAGTGACGATGCCCTTTTTGCTGCCGTGCTTGCCGACATACTTGGCACCGAACGCCGCAAAGAAGATGGAGGGAACCATGCTGATGACGGTCAGAATGGTGGCCAGACCCATATTGCCGATCAAAATACCGTTGAACAGCGTGTTGATGATGGCTTGGCTGGCCACCTGCTGTGCCAGCTTGTCAGAAGCATTGGAGGCAATGTAGCACTGCAGGGGCTTGTTGTGCTTGAGAACCTCGACAATGTCGGACATTTTCAGCGGTTCGGACTTTTTGGTGCCGACAAAGGTTTCCGGCTTATCGTAGGCAGAAACGCCCAGACAGACCAAAGCGGTGCCGATACCCGCGGCAAGCAGCGTCATATTGCAGGCAGCGGACAGGAAGGCCTGGTTGTAGGTGCCGCCGCATTTGGGCAGCAGCACAACATTGAAAATCATCGACATTGCCATCGGCACCAGGTAGTTGAAGGCGGTTGTCCAGACGCCGATGGTCGGGCGCTGGCGCGGATCATTCGTCATGATGGCGGGAATGGTCTGCGCAGTCATGTTGGTGATGGTGTAGCCGATGATGTAGACAATGTACAGCAGGGCAAACACCGGCAGGCCCAGACCCTTGGACGAGAAGCCGGTGAACATTCCGTACAGGGCGAGTGCCTCAATCAGGAAGCCGGCAACCATCAGGATGCGCAGCTTGCCGAACTTGGTGTTGACGCGGTCATAGACAAAGGCAAGCAGGGGATCGGTGATGCCGTCCAGAATACGGGAGCAGGTCAGAATAATGCCAACGGCAGCGGTCGTGATGCCGTAGCCGATGCTGGCGGAATAACTCGCCATGCCGATGAGGGAATAGACGCTCATACCGACAAGACCGTTGCAGGCATAGCAGATGATTTGCCAAAGCTTGGCGCGGCGGTATTGTACGCCGTCAACTTCTGAAGCCGTGGGTTTCTTTTTGAACATTTTGTTTTCCTCCTAAAAATTCCGCAGTGATTTTTCTCACTGACACCACTATACCAGAAGCAAAACGGCAGCAGGGGATAAAAATCAGCAGATGAGGAACAAAAATTCACGCATTATTTCAAATAACAAGAAATATTATCCTGCTTTACTAAATAATGCCCTCATGGCTTGCGCTTGTTATGTTATGATACAGGTACAGAAGTTTCTTGATTTGATTTAGACAGCACAGGTAAGGAGAAAATTATGCAGAAATTTGAAAAAGGTTTCTTTGTCGGCGCGGCCACTGCCGCCCATCAGGTCGAGGGTAACAATATCCATTCCGACTACTGGGCGCAGGAGCAGCTGCCCCACACCAGTTTTACCGAGCCGAGCGGCATTGCCTGCGACCATTATAATAAGTATGAGGAGGACATTAAACTGCTGGCCGATGCGGGCCTGAACGCCTACCGCTTCTCCATCGAGTGGGCGCGCATCGAGCCGGAGGAGGGCAAGTTTGACCCTGCCGAGATCGAGCATTACCGCAAGGTCATTACCTGCTGCAAGGCGCACGGTTTGGAACCCGTTGTGACGCTGCTGCATTTCACCAGCCCCAAATGGCTGATTGCCAAGGGCGGCTGGGAGGCTGAAAGCACGGTCGAATATTTCAAGCGCTATGTCAGCTATGTGATGGAGCAGTTGGGCAGTGAGCTTCACATCGTCTGCACCATCAATGAAGCGAATATGGGTCTGCAGCTGGCGGCTATCTCCAAGCGGTTCCGCCTGATGGCAGAGCAGGCCGCCAAGGCTGCTGCCAATGCAGGCAAATCTGCCGAGGGCAGCGTGCAGGTGGGCATGAACTTCCAGAAGATGATGGAGAATATGAAGTACGCTGCCGCTGAAAACGCCGCCGTGTTCGGTACGCCGCAGCCGAAAATTTTCGTCAGCGAGCGCACGCCGGAGGGCGATCTGCTGGTTCTACGCGCTCACGCCGCCGCGCGGGAGGCCATCAAGACAATCTGTCCTGAGGTTAAGGTCGGTCTGACCCTCTCGCTGCATGACCTGCAGGCCCAGCCGGGCGGTGAAGCCTTTGCCGCCGCTGCATGGGAGGAAGAGTTCACCCACTATCTTCCTTATATTAAGGAGGATGACTTCCTCGGCGTGCAGAACTACACTCGCACGCTGTACGGTGCGCATGGGCAGTTGCCCGCACCGCAGGGGGCCGAGCTGACCCAGATGGACTACGAGTTTTATCCGCAGGCACTGGAAAATGTAATCCGCAAGGTGGCGCAGGATTTCCACGGTGATCTGATCGTGACCGAAAACGGTATTGCCACCGCCGATGATACCCGCCGCGTGGCGTTTATCGAGGCTGCATTGGCTGGTGTGCAAAACTGCATCGCTGATGGTATTCCGGTCAAGGGATACTTCCACTGGAGCCTGATGGATAACTTTGAGTGGCAGAAGGGTTATGCTATGAACTTTGGCCTGATTGCCGTAAACCGCGAAACGATGGGGCGCACCCCGAAGCCCAGCCTTGCGGCGCTGGGCGGATACGCCAACGCATAAAAATATCAGTGGTTGTCTGTACGGCAGCCACTTTTTTTGGTATACTGGTATAAAATGTGGGTGATTCGATGGATGTTTTTCAAAATATGGAGCTGTTTTCTGAGCTGATCCAGTGCGGCGGCAACATTTATACATGGTGCTATAATGCCGATGGCAGTCTGCTGCAGAGCAACTGCCCGGAGGCGGGGTTCCTCTCCGGCGCATTTGAGATATTCGGCTGCAAGAAAAAAATGCTGGACTACGGCAGCCGACACACAACGCCGGTCACGCTCGGCACGGCCATTGGCATGACATGGGCAGCTGCCTTTGAAAAGGACGGCGACACGTTAAAACGTGCGTGGGTCATCGGGCCGGTGTTTTATCAGGATGTTTCGCTGCGCGGGATTGAGCAGGGGCTGCAATACTATAACCGTCTGGAAACGAGCGTGGCATGGACCATGCAGCTGTACGAGGCGTTGAAAACCGTCCCTGTGCTGCAATGCACGGTCTTGCACCGCTACGCGCTGATGATGCACTATTGTCTGACCGGCAACCACCTTGCGATCAGCGACATCAACAGCGAGTTTTTGGCGCAGGTGCGCAATACAGTGCAGCAGCCCGCTCACGATCGCCACAAGGTCTGGATGGCAGAGCAGGGACTTCTGCAGATGGTGCGCACCGGTGACTTGAACTACAGGCAGGCCCTTTCCGCCAGTATGGGAATCAGCGCGGGTGTGCCGGTGCGCAGCGATGACGCTTTGCGCCAGAGCAAGACCAGCATCATCGTGTTTACCTCGCTGGTATGCCGTGCCGCCATCGAGGGCGGGCTTTCGCCGGAGGAAGCCTACGCGCTGGGGGACAGCTACATCCAATCCGCTGAAAATGCAAAAACATTGGAAGATCTTGAACCGCTCGGCCTTATGATGTATGACGACTTTGTCCGGCGCGTGCATAAATGCCGCACCAACCCGCATCTCAGCCAGCAGGTGCAAAAGTGCGTGGACTATATTGAGATGAATCTAGATAAAAAAATACGCGCTGCAGATATTGCAGCGCTGGTGGGCTATACGGAATATTATATGACCCACAAATTCAAGGAAGAAACGGGCTTGAGCGTGACAGATTACATAAAATTTGCCAAGATTGAGCGCGCCAAGGTTTTGCTGAAAAGCACCAACCAGACCGTGCAGGACATTGCCGCTGCACTTTCTTTTAGCACACGCAACTATTTCAGCCGGATTTTTCAGGAGGTCACTGGCCAAACCCCGATGGAGTACCGTGAAAAGTAAAGGCAATACCGCATAATTCTAAGTGCCGATACGGCGAGCGAGGTGCG
>OLSA01003945.1_pt1 | contig 10046 bp, 10 predicted proteins | sample 1672731 | NCBI WGS metagenome assembly OLSA01 (sample SAMEA3136718, study PRJEB25190) | human gut metagenome | biome: human gut; feature: human-associated habitat; material: faeces | place: Austria | collected 2013
CTGTGCCGGGGGCCGCTGACCGTTTAGACGACGGCGAAGAACTTGATGATAAACAGCAGGGAGATAACGTAGGTCAGGATGGAGACCTCCTTGGCACGGCCGGAGAACACCTTGATCACGGTGTAGGAGATCATGGCAATACCGATTCCGTGGCCGATGGAGCCGGAGATGGGCATGGCCAGCAGCATCAGGAACACGGGCACTACCTGGTCCAGATCGTCGAAATCCACGTTCTTCAGGCCCTGGAGCATCAGGATGCCCACGTAGATCAGGGCGGAGGAGGTAGCGGCAGCGGGAATGACGGCCGCCACGGGCGCGATGAACATACAGGCCAGGAACATGAACGCGGCGGTCAGGCTGGTCAGGCCGGTGCGGCCGCCGGCCTCCACGCCGGAGGCGGACTCCACGAAGGTGGTAACGGTGGAGGTGCCGCAGCAGGCGCCGGCCACGGTGCCCACGGCATCGGACAGCAGGGCCTCCTTCATGTTGGGCATATTGCCGTCCTTGTCGGTCATGCCGGCGCGGGAGGCCGTTCCCACCAGGGTGCCGATGGTGTCGAACATATCGATCATGCAGAAGGTGATGATCAGGCTGATCGCCGTGAACCAACCGATATTAAAGAAGTCGGTGAAGTCAAATTTGAACAGCGTGGTCTCCACCATGTCGTGGAAAGGCGGCAGGAAGGACGCACCCTCCAGAGAGGCAAAGGGATTGGTACCCAGGAAGATAAAGCAGCCGGCCCAGTAGATCACGGAAGCCACCAGCATACCCACCAGCACGGCGGCCTTGACGCCCTTCTTGGCCAGCAGGATGATGACAAACAGGCCGATGAACATGGTAACGACCGTCAGCACCATCTGGCTGTACTCGGCACCCATGTGATCCTTGATCACGCTGGGGGTCATGGCGCCGAAGAAGTCGCGCATGACATAGAAGGGGGAGGTATAGCCGTTGCCCTCGGCGTAGATTCCCACGTTGGAGCCCAGGCCGATGTTCATCAGCATAAGGCCGATGGCGGGACCGATACCCAGACGGACACCCAGAGGGATAGCGGTGACGATCTTATCACGAATGTTAAAAATGCTCAGCAGAAGGAAAACGATGCCCTCCACCAGAATGATGCACAGCACCGCCTGGAAGGCGCTGGTGTAGTCGGTATTCAGCATGGCGGCCACATTGCCGGCGATGACGGCAAAGAAGCTGTTGAGCCCCATACCGGGCGCCATGACAAAGGGCTTGTTGGCGAGGAAGGCCATGACCACGGTGCCGATGGCACTGGCGATGCAGGTGGCCAGGAACACACCGTTCCACAGGGGTGTGCCCACGGCAAAGTTGGTCAGCAGGTTGGGGTTCAGGGCGATGATGTAGGCCATCGTCATGAATGTGGTGAGACCGGCCAGGATCTCCGTTTTGACGGAGGTGCCGTTCTCTTTCAGATGAAAGATACGCTCCATGTGATTTTCTCCTTTACAAAATGCTGCGCGTCCTCCGCGCAAGTATCATCTTAACGCTTTTTAACAGGAAAAACAAGACTTTTTGTCAGGCCTGCTGAATTTTTTTCAGATGTCAGTCAAAAAAAGCGCCCCCGGCGTGGCCGAGGGCAAGGAGGTGGGGGTGCCTCCTTCTGTTCTCAGGGGGCTGCGTCAGCCGGGGTATAACTGACACGATGCTGATGGGATAGCCGCATGGGGTACCGACCGGGGCAGGTCAGCTTTCCGTCCGCATCCGGGGGCGCATGACAGGGGCGCTTTTTTCAGGGAAGCTTATTGGGCCGCGCGATCGGCCTGAATGAGCCGCTTCAGGGCCTCCACGCCCACCTGAACGGCGGAGGTAGTGTCCTCGCTCATATCCTGGTCCAAGCCGGCCTTTTCACGCTCCTGGTTCCAGACCACATGGAAGCAGCTGCCGCAGCGGCAGTTCAGGGCATCAGCCACCACAAAGAGGGCGGCGGACTCCATTTCACTGGCCTTGACGTGCAGGCGCTTCCAGGCCTCCCATTTGTTGAGCAGCTCATAGGATACAGGCATACGCTCGGGGCTGTGCTGGCCGTAGAACGCGTCCTTGCACTGAACGACGCCCACCTGTGTGCGCTTGCCCAGCGCCTTGGCCGCCTGGACCAGCGCGGTGGTGACCTCGAAGTTCGCCACCGCGGGGTACTCGATGGGGGCATATTCCCGGCTGGTATGCTCAAAGCGGATCGCGCCGGTGGCGACCACCACGTCGCCGCTGCGGACATCCAGCTCGATTCCGCCGCAGGTCCCTACGCGGATAAACGTGTCAGCGCCGATGTTGTGCAGCTCCTCCATGGCGATGGAGGCAGAGGGCCCGCCGATACCGGTGGAGCAGACAGAGACCTTCTCCCCCAGCAGCGTACCGGTATAGATGGTGTACTCGCGGTTCTGAGAAACAAAATGCGCGTCGTCGAACAGCTCCGCGATCTTTTCACAGCGGCCGGGGTCGCCGGGAAGAATAACATAGCGGCCCACGTCGCCTTCGGCGCAGTGGATATGATACTGCTTTTCCAGCTTCTGCATGATATATCGTCCTCCATCTATGTTCAAGTCGTTATGTCCTAAGCAAATAACACGGTTCGTAATCAAACATTTACCCATCTCTGAGGTAGAAGAAATCATATCATGGTTTTTCGGAAAATGCAATACTTCCGCCACAAAAGATACGGCTTCTCCTGTACAAATGATGCAAAAGGCAAAAAGTGTCGGGGCTATAAAACCGCCCGCGGCAAAACCTACGTTTGGCGGCGGCTGTTCTCCGCGCATGTGCGCGTGTTTTTGCGCGGATCGGCCGACGCATATGGGAAAAGGAGGAAAAAGATATGACAGATCGACTCGCTGCACTGGCGGCGGCAGTGATGCTGGCCGTGACGCTGGCGGCCTGCGGCGCGGCAGACGACAAGACAAACGGCGCCGCGCCGGACACCACACCCAACGGCAGCATCACCACACAGCCGGACACCAACGGCACGGACACCGGCAGCGCCAAAGATGACCTGAACGGCGGCCGCACCGAAAGCGGCCGGGCGGATGAGGACGGACAGATGGACGGCACCGTGGAGACGCGGCGGTACGACCGGGCACTGGCCGCATCGCTGAGCCAGCTGATCCTGAATCGGATCGGCGAATGACAAAAGCGCGGCGGGCATCGTGTGCCCGCCGCGCGGTTTTTAACGGCAGGACTTGCATTTTTCAAAAAATGGGATATTATATAGGTGAAAAACGTCCCCGCCCCCTTTTTTCGTCCTCTGAACGGCGAACGCGGGGCACGGAACAAAATTTACGCCGCAGTGGGCGGCAGAGAAAAGAAGGTTTTTTCTATGACAAAGATCGACATCGTTTCCGGATTCTTGGGCGCGGGCAAGACGACCCTTATCAAGAAGCTGCTGGCCGAGGCCTTCCCCGGCGAGAAGCTGGTACTGATCGAAAACGAGTTCGGTGAGATCAGCATTGACGGCGGGTTCCTGAAGGACTCCGGCGTGCAGATCAGTGAAATGTCCTCCGGGTGCATCTGCTGCTCTCTGGTGGGCGACTTCAACAAGGCGCTGAAGGACGTACATGAGCAGTTCCACCCTGACCGCATCCTCATCGAGCCCAGTGGCGTGGGCAAGCTCAGCGACGTGATCGTGGCGGTGGAGAACACCGTGAAGGACGTACCGGACATGAAGCTGAACAGCTTTGTGACCGTAGCGGACGCCACCAAGGTCAAGATATACATGAAGAACTTCGGCGAGTTCTACAACAACCAGATCGAGTCCGCCGGCACCATCATCCTCTCCCGCACCCAGCGGCTGAGCCAGGAGAAGCTGGAGGCCGCCGTGGCGCTGCTGCGGGAGAAGAATCCCAATGCCGCCATTCTCACCACACCCTGGGACCAGCTGGCCGGCATGACCATTCTCAGCGCTATCGAAAAGGTCTCTCTGGCGGACGAGCTGCTGGCGCATATGCGCGCCGAGCACGAGGCGGATGAGGCGGAGCACGAGCATGAGCACCACCATCACCACCATGACGAGGATGAGCACGATCATGACCATTGCTGCCATCACCATGACCATGATGATGACGATGACGACGACCACGACCATGAGCACTGCTGCCATCATCACCACGATGAGGACGAGCTTGACCACGATCATCACCACCATCACCACGACGGCGAGGAATGCGATGATCCCCACTGCGGCTGCCACCATCACCATCATCACGCCGACGAGGTATTCACCAGCTGGGGCACGGAGACGGTGAAGGCCTACTCCGAAGCGGAGCTGGAGCACATCCTGACGGCGCTGGACAGCGGCGAATACGGCGCGATCCTGCGGGCCAAGGGTATCGTGGCTGCCGCCGACGGCGGCCAGTGGCTGCACTATGACTTTGTGCCCGAGGAGCACCAGGTGCGGCGCGGTCCGGCGGACTACACCGGCCGTATCTGTGTGATCGGCTCCCAGCTGAAAGAGGATAAGCTCTCTCAGCTGTTCGGACTGTAAGGAGTGGCTGACATGGATATTCCTGTTTATCTTATTGCCGGATTTCTGGACGCCGGTAAGACCGAGTCCATCAACGGCATCCTGCGGGACGGCTTCGCCGCCGAGGACCGGACGCTGCTGCTGTGCTGCGAGGAGGGCGAAAACGGCTATGATCCCAAGGTGCTGGGCAACGTATTTACCTATACCGTGGAGGACGAGGCGCAGCTGACACCGGACTTTCTGAAGAAGCTGGAAAAGCAGTACCGGCCCAAGCAGGTCATCGTGGAGTACAACGGCATGTGGAGCATGGAGAAGCTGTACCGCGAGGGACTGCCCGCCAACTGGATACTCTATCAGATCATGTGCCTGGTGGACGCCACCACCTTTGAGATGTATCTGAAGAACATGGGGCAGCTGATGATGGAGAAGATCACCAACTGCGATATGCTGATCTTCAACCGCTGCAATGAGCAGCTGCGCGCCCAGCTTCGCAGCCGCAACCTGCGGATGGCCAACCGCCGGGCGGATATCTACCTGGAAAACGAGGACGGCACCAGCGAGGAGTACGTCACGCCGGAGATGTCGCCCTTCGACCTGACCGGCGGCAAGCTGGAGGTGCCGGACGAGGACTACGGCATCTGGTATGTGGACATGATGGACAACCCGGGACGCTATGAGGGCGTGGAGGTGTCCTTCAAGGCGCTGATGTGCCACTCCAAAAAGTTCAAGGGCGTGCACTGCCCGGGACGCTTCGCCATGGTGTGCTGCGACAAGGATATGCAGTTCCTGGCCCTGGTGTGCCGCGGCGAAGGGCTGGAGCAGTATAAGGACAAGCAGTGGGTGAAGATACACGCCACAGTGAAGAAGGAGGCCTGTGAAGCCTATCAGGGCGAAGGCCCCGTGCTGTACGTCACCTCCATCGCCGCCACCACCAAGCCGGACCCGGAGATGGTGTCCTTCTGATCGCGATCCGTATATTTTCACCGCACAATTGCAGCGTGTATAGAAAAAGACCCGCCGATGGCGGGTCTTTTTCAACTTATTTTGCCATCAGCGGACCAACTGAATGGCGGCGGGGAGGTTCTCGATCTCCACGCGGGGCGCACTGGGGCAGTATTCACCGTCCAGGGACCAGGGGAGGTTCTCCTCCGTGGTCAGGGTGACACGCCGGACATGGCGCAGTATCACGCCGGGATAGTCGTACTGCATACGGGTCATGGCGGTAATGAGGTTCTGCAGATCCAGTGCCGTCTTTGGCATACGGAGCAGCAGCAGTTCGAATTTTCCGTCGTCCATCCGTACACGGGAGGGATCCAGCTTCACCAGGCCGCCCAGGGAGGTGGAATTGCACACAGCGCCGAAAATGAACTCCCCCTCAAAGCGCTCACCATCGGCATCCACCGCGCAGCGGTAGGGCCGCAGGGAGTCCAGATCGCCCAGCCCCTCCAGAATGTAGGCAAAATGGCCCAGGGCATTCTTGGCCGCCTGGGTGGCGGAGTAGGAGGACCGGGTAAAGGCCCCAAAGGAGGCCACATAGGCGAAATAGCGGTCGTTATGCCGCCCCACGTCCAGGGGGCAGGGCGTGCCGGTGGCGGCCGCCTCTGCCGCGGCGGGCAGCATGGTGTGAAGATGCAGGCTCATGGCAAAGTCGTTGGTGCTGCCGCAGGGCAGATAGCCCAGCAGGGGCCGCTGCTCCAGCTGCATAAGCCCGGAGAGCGTCTCGTTCAGCGTGCCGTCGCCGCCGGCACAGACCACCATGTCGTACTGCCCGCCCCACCGGGCGGTGATATCGCGGGCCTGGCCGCCCGCCTCGGTGATATAGACCCGTACCAGATAGCCGGCACGGGAGAACTGCGCCACGGCATCGAACAGCGGGGCGCGGGATTTTGTCTTTCCCGCACGGGGATTGACGATAAACAAGAGCTTTTTCATAGGGACACCCTTCCATACCATCGTAATTCTCGCATTTTGCGCGGGGTTGTCCGAGTATGATACCACAGTTGCGGCGGGATTGCAATACACATTCCGCCGCGGGTGTTTGTGTGCGAAAATTGTTGCAAAACGCCGCGTATACGGGTATGATAGAAAAAACAGCAGTTGGAGGTCCTGCCATGAAGCGAACGCAGTATTTCAAATGGGGACTGACGGCCTTTTTGACCGTATGTGCCGTGCTGGTGTTCTACGACACCTTCTATCAGGCGGGAACGCTGCAGCAGTTCGTGTCCAAGCTGGCATCCATCCTGGCACCGGTGCTGTATGGCTTCGCCATCGCCTATCTGCTGACGCCCATCATGTCCTGTCTGGAACGGGCCATCGCGGCGCTGTGGAAAAAGCTCTTCAAAAAAGAGCTGAAGCAGCCGTCAGGCGCGCTGCGGCTGGTGAGCATCCTGCTGACCGAGGCCGTGGTCCTCTTCCTGCTGTATCTGCTGATGAGCGTGCTGGTACCCCAGGTGGTGGACAGCGTGACCACCCTCATCAACAACGCCGAGTCCTACTACCGCAAGGTCTATCGCTGGGCCAACGACCTGCTGGAGAGCGACAGTGGGATCGGTGTCTGGCTGGCGGGGCTCATCACCGAGCGCTATACCGACGGCATGGCCTTTTTGACCGACAAGGTGCTGCCCTGGGCCCAGAAGGCCATTGTGCCGCTGACCAACGGTATCTGGAGCGGCATCCGCGGGGCAGTGGGCTTTGCCTTTGACCTGATCGTGGGCATCATCGTGTCCATCTATCTGATGGGCATGAAGGAGAAGAGCCTGGCTCGCTGCTGCAAGGCGGTCTACGCCGCGCTGCCGGAGGAAAATGCCGACGCGGTCATGCGCGGCACGCGGCGGGTGAACGCCATCTTCTCCGGCTTTGTCCGCGGCAAGCTGCTGGACTCCCTCATCATCGGCATCCTGTGCTTTATCTGCTGCTCCATCCTGAAAATGCCCTACACCCCGCTGGTCAGCGTGGTGGTGGGCGTGACCAACGTGATCCCCTTCTTCGGCCCCTTCCTGGGTGCGGTGCCGTCGGCATTCCTGATCCTGCTGGTCAGCCCCAAGCAATGTCTGGTGTTCGTGATCTTCATCGTGATCCTCCAGCAATTTGACGGCAACATCCTGGGGCCCAAAATTCTGGGCGACGCCACGGGCATCTCCAGCTTCTGGGTCATCGTGGCCATCCTGGTGGGCGGCGGCTTCGCCGGCGTGCTGGGTATGTTCATCGGCGTGCCGGTGTTCGCCTGCATACAGGAACTGCTGAAATTCCTGATGGACCGCCGGCTGCGGAAGCGGAATATGCCCACCGAGGCCTACGCCTATGTGGGTCGGGCAAAGGACGCACCGCCGGAGGATACGCCCGCGCCCGAACCCGAAGACCCCGCGTGATATAGCAGGCAGGCGGGCACGCAGCCCGCCTGCCTTTTCTTTGAAAGGAGCACCCCCATGACAAAAGACCTCTATGATAAACTAATGGTCTTCGGCAACGACCGGGAGCCGTTTCTCGCCCACAACTTTATGCGGACCACCGACCTGGACGACGGTACCGCCACCGTGACGCTGCCCATGCACACCGAAAGTCTGAACCGCTGGGGCGGCGCCCACGGCGGCATCCTGTTCTCGCTGTGCGATGTGGCCATGGGCATGGCCATCATGACGCTGCGGCAGGAGATGGTAGTCACCGTGAACGCCACCATCGATTATCTGTCCGCCGCTGCCGCCGGCAGCACCCTGACCACCGTGGGCAAGGTGGACCGCCTGGGCGGCAAGCTGGCCTTCTGCTCCGCCGAGATGACCGACGAGACCGGCAAGGTCATCGTCCGCGCCCACTGCGTCATGTGCTTCACCGGCAGGGCCCTGCCCCTATGAGCCGCCGTACCCTGCGCCGCTGGTGTATTGCGCTGGCGGTGTTCTTTGCCGCATATTTCGCCCTGCGCACCAGCCGCGCCGCCATGAACTGGCTGTGGTACGGCGCCGTGCTGCCGGCGGAGCAGTGGCTGGGGCGGCTGTGTGGGAGGTTGACGCTCTCCGTAGGTGAGGTCCTGATCTTGACGGCGGTGTTCTGCGCCATACTGTGGCTGGCCAATGTGCCCCGGCGCATCATCGCCGCGCGGGGCCGCCGTTGGGGCATGGCCCTGCGCCTGACGCTCACCGCCCTCTGCGCCGTGCTGACGGTGTACGCCGGCTTTTGCCTCACCTGGGGCATCGGGTACAATACCGACAGCTTCCAGGAGAAAAGCGGCATCCATGCCCGGCCTTCCACCGCGGAGACGCTGGCGGAGGTAACGGCCTATTTTGCCGGCAATCTGGCCGCCTGCGCCGATGACGTCCCCAGAGATGAAAGCGGTGTCTGCACGCTGGACCGGCAGGCGGTGCTGAACCGGAGCGCCTCCGCGCTGGATGTGCTCTGCGGCGAGTTCCCGTTCCTGCGGGCGGAAACGGGCGGTGCCAAGGGCTTCGCCTGCTCCCGGGCGCTGAGTGCCCTGCGCTTCACCGGGTTCTACTTCCCCTTCACCGGCGAACCGAACGTCAACATGGACAGTCCGGCGGCCTTTCTGCCGGCCACTGTATGCCATGAGCTGGCGCACCAGCGGGGCATCACGGCGGAGGAGGCGTGCAATTTCATCGGCATACTGGCCGCTGTCCGGTCAGAGGATGCGGGATACCGCTACTCCGGCTGGCTGACGGGGTTCGGGTATCTGTCCAACGCCCTGTACAGCGCTGACCGGGAGGCGTGGCAGACCATACGGAACGCACTGCCGGACACGGTGGTGGCCGACCTGCGGGCGGACAACGCCTACTGGGCGCAGTTCCGCGGCGTCGTCTCAAAGGTCTCGGACACCGTGTATGACGGCTTTCTCAAGAGCAACGGCGATACGGACGGCAGCAAGAGCTACGGCGTGGTCACGGACCTGCTGGTGGCCTATTTCGGATAAAAAAATCTCCCCTCCGGGGAGATTTTTTCTATCACGGTTTACAGGCCCAGGCCGGGGATGTTCAGCCCGCCGGTGAGCGAGCTCATGGAGCTGTTCATGGCATCATCTGCCTGCCGAAGTGCCTCATTTACCGCAGAAATGACCAGATCCTGCAACATTTCGGCGTCCTCCGGGTCGATGACGTCGGGCTTGATGGTCAGCTTGGTCAGCTCCTTTTTGCCGGTGACCACTGCCGTTACCGCGCCGCCGCCCACAGAGGCGGTGAACTCCGTTTTTTCAACTTCTTCCTGCGCTTTTGCCATATCCTGCTGCATTTTCAGCAGTTTTTGCTGCATCTGCGCCTGCTGCTGCATCATCCCGGCACCGCCGGTAAAGCCCCTGCGGGCACTGTATCCCTTTGCCATATTCGTTTCTCCTTTATATCGATCTGTTCATTTTGCCAGTGTAAACTATCGGACATCTTATGTGCAGCATCGGTTTACCCATGTGTAATACCGATGCGCTCTTTGTGTAACATTGGTGTGCTCCATGTGAGACACCGGTGCGCTCAGCATGAACTGTCGGCTTATTTGATGCGAAAATTGTCCAGCTGTTTGGCGTTTTCCACCAACTCGTCCAGCTTGGCTTTGTTGCGGATGCCGTGGGTACGGGGGCCGT
>OLSA01003953.1_pt1 | contig 10039 bp, 10 predicted proteins | sample 1672731 | NCBI WGS metagenome assembly OLSA01 (sample SAMEA3136718, study PRJEB25190) | human gut metagenome | biome: human gut; feature: human-associated habitat; material: faeces | place: Austria | collected 2013
TGTTCCTGTAGGTCTTGGTATTTACTGGATTTCAGCCGCAGTATTCCGTGGAGTACAGCAGTTCTTCATCAATAAACATATGGAAAAAATTGATTTAAATGACATTGCTATTAGGTAAAAAACAAGAATGTGGAAATATAACTATAGTTCCTATTTTAAATGATTCACCTTTGAAATTAGATATTTTAGATTTAACAACAGGATTTAAAATGGGTCTTGTTGAAGTATCTGAGTGTGAACAAAGTACAGTTGGAACAATTATGGTTAAAAATAATGCTACCTCTCCATTACTTTTAGTAGATGGGGAAGAAGTAGCTGGAGCAAAACAGAACAGAATTATTGGACAAAGTATGTTAATTCCTCCGAATACCAGCATACCAATTCCAGTTAATTGCTCTGAACAGGGAAGGTGGAATTACAAATCTGAATTTAAACATTCAAATTATATGGCAAATTCAGAAACTCGATGCAGAAAAGCAGAATATAATATGGACAATTCAATAAGAGCTTCACAAGGTGCAGTATGGGATTCTATTGAAGACCTTCAAGTAAAAAGAAACAGTTTTTCCAAAACCTCTGCTTTAAGGGATAATTATGAAAAAATAGAAAAAACAAATGATGATTATTTGAAACACTTCAGGATTTATGAAAATCAGGTTGGTGTAATAGCCAGGTTAGAAAATAAAGTAGGTTTGGATGTATTTGCTAATCATAGTTTATATGAACAGTACAGTGATATGATTCTTAAAAGTTATATTATTGATGATGTTGGAAATAATTCACTTATAAAAGATGACTTTGACTTTGAGGCTGTTTTAGACAATATAAATGAAAAATATTTTAATAAAAGAAATACTGTTGGTTTAGGTCAGTCTTATTTCATCAAAACAAATAACGGATCAGGAACCTCATTAATCTATGAAAATGAGTTGATACATGCTAATTTCTTTTATAATAACAAATTAAGAAACCTAAAACTGTAAATATATTGTATTGGCTCTCAAATTAAAAATATCACCTTTTACACGATAAAAACACTGGAAATTAAACATCACACTCCGCATAATATCTCCTACTTAAAAAGGGACAAACACGTATCAAAAAAACCATCATTTTTACTTTTTTTAAATACTAATTAAACACATTTATATAGTATAAACTCACAATATATACACATTATATTATAAAAGAGGTACTAAAAATGATTGAAAACAATATCTGTTTACTGACAGACAGTTACAAAGTTACCCATCATGCATTTTACCCAAAAAATACTGAAAAACTATATTCATACTTGGAAAGCAGGGTAGGATCAGAATTTAACAAAACAATATTTTACGGCCTCCAGTACATAATAAAAAAGTATTTGGAAGGAAAAGTTGTAACTCCGGAAAAAGTAAACCAGGCAAACAGTCTGATTAAGACACACATTGTTGAAGATATATTCAACTATGACGGCTGGATGCATATAGCTGATGAACTTGACGGAAAATTGCCGATAGAAATAAAAGCCGTAGAAGAGGGAACACCTGTAGAAGTGGGAAATGTTTTAATGACTGTTGAAAACACAGATAAACAGTGCTACTGGTTACCGAATTACCTGGAATCATTATTATTGCAGGTATGGTATCCGTCAACAGTAGCTACATTGTCAGCAGAGGTAAGAAAACTCTGTAACTTTTATTTAGATGTAACAGGATCAGGCAAAGAAAACCTGGACTTTATGTTACATGATTTTGGATATAGGGGAGCTACCTCAACAGAATCTGCAGAACTGTGCGGAAGTGCACATCTCCTAAGCTTTAAAGGAACTGATACAATTCCGGCATTAACAATACCTGAAAACTACTATAATGACAATAATATATACGGCCTGTCAGTACAGGCAACTGAACACAGTGTAATGACTTCATTGGGAGAAGAAGGTGAAGTAAAACAGGCAATTAATGTAATTGATAATGCAAAAGACGGAATATTATCTATGGTAATTGACAGTTATAACTACAGAGAATTCTTAAAACAAGCCAGTACAAAAGGCAATGAATTAAATGATAAAATTAATGAATTTTTAGAAAAAACTGACGGAAATAAAATAGTATTCAGACCAGACAGCGGAGAGCCTGTTTCAACAACACTGGACTGTTTGAATATTCTTGGAGAAGGTTTTGGAACTGTAAAAACCACAGAAGGTTATAAAATCTTTGCAAAAAACATCGGACTGCTGTGGGGAGACGGTCTGAACTATCATAAAATAAGGGATATTCTATTTGGAATGAAGTCAAACGGCTGGGCAGCACAAAACATCATATTTGGAATGGGCGGAGGACTCCATTCTTCAGTAAACAGAGACACTCAGAGAAATGCATTTAAATGTTCAGCACAGTTAAGAAACGGAACATGGCATGATATCTTTAAAAACCCGTTAGACAGCAGCAAAAAATCAAAAACAGGAAGATTGAAATTAGTAAAGGAAAACAGCCACTTTAAAACTGTTCCAATATCTGATGAAAGAAAAGACTATCTGCAGACTGTCTTTAAAAATGGTGAATTAATAAGAAAGGAAAATTTCCAGGATATTAAAAACAGAACGCTAACATACACAAGGAATAGATAAAATGAAAGAAGATATGTATATCACTTTAGTAAGTATGAGACACTTTTTTGGAGTGAAGCCTTTTAAAAAAGACGGAATTCTTAAATTAATAAAAGAAAAGGACAACAACTATGATGATGAAGCCATTAAAGTTGAAATGAGACACGCCGGACAGGTAGCATATGTATGTATCAAACAGTACAAATACAGTAATTAGAGGAACAATGAGTGCCGGCAGAATTTATGACAAAATTTTAGATGAAGATTATGCACAAATCAAATTCTACAACAGAGATATTGGAATAGCTAAAATATTAACTCCTGATGAAATAGATGAATTAAAAAAAGATCCTGAAAATGATTTGAACTTTATATAGGTGATTAAAAATGAATTTAAAACATTTGAGTTTGGCCAAAAGGCAGGATTACGAAAACATAACAGTAGTTCCTATTTTAAGTGATACTGATACTCCCTTTGATGTTTTAGATTTAAAAAAAGGGCTGAAAATGGGACTTGTAAAGATTGAAGAATGTGATAACTCAAATATAGAACAAGTAAAATTAAAAAATAACTCCATATCTCCATTAATTTTACTTGACGGTGAAGAAATTGCAGGATCTCTCCAGAACAGAATTGTTGCTCAAACAATGATAATACCTCCTAAAAGTGAAATGGAAATACCTGTAAACTGTTCTGAAAAAGGAAGAAATGAATATAAATCAGAGTTTCAGTATTCAGATTACATAGCTAACTCAAATACCAGAAGAAAAAAAGCATACAATAAGAACAATCCCCTTCAGGAAGTTGTCTGGAATTCCATTGATGATTTGGAAACGGATAAAAACACATTCTCCAAAACAAAAGCACTTAGAGACAGCTATGAAAAAAACAAATATGATATTGACAGCTATTTAAAGCACTTCAAAATGGAAAACAACCAGATAGGAGTAATATGCATTGTAGAAAACAAAGTAGGAATTGAAATATTTAACAATCATTCATTATATGAAAAGTATGATAAAATGCTACTTAGAAGCTATATTATTGACAGTTCCAGCAGTGAAAAAATAAATATATCCGATAAGGAGCTTGAAAATATATTGGCCAGTATAAATGAGGACTCATTTATTAAAAAAGAAGCTGTAGGTTTAGGAAAATATTATAAAATTTCAAACAGCTACGGTAACGGACATATATTAATCTATAAAAATAATATGGTGCATGCCAGCTTCTTTAAAAAAATTGAAAAACCAGCAGTGAATAATGGATTTGTAAAAAACATTCAAAATAATAAACAGGCAATATGTTAATTAGTACTAAAAGTGTAAAGCACTGTCCAGGTTGCGAATCAGTTGATTTTGTAATGGACGATTGCAGGTGTGAATTAATATGCAGAAAATGCGGAATGGTTATAGATGATGAATTCATACAATATGGTCCTTAAAAAAATAGGTAATGGGAAAAAGCTGAGCGATAAATTCCATTACCTTAAAAACTTATTTTTAAATTGTTGCTAATCTATATTAATAATTTCTGCATGTTCTAAAGAGCTTTCATATGATGAACCATAATCAAAAGAACCTGAATCAAATCCAGAAGAACTAAAACTTCCTGAACTGCAATCATTATAGTAATCATCATCAAAATCATGATTGGAGGATTCATCGTCAAATGAAGTATCATTTGAAGAAGTGTCTTTTTTTATGTTTACAGTATGTTGTGTGCTTAAATCACTATTGGAAATATCATTGCTTTTATTCGCATTAGAATAGCTAACACTATTTACAATAGCCAGTAATAAATCTTTATCATGTGTTGTAATTAAAATATTATCATGAGTTTCATCATTGCCTATAAATATTGTATAGGTTCCGGTATTTTGATTATAATATATAGTTGTTCCATTTTCAACAGATTCAAGTTTGTTTTTAATACATTATTAATACAAAAGATTCAATTTTCATATATTTTCATTTTTTAAAAAATCAATTACATTTAAATGAGTTATTCCATTTTTAGAGTAGTCCCAGTCATCTAATGTTAATACATATTTAGGATAATTGTCAGATATTTTCTCTAAAGGATTAAATTCTCTTTCACGTGTATTTTCATCTAAAATTGACTCTGATACTTGAATATAAATAGTTTTATCATGTTTTCTACATATAAAATCAATTTCTTGTTTTCCAATATTTCCAACAGTAACCCGATATTTTCTTCTGATTAACTCTAAAAATACTACATTTTCCAATATTTGCCCTCTTGACTTATTAACTCCAGCCTGTAATTGATAAAATCCCGGATCAATACAATAATATTTTTCATTAACACTAAGAAGTTTTTTTGTTTTTATTTCTTCTCTTTGTGCTTTTAATAAAATATAAGCTTCAGTAATATGTTTTAAGTATGTACTGATGGTATTTGTTGATACATTTATATTTTCATGCTTCAAATACTTTTTAATAGAGTTAACAGAAAATATCTGACCTGTGTTTGTTATTAAAAATTTTATTAGCCTTTCTAAAAAACCAATATTTCGCATATTATTTCTATAAATTATATCTTTAAGAACAATAGTACTATAGATATCTGTTAAATAATCTATTTTTTCATCATCATCAAAATCAAGAACTCTTGGAAGGCCTCCATATTTAAGATATTTATTAAATATTGATTTTTCATTATCTTTTGTTAAATTTCCATTAGTTACTTTGTAATATTCCAATATTTCATTAAATGAAAATGGATATAGGTCTATTTTGATATATCTGCCAGAAATTAAAGTAGCTAATTCTCCAGATAATAATTTGGAATTTGAACCTGTAATGTAAATATCACAATTTAAATCAATTCTATATGCATTAATACTTTTTTCCCAATTGGAAACTAATTGGATTTCATCAAAAAGTAAATATATTTTTCCTTTGAGATTTTCAGTTTGTTTAAATATATATTCATTTAGATCCACATAATCTTTAATGTTGTCGTATTTAGATGATTCTAATGATACGTATAGAATGTTTTCATTATTTACCCCACGTTTTTCAAGTTCATCAATAATTTGTTTAAGTAAACAAGTTTTACCACATCTTCTAACTCCAGTTATAGCTTTAATTTCTTCTTTATCAATGAATTTACGTATTTTTGATAAATATAATTCTCTTTTTATCATAAAAATCATCTCGTGATATTATTTATATTTTTAATTAATAATAAATTTTTCTAATTTTAAATTGTATAATGAACAAAATTAATAAAATCATAATTTTTATTCATTATATGATTTAAAAATACAAATAATTAAAAAAATCATCAATATATAATTTAAAAATGAAATTATCTTAAGTATCAAAGAGGCAGTAATTTAATTTCGTCTTTTTCAATGTAAACAAACATTTTTCAGGACATCTGATTTTTTAGTATAATACTCCAGTTACACTTTTGCAATAATAAAATATAAACTAAAAATAAATAAAAATAATTAAAACTCTTCCAAGGCTCCATCTTCACTTATTTTTTGAATTGTTGCTTTTGTATCATTCAATTCAGTATTGCACTCTTTAAGTAATATATTTGCCTGAGTATACAACTCAACAGCTTCTTTTAACGGAACATTATCTGATTCTAATTGCTTAACTAATTTTTCCAATTCTTCTAACTTTTCTTCAAAACTTTTAGTCATATTATCACCTTTTATTTTATTTTAAACTAAGTAATATTAACAGTACTATAACAATAGCTAAAAATAGTACTATAATTACATTTTTAGCTTTGGATTTTCTTATTTCATCAGGATCTTTTACAACATATCCCTTTTCCAGCAATTCATCAGGATTTAAAATCTTTAATTTTTCTTCAAGAATCCTTAATTTATTTTCATTGCTGTCTAATGTCTTGGTAATTTCTGCATCTAAACTTTTATGTATTTGAGCCATTTTAACAAATTTATCGTCCAATATATGACACGGATTGCTGAAAACATGATTATTTTTAATTATTTCCAAATCATGAATATGCGAATTCAATGTGACATTAATTGAATTATTTAAATTATTCTCAATTAAATTTAAAGAATTTCTTTTTAATTCAAAAGATTCAAGGAAATTCAGGGATTTCAAATTTTTAAAATGCAGGTTAAGTTTATTTTCATATTCTAACAGACAGTTAGATATGCTGTTATCCAATTCATTTTTAAATAAAGTAATTTTACCTACTTTTTTATTTAAGATATAATCAGGATTATTCAGAAGATATGAATTATTAAAGTTATCAAGCTGCAGTTCATTTGACTGAATCAGCTGATTTAATGATTTCTCAGCAGTTGTTTTTAATAAAACCAAATTTGTGTGATGATTCTTATACTTTGATAAAGGGTCTTTTAAGGTTTTATTGTTTTTGGAAATATTGAGTTTATGTGTTAAATTATCTAATTTGGAATTTATCAAATCATTTAATCTTGTTTCAATATTTTTTAGTTTTTCATTAAGTTCAACTTTATTTGGAACAACCAGCTCAGCTGCTTTTGTAGGTGTTGCTGCAACTTTATCGGATGCCATGTCTGAAAGCGTTTTGTCTGTTGAGTGACCAATAGCTGTTATAACCGGTTTTTTAGAATTAGCTATTGAACGTACAATTTCCTCTTTGTTAAAATCCCATAAATCCTGAGTACTTCCTCCTCCACGACCTACAATTATCACATCAACATCTGTTTTGTTTGCCAGTGCAATATTTTTAGTTATGCTTCGGGTAGAGTTGGCTCCCTGTACTGTAGTGTTCCAGACAATTATTTCTGCAGGCCATCTTTTTTCAATGTTGTTTACAATGTCTTTTATTGCTTTTCCGCTTGCAGATGTTATTACTCCTATTTTTTTAGGATATTGTGGAATTGCTTTTTTGTCTTTAAATAATCCTTCTTTATCTAATTTCTTTTTAAGCTTTTCAAAAGCAATGTATAAATCTCCCAATCCTGCTTCCTGCATTTTTCTTACTCTGAATTGCAGGTTTCCACGTACTTTATAAAATGAAACTTCACCACTGGCTACAACATCCACACCATTTTTAGGTTCAAAATCCAAAGATTTTGTAGATAATTTAAACATTACACAGGAAATTGAAGAGTTTTTGTCTTTTAGGGAGAAATAGTAGTGTCCTGAATTATATGATCCGTTAAAATTAGTTATTTCACCTCTGATTTTGATCTTTTTAAAATCATCACAGTAGCTAATTTTTTTGTCAATCAAATTATTGATTGCGCTGATTGAGTAAATATCATTTTCTTCCATCAAAACACCATGCAGGTTAAATTTAATATTGAATTTAACTTGTAATAATGTTTTATCATTAATCTGATTTAATCATTGTTATTTAATTGTGTCAACTAAAAAAAGTATTACTTTAAAAAAATTTTTTATTACAAATTCAAAAATTGAAGAAAATGGTCTTTTTGCAGCAGCTAACCTATATGTCCTGATAGTTTTTTGACACATTCTCAGAAAAGAGATTTTCAGCCTAATTTTATATATAAATAGAACGTATATTTTATGTAATAATATACGTAAGTAAAAGAAAGATACGAATGTTTTATATACTAAAAAAACAAAGAATAAAATGTAGCAAAAATTGGGATTAAAAAATCATAAACTAGGTGAAAAAAGATTATGATTGCTACAAAAGAACTTTCAGGATACTTGGATGAGTATCTTGAAGAAAAACAAGAGATAAAGAACCTAACCTCAGAAACAATTAAAAAACAAACATTTAATATTAATCAGTTTATCAGTTACCTTGAAAATGAAGGAATTGAAGAACTGGACAGCACAAATGTTAAAAAACAATTAAGACACTACCGTAGATACTGTCTTAAAGGTAGAGGCAATAAAAGGACAACAGTGAAAACATATATGATGAATATTTTAGAATTCATCAACTCTGAGGAAGTTCAAGAAGAAATACAACATGATCCCATTAAAATGAAGGATATCATCGAAGTTAAAGTCGAAGATCCTGAAACTGCTAAAAAAAGAATTGAAAAAATAAGCTTAAATAGCCAGCAAAGCGATTTTTTACTTGAAACAATAGAATTAAGCGGAAATGCAAGGGATTATGCAATCTGTTCTACATTTCTTGACTCTGGAATTAGGTTAAAAGAGTTGGTTGGACTTAATAAAAGTGATATTCAAGTTCCATTAGATGAAAATGGTTTTTATATCTTGCCTGATGACGTAAATAGCTATATAGAACTACATCTACGTGCAGAAACAACAAAAGGACAGTCTAAAGACCGCACTACATTTATAACCTATGATACATTAGCCAGTCTTAATGATATGATTTATGACCGTATAACAAAACTTAGAAAAAATACTTACGATGTCTACAGACCTGTTATTCAGCGAAAAAAAGCTGAAGCTGAGAAAACGCGTGAAGAACTTTTTTTAAATCAAAAGGGAAAACGTATAGGAAAACGTGCAGTCCAAGAAGTGATAAAAAAGTATGCTAAACTAAGTGATGAGAGAATAGCTAATGAAAATATAGATTGCCCTGTAAATTACGGGAAAAATGTTAGTGTTCATATTCTCAGACACACTGCACTAAGCCATTATGCTGAAATCCTTACAGTAGCAGAGGTTCAAAGTATAGCTGGACACAGCAACAGCCAAACAACTGACAAATATATTCATGTTGACCGTGAACATATTAAACAAAAATTAAAACTTAATAACATGAAAGCTATGTAATTTAGCTTTCTTTTAAATCTTTTTTTACGAAACTGCCATATATTAACAGCCTGACCTATATCATTCCAACCCATTTAGCTAGTTTTTCTTTTATAAAATTCATGAAAATTATAAAATCCCCGCTAAATATTTGTTTATAATCTGATTTAAGATAAATAGCGATTTAATATTTGTTTTTATCTTTAAAATTAAAATTTTAATGTTTAATTTACTTAAATATCATTGATTAAGCATTAAAATATAAAATAAGTTTATTTAAGGTCTTTTTTTATAAGATTTATTAAATCTCAAATATTATATGAGTCGGCATTAGTATGCCGAATATTTCTGTATTTACAAATAAATAGTAAATAAGAAAAAATAGTTAAATAGCCATTATAAGTATAATTACTATAAACCGGATAACACAATGTAAAATTCACCGTATTAAACTCAGGCTCCACCTTGGCTCCCGGCTGCACGACCAATGTTTTCCGCTTACCACTGAATTCATCAATGACCCGCATTCCCGAAATCCATAAAGAGCGTCTGACCCGAGATTTATATAACGAGGAACTGTCCGTCTCAATACGGGCAATGGCATTGTTCAGGCAAAGATAGGAACAGCCATTCCTCACGTCATAAGCCACGCTTCCCCGTTCTTCCACCGTCAGACCGTCAAACAAAGAATATGGAATCCGGAGTTCGATATTGAAAGTATTTATCGCA
>OLSA01003957.1_pt1 | contig 10033 bp, 10 predicted proteins | sample 1672731 | NCBI WGS metagenome assembly OLSA01 (sample SAMEA3136718, study PRJEB25190) | human gut metagenome | biome: human gut; feature: human-associated habitat; material: faeces | place: Austria | collected 2013
AAATTTCAAGTGTTAGAATAGAGAAAACAGCATTGATTCTTGGTAAAACTACATAGAACAATGCTTTTGGGCATCCTCATAACTCAATCCGTTTAGAACTACTAAGTTATAGATTGAATTAGGATTATCATTATCATAGTTTTCACGTCTGTCAATCTTTTGAGGAGCGCTATAAATCATATCCAGATTATTTTTAGATAACTCATCTTTAAAATGATCAGCTATATAGAATGGACTAGATTCATAAATAGATAATCTTTTAAGAGCTCCATCCTCTACATCAGCCAATTTCAAAAGCATCAAGAAATCATCGATTAAGAAGTATATGAGAATATCTTTATGTTTAGATAGATATTTCTCGTATAAATCAAGCATGGCTTCACAAATCAAAGAATTACGTCTTCCACCGATAAAGAAATCGCTCCAAGTGCAATACTCACCATTCAGTTCGAACCAGCCTTTCATCCCCTGGTTTCCCAAAGATAAGATAGATTGTTTCTCCAGTTGCGATTCAAGATCTATCTTCGATGTAAAAAATATCGTCGAATCTACCCATATTCCGCCTTTTTGATATATAAGACTGAATCTAAGAATATCAGAAAATGTTTGTATGGAAATATGATTTTTCATAAATGCATCTATGAATATCTGCTTCATTCCAGAAATTTCTTTAAAATTATGCTTATCTATGAAAACAATATTGAAAGTATCTCCATAGAATTCTTTCATCCTTTCTAAGTTTCTCTTAGCTTTATTTGGAAGACTATCGATTCCATCCCACCAAAAGAAGAACATATTCTTTTCTTCTTTTGTAAGAGATGGATATTCTCTATTCTTTCCACCATAAGTCTTTGATACATATGGATAATACTCTTTATAAATCTTCTTCAAATATTTGTTATTCTTCTTTTTATTGTGATATGAGACTTGGAACTTAAAAGTTTTAAGAAACTTCTTAAGGCCCATGTTTTTCATTTCATGAAAAGCTTTCTTTATAGTAAATAGAGTCATATCGGATTCCTCCTATTTTTTCCTAATCAAGAAAAGCAATCTATCGATATCAGCCGGATGAACATTAGTTATTCTAGAAGCCTCGCCTATAGTCTTAGGCTTAATCTTATTCAACTTTTCTCTAGCTTCCAAAGAAATACCTTCAACTTTAGAATAATCCAAATCTTGGGGAAGAATCAAGCTTTCCATAGCTTGCATCTTCTCAACATCTTTCTCTTCCAAATCGATATAGCCTTTATACTTGACATTAGTCTCTATCTTAACACCTAAATCACTAGATAAGACTGGAAGCTTAGGTTCACATTGCTGAAGTCCCTCATATGTGACCTTAGGTCTTTTCAGTAAATCCTTATAAGATGTAGATCCGATAGGCTTAGTCTCGCCAACTGATTCTAAATACTTAGGCGTCTTTTCATTCAAACCAACATAAATTGTATCAAGTGCATGCTCAGCGACTTTTAATTCATCCATTCTTTTAAGATACTTATCGTATCTGCATTTGGAATTAAGTCCTAAATCGTATCCAAGTTTAATCAATCTTTCATCAGCATTATCAGATCTTGTAATCAATCTATATTCGCTTCTTGATGAAAGAAGTCTATAAGGTTCTTTAGTTCCTTTTGTAACCAAATCATCAATCATAACACCGAGATAAGCTTGATCTCTCCTGAGGGTGAACCAAGGCTTGTTATCTATATATAAAGAAGCATTAATTCCAGCTAAAAGTCCAGCTCCAGCTGCTTCCTCATATCCAGATGTTCCCAATATTTGACCTGCGATAAATAAACCTGGATGATTTCTAATCATCAAATTTCTTTGAACTTGAAGTGGCTGAATCGCATCGTATTCGATAGCATAAGCATACTTCAAAAACTCCGCATGTTCAAATCCAGGAAGTGAATGCACCATAGGGCCTTGTAATTCAACAGGCATTGAAGTTGAAAATCCCTGTAGATAAATCGAATCAGTATGAATAGATTCAGGTTCGACAAAAAGCATATGTCTTGGATGATCTTTGAACCTAACAACTTTGTCTTCTATAGATGGGCAGTATCTAGGTCCGACACCTTTTACTACTCCTCCATACATGGCAGAGTCTTTGAGGTGATCTAAGATAATCTTATGAGTTTCAGGAGTCGTATATGTCAAATAACACATAATCATCTTCTCGACGGGTAAGAACTCATTGGTGTCATACGAGAATGCCCATTGTCCAGGTGTTCCAGGCTGAGGCTCTAGTTTAGAGAAATCAATTGAGTCTCTTTTTATTCTAGGAGGAGTTCCTGTCTTCAATCTCAGCAATTCGATTCCCAAATTCTTCAAAGCTTGAGATAATCCATGAGAAGCTTTCTCACCATCAGGTCCACCTTCTTTGACTACATGTCCTCTCAATATCAAAGACTCCATATGAGTTCCTGTAGTCAAAACAACAACCTTAGAAGTTATTCTACTTCCATCTTCCATGACTACCCCTCTTATGGATTTATCATCGTCGACTATCAAATCGACAGCCATTCCCTCTTTGATAGTTAAGTTCTTCACCTGCTCCATATAGGCCAAAACAGCTTTAGGATAATCGACTTTATCTTCTTGAGCTCTTAAGGATCTAACTCCAGGACCCTTAGACATGTTCAAAACCTTCATTTGAAGGGCAGTTTTATCAGCTAACTTTCCTTCTATTCCACCTAAAGCATCTATCTCTCTAACAACAATTCCTTTAGCTGATCCACCTATTGATGGATTGCATGGAAGATTCGCCATCACTTTTTTATTTAGACAAAGCATCAATGTATTTTTGCCTAAAGTTGCCAAAGCATGGGCAGCTTCTGTTCCAGCATGTCCAGCTCCGACTACAATGGCATCATAATCAAAATTTGTAATCATAGTTTATCCAACGCTCCCTGCTTTGGCCATATCCAATGAAATCAAATGGCTTAGCTCAACTGAATATTCCAAAGGCAATTCTTTAGCAAAAGGCTCTATAAATCCCATAACAATAGTCTTAGTAGCTTCTGATTGAGACAATCCTCTAGACATGAGATAGAACAACTCAGTCTCATTGATCTTACTCACTGTCGCTTCGTGTTCAATATAAGCAGAATCATTCATACATATATTGTCTGGAATAGTATCCGAAGCTGAGGAGTCATCCAAAATCAAAGTGTCACATTCCTCGTGTGATCTAGCACCATATGCTTGAGGCATGATCTTTATCAAGCCACGGAAATTAGCTTTTCCACCTTCTTTGACAACAGACTTTGAAATTGTAGTAGAAGATGTGTATTTTCCGATATGGATCATCTTAGCTCCGTTGTCCTGATATTGATTTTTAGCACCTACGGCGATAGATATACAAGAACCTTTAGCTCTATCACCTTTTAAAATACAGCAAGGATACTTCATGTTTCTCCCTGATCCGATGTTTCCATCGATCCATTCCATGAGGCCGTCTTCTTCAACAACAGCTCTTTGGGTGACTAGATTTACAACATTGGTAGACCAATTTTGAATAGTAGTATAACGGCATTTTGCACGCTTTCCAACGACGATTTCAACCACAGCAGCATGTAATGAATCCTGAGAATAAACAGGTGCTGTACATCCTTCGACAAAATGGAGAGAAGCATCGTCATCGACAACGATCAAAGATCTTTCAAACTGGCCAGACAAAGCATTATTGATTCTAAAATAAGATTGAAGAGGTTTGTCTATATGAACACCTTTAGGTACATAAATAAATATTCCACCCGACCAAACAGCCGTATTCAAAGCGGCATACTTGTTATCGTTGAAAGGAATGACTGTTCCAAAATACTTTTTTACTAATTCAGGATATTTTTTCAAAGCAGTATCGGTGTCACAGAAGATTACACCTTTCTCGTCAACCTCTTTAAGCATGGAAGAATAGACGGATTCAGATTCATATTGAGTATTAACTCCTGCTAAGTATTTTTGCTCTTGTTCTGGAATTCCCAACTTTTTAAAAGTATTCTTGATTGTTTCAGGGACATCATCCCAACTCTTAGATACACCCTTAGTGTAACGAGTAAAGTATCTATAGTCTTGGAACTTGATAAAATCGAGATTAGGTCCGAAGGAAGGCTGAGGTCTTTCAGCAAAGTTCTTATAGCCTTTCAACCTCAATTGGAGCATCCATTCAGGTTCTCCTTTCAATTGAGATATTTGTCTTACGATATCCTCATCGATTCCTTTAGGTGTTTCAACTATAGGGGTGACATCGTCATGGAATTCATATTCCTTACGTCTTTCTTCATTTCCTTCCGTAGGATCAAACTTTGCATGACTATTTTTATCTGGCATAGTCTATTTATCCCCCTCCTTTCCATCTTCTTTCACAGCCGCTTGAAACAAACCTCTCCAACCGATGGTTGCACATCCTATTCTAGAAGCTTGTCTTCCAACATTTTGGAAGATTATAGCTTCTTGTAGCTTATCTTGATCATAAGGCTGACTTTCAAGCATTTTCATATAGTTATCCATAATATCGGCAGCTTCTTTTAGCGTCTTCCCTTTAACTAATTCAGACATTACGGAAGTAGCTGCTGTAGATATGACACAAGCAGTTCCAAACCATTTAACATCCTCGATGACATCTTTATCCAACAAGACTTGAACTGTTATATCATCGATACAAGAAGATGAATTCATCCTGATAGATTTATATCTAGAATCTTTTACTTCTTCCTTATTTCTAGGGTTATCGTAATGATCCATCATCATTTCTCGCATCATCATTGAATCAATTGAAATAGGCATCTAATATATCTCCTCCTTTCAATAGACTATCGACGAACTGATCGACATCAGCCTCGTTATTATAAATATAAAATGAAGCTCTGACAGTACCAGTTTTAGGAAGATAATCAGTCAATATCTTTGCACAGTGGAATCCACTCCTAACACAGATACCAAGGCTATTCAAAAGAGTTCCTTCATCCTGGGAGAAAACTCCTCTTCTATTGAAGTCTATAATTCCGGATTTGGAATTTGGATTATATATCTCTATATCCTTAGCTTCTTTAAGCTTGTCCAATGCTATTTGTTTCAATTCATATTCATAAGAATCTATTCTATCCATTCCAATAGAATCAAGATAATCCATAGCTTTAGCTAAACCACAAGCCCCAGGGACATTTTGAGTTCCTGCTTCAAACTTAAAAGGAATTTCCTCATAACTGACCATGCACTTAGTATCAAAAGTTGCGTTCATCCCTCCACCGCTGAGCAAAGGAGGAATAGAATTCAACAACTTCTTCTTTCCATATAAAACACCGATTCCATTAGGTCCTAACATTTTATGGCCAGAAAAGATTAGTGCATCACAATCTAAATCTTTGACATCTATTTTTTTGTGAGGTACGGATTGAGCACCATCCAAAACAAAATAAGCTCCATTATCATGGACTAATTTAGCTATAGCTTTAGCGTCGATAACATTTCCTAGAACGTTCGATACATGAGCCAAAGAAACCACTTTGGTCTTATCTGACATAACCGTTTTTAATGTATCGACAGTCACTTTCCCCTCTTCGTCTAGAGGAGCAAACTTGACTACCAAATTAAAATTCTTTGCCCAATTAAACCAAGGCAAAACATTCGATGCATGCTCAGCAGTTGAAATAACTATTTCATCACCAGGGCTTAATATAGAGCAAATTCCATATGCAACGATATTCATTCCTTCTGTATTTCCAGCAGTAAAGACAATTTCCTCAGGATTTGAATTTATGAATTTGGCCACTCTTTCTCTAGCTTGCCAATATCGTTTGTCAGCTAGATGAGCAATGTCATAATCTCCGCGATGTGTATTAGCATTCCAAGTTTCATAATATGAGTTGCTAGCTTTGATAACACAGTCAGGCTTAAATGTTGTAGCACCATTATCGAGATAGCAAAATCTATGATTTTGCATCTCTTTAACATTTCTTAGCATAGGAAAATCATTTCTGATTTTCTCTATCTCTTCTTGCAATATAGACTTCGTCATATCTCTTTCCCTAGCAAATCCAATGCTTCTTCTTTAATCTTCTCATCTTTAATCTTCAAAGCGATAGGCTTCAAATATCCAACCATGATCAACTTATTAGCTGTAGGTCTATCTATTCCTCTAGACATTAAATAAAAGATATCGTTATCTGGAACTGATCCCATCGATGCTCCGTGAGATGCAAAGACATCCTCTTCCGAAATCAAAAGTGCAGGTGAAGCAACACATCTTGCTTTACCAGATAAATTAACAATCTTTGCTTCTTGACGAGTGTTAGTCTTAGCTGCTCCTTTTCTAATATCTGAAGCTCCTAAGAACTGCATCTGCGAAGAGCCTTCACAAACTCCAAACATCGAAGTTCTAGAAAATGATTCCTTACCTTTATGAACGACATTAGCTTTGTATACCTTCTTTTCATCATCTCTATTCAAAGAAGAGAGATGATACCAGAATTCAGACTTATATCCAATGCATTCTACATCTAAAAGAAAATCGACATCAAACTTAGCGAAATCAACTTCGACAATTGTCAACTTAGCTCTATCTTCCAAAATAATCTTTCCTATTATTTTTAAAGGCTTGTTTCTTTTTAAATTGACGATATCTATGATTTTTTCTTCTCCTTCTTTCAAAGTAGAAGACAAATCTATGACATCACAGTCAGGCTCATAATAATCTCTTAATCCAGTCATTACTTATTCTTAGCCTCATTAGCGACAAAACACTCACCCAACATATTTGGAGCTTTTTCTTCTGTCTTAGTTATATCGATTCCATACTCACTCTTCAAGAATGTATAACCTTCTGTATCTACTCTCTTTATTAAATCAGGTCCACCGGTCAATCCGACTTTTCCATTTATAATAACTGCTGATTTAGTTGGATTTATCTCATCGAACAATCTAGCGTAATGAGAAACAATAATAAAAGTAGTTCCTTCTTTTTCGAGTTTATTTATGTTCTCACCTACAGTCTTAATAGCATCGACATCAAGACCGGAGTCAATTTCATCAAGCATACAAATCTTAGGTTTCAAAAGAAGCATTTGGAGTATTTCATTACGTTTCTTTTCTCCACCAGAGAACCCATCATTAAGATGTCTTTCTTTCATATCTGAAGGAAGACCGACATCCTTATAAGCCTGTTCCAATGATTTGTAATATTCAAATAAACCTATAGGCTTTTCTCTATGAGCATTGATAGCTGCTTTATAAAAATCCATCGATACAACGCCTTGAATCTCAGGTGGATTTTGGAAGCAATAGAAAACACCCATCTTTGAAATCTCATCAGGTGTCTTTCCTACGATTTCTTCTCCATCAATCTTAATAGATCCCTCTGTTATTTGATAATGTGGATTACCCATCAAACAAGTCAAAAGTGTGGATTTACCATGTCCATTAGGTCCTAATAGACCGAAGACATCACCTTTTTCAATATCTAAGTCTATTCCGCGGAGAATCTCCAATCCATCAACTTCAGCTTTAAGGCCTCTTATTTCAATAAATGCCATGCAAAAAATCCTCCAAAGCTTATATATTCTAATTATGTTTCAATAATCTATCAATAAGGATGATAAATATTCAACTATCAGCCAATAGTTGAGTTAATAAATTATAAAATAGCAAAGCAAAATCCTAACAGTAATTATTTTTTCTCGTTTAAATCCGAAGGAGTCTTGTCAGTTTTTACTTCTTCTATATTTCCTTCATTCTTTTTATGTTTTTTCTTATTTTCCTTATCAGCTTTTTCTTTATCGTTCTTAGATTTAATTTTCAATCCTTGCCAAAGAGCTAAAATAACTAACACGACACCAAAGACAGTATAGTAGACCCAAGTATGTCCACCATTAGGATTCTTGACTTGCAATACGATTGAATCGCTGACATAAACAATATCCTCTTCTTCATGATAAACAAAGAATGATTTAGTAGCTTCAGCATTGTCAGTAGTCAGTTTTGCTTTAGTTAAATCTATCTTTGATTCTTTAGGAAAAGATTGACTGTTAGTTATATAAAAAGTTTCATTAATGCTCAATTCTTGATCATTAAAATAAGCATGTAATCCGTCGAGATTAAGAGTCTCCCCACTTTGATATTCTTTTTTAAAGCTGTCATCCAAAGTTACTTTTAAGTGAGTCTGATTAGAATCGACTACAACGTTATAATCAGGCTTGTTATTTTGCTGACACGAAGATAAAAATAAAGTAGAAGCTAATGTAAACCTGAATAAAAATTTATAACTATTTTTCATATTATTATTCATTTCTTTGCAATGAATATTATATATCAAAACCATATATAAATTATGCTTGAAAGTTTAAAATAATAGAGTAGTTTTTAATACAAACAAGCAATTAAAAACATGGAGAAATTATGGCAAATATTCTTATAGATTTTTCTAACATTTCAAAAGAAGAAATAGATAACTTAGCACAAGGTACAAAAATATTTTTGTCGAAGAATAAAGATGATAGTTTACTCGCATTTGGTGAACCTAAAGATCTACTCACTTTAACAAATTATAAAAAGATAGAAATAATTAAAAGCGAGTCAACATCCTTAGATATAACACTAGAGCTTTTAAAAGATGAAAGCAAAAAAATAGATGGAATTGTCGCCTTTAGAAATTATGAGGAAGTTAAAAAAAGCATTCCTTCTAATGAAATAAAAAATGGATTCTTTACTGCCAATTATGCAAATGCATATTCCGGTAAGAAAACATTTATTGCTGACTTAGGATTTAATCCAAATCCAAGTTTGGATGATTGGAAATCATATTTAAGTCAATTAAAACCTATTGTCACTTCAAAATTTGGAGTTGAAGACCCTACTTTTAAATATTTAATCGCAGATAAATTAAGTATCAAAAAAGAAGATGAAGAAATAATTAATTTTTTCAAAGAAGATGACTCATACGATGGCGAATTAACAACAAACAAATTCCTTGAAGCTGATGCTGATATTTTATGAATATCCAGAGCTTGCAAACAGTACCATAGAGAATGCAGATACCAAAGGAAAAAGCCTTCATACCAAGCTTGTAGTCATTTCAGGGGATTCGGAAGAAGCAGAAGGTGTAAATCAAGTGAATTTCATTAAAATAGACAGTGACGATTTGAAATTCGAGTAAATGTATACGGATGCATAGAAAAAGAACAGCCACTGTAAAAACAGTTGGCTGTTCTTTTTTGGCTGTTTTGTAAATTCTATTGATAGGATGCTACATTGGATGCGTCTACCGGTTCAAATGGAACCCATACATATTTACCATCTTCACTGACATCAAGGCCACTTGAAGATGCAGACTGATGATTGGCAAGGGATACAGCAACTTTGACAGCGGCTTCACCCTGTCCGGTTGCAGACTGGTATACGGTGAAAGCCATGTCGCCGGATGCAATAGCAGCACATCCATCCGTAGTAGCATCTACACCGAGAATTGGTACAGAGATGCCATTGGCTTTGCAGGCTTCTACAGCGCCCAGTGCCATGGAATCATTATTGCTGATAACACAGTCAAATGATTTATTCAGATCAAGGAAGACATTAAGCATTTCAGCAGCTTTATCTGTACTCCAGTCAGCATAGTCTTCAAAAACTATATTGACTTTTTTACCGCTGTTCTTAAAAGCCGTTTTAAGTGCTTCTGTTCTTCCCTTGGTTGCAGAGTGGGCTTTTTCCCCTTTGAAGATAACGACGTTGATTTCATCCCTGGAAGCCATTTTGTCAAGAATATATTCAGCCTGAAGCTGACCTGCAACCTGTTCATTGGAACCAACATACATGTACTGATCTGCTTTCAGCCGTTTGTCAGCAGGGCAGCTGTTCATAAAGATGATTGGAAGATCGCCTGCGCAGGCTTCCAGTTCTACGGCAGTATCAGCATCTACAGGAAGACAGAGAATAACGTCATAACCCTGTTCCTTGGCAGAACGGATTTGGTCTGCCTGTGTTTCTATTGTATTCTGTGCATCTACCAGATCAAACTGTGCGCCAAGGTTTTGGGCAGTAG